>Ga0114921_10000641_pt1 | contig 15065 bp, 12 predicted proteins | sample BentaG_FD_87016 | JGI IMG/M metagenome (GOLD analysis project Ga0114921, IMG submission 87016) | Deep subsurface microbial communities from South Atlantic Ocean to uncover new lineages of life (NeLLi) - Benguela_00093 metaG | ecosystem: Environmental > Aquatic > Marine > Oceanic > Sediment ...
AGGCGCTTCTTCACTCAGTTGTTGTTCTCGTACAAGATCAATCCCCGTACCGTGCTCTTCATTGGATACAGCGACAACTATTACGGCGGTCAGGACCTCGGACTTACCCAATCCGACAGGACCTTCTTCGTGAAGCTGGGCTATGCTTGGGTGCTCTAGATGAGAAGACTAAATTCCTAATAATAATTGTGTCCATATAGTGACTGTCTGAGATATACTTTTATATAAATTCGTATACTTCCATTTACCTGGAGATAATTTGTAGATTGCTGATAATAAACCTGGCTAAAGTGATCTAGCTTCAGACCAAGAGGCCTTCTTATTTATCGCTTGCCTTGCTAATCTTTGCCCAAGGGTCGCGCAGGGATACCGTGCGAATGAATACTAGTTTTTCAGCCGAGGAATCGACAGTATCAACACAGAAATATCCCAATCTCTCAAACTGATAACGGCTTTCCGGCACTGCATTTTTCAGGCTTGGCTCCATTTTGCACGATGGGAGAACCTCCAGTGAGTTCGGATTCAAGTTGGATTTATAATCAGCACCCTCCTCTACTTCGAAAGGATCTCGTTTTGTGAAAAGATGATCGTATAAACGGACTTCAGCTTCAATGGCATGCTTAGCCGAAACCCAATGCATTGTACTCTTGACTCTACGCCCATCAGGAGCACCGCCGCCTCGTGTGGCCGGATCATAGGTGCAGTGCAGCTCAACAACCTCTCCTGTTTTCTCATCCTTTACCACGTCCACACAGGTAATAAAATAGGCATAGCGCAATCGCACCTCTCGACCAGGCGCTAAACGGAAAAATTTCTTCGGCGGCTCTTCCCGGAAATCATCCCGTTCAATGTAGAGAACGCGCGAAAAGGGAACTTTCCTTGTTCCCATGCCTGGATCCTCAGGATTATTTATAGCGTCTAACCCCTCCTCCTTGTCTTCCGGATAGTTAACAAGGACCACCTTAAGCGGGCGTAACACCGCCATAACCCGTGGAACTGTCTTGTTTAGTTCCTCACGAATACTATTTTCAAGCACAACAATATCAATAATACTATTTGCTTTGGCCACTCCGATCACTTCACAGAAATTCCTGATAGACTGGGGTGTATACCCGCGCCTTCTCAACCCTGATAGCGTGGGCATGCGCGGATCATCCCATCCGCTCACCTGCCCCTCCTCTACCAGCTCCATAAGTTTTCGCTTGCTCATAATAGTATGACTGAAATTGAGGCGCGCAAACTCGATCTGCTGGGGATGATGGACTTCCAACTCGGCAAGAATCCAGTCGTACAACGGGCGATTATTCTCAAATTCCAGGGTACAAATAGAGTGGGTGATCCCTTCGATTGAATCAGAAAGACAGTGCGTAAAGTCGTACGTGGGATAAATACACCACGTATCGCCTGTTCTGTAGTGCTTTTTCCTGCGAATCCGATAGAGCGTTGGGTCTCGCATTAATATATTAGGATGGGCCATGTCGATCTTTGCTCGCAAAACGCGGGAACCTTCTTCAAATTCTCCGGTCCTCATGCGTTCGAACAAATCCATGTTTTCCTCAGCCGGCCTGTTCCGGTACGGACTCTCTTTACCGGGTTCCGTCAATGTGCCGCGGTACTCTCTGATCTGGTCCATTGTCAAATCGCATACGTATGCCTTTCCTTTTTTTATCAACTCGACCGCATACTTATAGAGCTGCTCAAAGTAATCGGAGGCAAAGAATAACCGGTCCTCCCAATCGAACCCGAGCCATCTCACGTCTCCCTTGATAGATTCCACATACTCAATGCTTTCTGTCTCGGGATTTGTATCGTCAAACCGCAGATTACAGAGACCCCTATAATCAGCGGCAATACTAAAATTAAGGCAAATGGACTTGGCATGTCCGATATGAAGATATCCGTTGGGCTCAGGCGGGAACCGGGTATGAACCCGACCTTTGTATTTATTGGTCTTTAGGTCCTCATTAATAATCTCTCTTATAAAATTTGTTCTGGTTTTAGGTGTACTCATGTATCGATGCCTCTCATACGCTTTAACACTTTTTCTTTACCAAGAAGTTCCATCATCTCAAAAAGTCCAGCTCCTTTGGCTTTCCCGCTTATTGCTAGGCGAGTTGGATGGATTAAACCTGCGGCTTTAAGGTTTCTTTCCTCAGCAATGTCGCGGTAGATTTTTTCTATATTCTCGGGCGAAAAATCTTCAAGTCCTTCCAGCCGATCGGCAAAGATCCTGATGTTGTCTTTATTCTCTTTTTTATCAAGGTACTCTCTCTTTCCTTCTTCATCCATTGCAAAATCGTCTTTGAAGAAACAATCCGCCAGCTCCACGAATTCACTCAATGTCTTCATCCTTATCTTATACAGGTCAACAACCTTGGAGAGATACTCATCGGCTACCCCGGATATATCCAATCCTGCGTTCAAAAGCTGAGCCTTGATAAGTGGCAGAAGTTTTTCTGTCTTTTTTTTCATTATATACTCGCCGTTCAGCCACTTGAGTTTTTGAATATCAAACTTTGCCTGAACATCATTAATATCGGATATGTCAAACAGCTTCACTGCCTCGTCCAGCGATATAACCTCGAGGTCTTCGCCAGGGGACCATCCCAGAAGTATCAGATAATTCGCGAGAGCCTCAGGCAAAAAACCTTCTTTCTTATACTCTTCAACTGAAACACCACCATGCCTTTTAGAGAGTTTCGCTCCATCTGGACCCAATATAAGCGGCATATGCCCAAATTCCGGTGGTGTAAGTTCCAGTGCTTCGTAAAAAAGTATCTGTTTAGGTGTATTGGAAATATGATCATCTCCTCTTAAGACATGGGTTATCTCTAAATAAATGTCATCGACCACGCAGGCGAAGTTGTAGGCAGGTGAACCATTGGATTTAATCATGACCTGGTCCTTGATATCATCGGTATTAACAGTTATCTTACCGTGTATCATGTCATTTAATTCTATGGTGCGGCCTTTTTCCACTTTGAAAATCACGGCTTCGCCTTCTCTATAGGCTTTCCCCTTGGCCAGTATCTCTTCCGCTTTTTCTCTATAGACATCGAAACGCTGGCTCTGGTATATCGGCTCTCCGTCCCAGTCAATACCCATCCATTTAAGATTTTCAAGAATCTCATCAAGGAATTTCCTATCAGACCTGACCCGGTCAGTATCTTCTATCCTGAGCAGAAATTTACCTCCAGTATGTCTGGCATACAGCCAGTTAAAAAGCGCAGTCCGGGCACTTCCAAGGTGCAAAAATCCTGTCGGGCTTGGCGCAAATCTAACTGTAGCCATACTTATCTCCTTCGTAAACAACTGCATTCGCCATGAACGACTTTCTTATCGCCAATTTCCATTGATTGAGATCCATTACTACATATAACACAGCAAAATATCGCGGTCAAACATAGAGGGAAGCATTTCTTTTTCCGTGATAACTAGAGATTTGAGTGTCTTTGGGAATGGGTTTCAGGCTTCGCTTTCCTCTCTGGGAGTAATTCAACGGGGGCAGCCTCTATCGCCATAGGAGGTCAGACTTCATTAAAAAATCAATGGGGTCAGGCTTTATCATGAATGGATGTTCAGGAACATCCAATGGGGTCAGACTTCACCGTCATTGAGCTTTGGGGTCAGGCCTTATCATAGTGTTAGCTCTGGTAATCGAAGTCTAAAATAATTATTTTCACAACAACAAGGCCTGACCCCAAAGACCCAGGAAATTGTTACTTTTCCATAGGAATTTTAATCTTTTTCTCCTTGGCGAACTGGATGGCTTTTTCATAGCCAGCATCAGCGTGGCGAGCCACTCCCAATCCCGGGTCAATGGTGAGTACCCTCTCCAAGCGTCTCTCTGTCGAATCTTCCCCATCTGCCACAATAACCAGACCGGCATGGATGGAAAGACCAATTCCCACGCCTCCTCCATGATGGACAGAGACCCAGGAAGCGCCGCTTATGGCATTCAACAGGGCATTGAGAATGGGCCAATCTGCTATAGCATCTGAACCATCTTTCATCCCCTCTGTTTCTCTATTGGGTGAGGCCACTGAACCTGCATCCAGGTGGTCGCGGCCGATGACAATAGGAGAGGAGATTTTTCCTTTTTTCACCAGCTGATTGATAACTGAACCAAAATGAGCTCTTTCTCCATACCCAAGCCAGCAAATTCGGGAAGGAAGTCCCTGGAATTTAACTTTCTTTTGAGCTTTCCTTATCCACCTCTCTAAAGCCTTATCCTCAGGAAATTCCTTGAGCACAGCTTCATCAGTAACATAAATATCCTCTGGATCTCCCGAGAGAGCCGCCCAACGGAAAGGACCTTTACCACAACAGAAAAGAGGCCGAATGTATTCCTGAACAAAGCCTGGAAGGTCAAAGGCGTTCTCGACTCCTCCTTTCTGCGCCTGGCCGCGAATGTTGTTTCCATAATCAAAGGCCTTAGCTCCATTCTTCTGGAGTTCGAGCATGGCTTGCACCTGGGTGACCATGGACTCGTAGGCTCTCTTTATGTATTCCTCTGGCTTTTCTTTCCGCAGCCTCAGAGCTTCCTCATAGGGAAGGCCACGGGGAACATACCCGTTTAGCTCATCATGGGCAGAAGTTTGATCTGTTAAAACATCAGGAATTATACCCCGCTTGACAAATTCAGGCAGGATATCAGCTGCATTGCCGAGAAGGGCTATAGAAAAGGCTTCTCCTCTCTCTTTGACATCCAGAGCAAGCTCTAAAGCTTCATCCAGGTCTTCAACCATGGTGTCAACATAAGCTGTCTCGAGCCGCCTCTGGATTCTCTCTCTATCAACCTCAACCACTATAGCTACTCCCTCATTCATGGTAACAGCTAAGGGCTGAGCTCCTCCCATGCCTCCCAGACCCGCAGTCAGGACTAATTTTCCCTTTAAAGTGCCCCCAAAGTGTTTGCGGGCCACTTCTGCCAGGGTTTCATATGTCCCCTGGAGAATCCCCTGGGTGCCGATGTAAATCCAGCTCCCTGCTGTCATCTGGCCAAACATGGTTAGGCCTTTTGCTTCCAGACGACGGAATTCATCCCAGGTAGCCCATTTAGGAACAATCAAGGCGTTGGCTATCAAGACTCGAGGAGCTTCAGGATGGGTTTTAAAAACTGCTACAGGCTTCCCGGATTGGACAACCAAAGTTTCATCATTTTCCAGTTTTTTCAAGCTGTCCACAATGGCCCAGAAGCATTCCCAATTTCGGGCAGCCTTGCCCGTTCCTCCATAGACAATTAGCTCTTCTGGTTTCTCTCCCACCTCAGGGTCCAGGTTGTTCATCAGCATTCGCAGAGCTCCCTCTTGAGACCAGCCTTTTGTTTGAAGCTGAGGACCACGGGGCGCCCTTATTTCCTTGTATTCATATTTTTCCTCTGCCATAATCTCCTCCATAATAATAGTAAATAGAAAATAGTAAGAAGTAAAATCTTCTATTTCTAAAAAATTTTTTATCTCCTTTGAATATATCACAACCAAAAAACAAAATTCAAAGCTCGAGAGGAACAAAAAGAGACAAAAAAAAGAAAAAAGTTGACTATGAACAAAATTTATTATAAAAATTCATATAATGTTATTTGATGATGTGATTCTAAACATAACATTAAATTTGAGAATAAAATATAGTTAAAAAGAACCGTGACCAATGGAAATATCTTAATTCTTAACGAAGATCCCAAAGAAAGAGATTTCATCGCTAAATTCTGCCTAGGGATTGGCTCGGTTTTTTCTGCCGCCGATTTAGATGGAGCCATCTCTATTCTTAGGTCTATTCACTGCAATCTCGTTATAGTCAATTACGCCCTGGCCAGCTACACCCGTTTTAAAGACCTGATTAAGAAAACAACAAGTATTATCATAACCGGAACAGAGGAAAAGATTGTCAAAAAAACCATAAAGGAATGGCCTTTGGAGTGTTACCTAGAATATCAAGTCATCCCTCCCCAACCTCAAGATAAATCAGGCTTCCTTCGAATCCTTAAGAGCGCTATGGAATATTCACTTCTAAAATCAGAAGTAGAAAATCTAACAAGTTCCATTGAGCTCCTTCGAACCGAAATGAAAGAATCATACTCTGAGATCAGAGAAACAATGAATTTTATTAGAGAGAATTTTGTCAAAGAATTAGAAAAACACTTGGAGATCGAGGCAAAATATGTCGGATTTCAGCAGAAAGAAGGAAAAATTGAAAAAATTTTGAAAAAAATCTATTCTGCTAATGATGTAACCTATATTTTTGACATCATTTATGACATCAAAAATATTGTTCAATCTGAAGGAATAACCATTTATATTGTGGATGAGAATGAAATGGTGGGAAAATACCTTAACCCCCTTATATGGGATGAAACCTTCCTCACTCACAAAGGATTTTCTCATAATATTGCTCTGATCGGCTCACAAGATTTTGCTGCATCCGTTGCCCGCTACGGTAAAGAGATCAATATTGCTGATTTAACCTTCGACAGAAGACTTTCCAAAAGATACACTGAACAGACAAAAAATCCACTAAATAGCATATTATGTGTTCCTATAATGCACGAAAAAGAAGTCATAGGCGTAATGGAAGTTTATAACAAGCTGTCCGATGGGAAAATCAGTAAAGGAGGCTTCACCAAAGAAGATCAAGAAATTTTAGGCGGACTAACCGAACACATATCCATTGCCATGACTAAACTCAATTTCATTCAGTATGACGCCCTGACTGGTTTGCTCCGACCCGAGGCTTTCTTTGAAAAAATCATCCAAAAAATAATCTCTAAAAGTAAAAGGCGTGAGGAAGAAGGATTACATGCCATGGTGATGGGCGATGTGGACTGGTTTAAGAATTACAACGACAGAAACGGCCATGAAGCTGGAAACAGACTTCTCCGAGAATTGGCCAAAGCGTTCAAATCGTCTGTTCGAGAAGAAGACTTGCTCTGCCGGTACGGAGGCGAAGAATTTCTATTCTTTCTTACCGGCATCAAAGATATGGAAGAAGCCTGCCGCCTAACAGAGAGAATAAGAAAAAATGTAGAGGAACGCTATTTTGAGTACCAGGAGTTTCAGCCAAAAAACAATCTGACCATGAGCTTTGGGCTGACTCTTTTTCCAAGGCGAAGGACAAAGACCTCTTTTCTGGTGACCAAGGATGAATTAAGAGAAATAATCAACGAAGCAGACAAAGCTCTGGCAAAAGCAAAGGGCAAAGATACTGCTTTTTTAATTCCTCAGGATAAGAAAGAAGGAGATATAACTAAAAATAAAGTCTGCGTTTATTCCATAAGTCGAAGTGAGGAAGAAAAAGAAGATCTCATCATAAAAACCTATAAAGAAACATTTTTTAAGGATAAGAGAAAATTTAGAAGATTCTATACCTCGACTATAATTATTTACAGAGAAAACAGCACGCATAAAGTGACCAAAACCGTAAATTTGAGCTTAGGAGGAGCTAAAATTATCTCTGAATTAGAACTTCCTGTGGCTCGGGCTCTCGATCTCATTCTCATCTTAGGCGATAAGGGGGCTCTGGTTAAAGCCGAAGTAGTTTATTCCCGGAGATCATCCAGAGAATCTCCCTTTTATTATGCCGGATTAAAATTTAAAGACGTTCCGCTGGCTGACAAAAAGGTTTTAAAAGAGTATTTACAATCCCTCGCTTAGATTAATGGTTAATGGGGTCAGGCCTTGTCGTGAACATCGGGGTCAGACTTTGTCATCATTGTGAGATTTGGACTGAATTTGGTACTTTGGGCTTTGTTTAATAATAAAGTCTGACCCCATTGGATTCTATAAGGCCTGACCCCGTTAACCCCATTGACGTTAAACTTGAATCTTTTTATTAAAAAAGGTATATAGAATCTGAATGAAGAAAGGATATTGTTCCTTGAATAATCGAGAAATTAATTAATGTCCCGAGAAAAGGTTCTAATCGTTGAAGAAAACAAAGAAAGAAGGGAATATTTAGCCCGATTCCTCTCGGATCTTGCCTTCAACATAGAGACAAGTTCTTCCTTTTCAGAAGCGATCAATCGTTTGCTGGAGCAAGATAAATTTTCGCTAATGGTAATCAGCCTCAAGTGTTTTTCCAGCCACAACATCAAAATCCTTCAAAGCCTAAAAAAAATCAATCCTCACCTTACTCTCATTATTCTCTCTCAATTAAATATTCCAGAATTAGTAATTTCTATCTTAAAACATGGCCTTGTTGACCACATTGCCAATCCGGATAATCTTGGGTCAATATATTCGGCCATAAAAAACGAATTTCATAAAAGAGATTTAATAAGAGAGAAAGAATCTTATTTAAAAAGCCTAAAAAAACTTAGCTCAGAACGTATGCATAGCATCAAAAAAGCTTTTGAACTGGAAAACATCTACAATACTACCCTCGAAAATTTGATGACAGCCTTAGATTTAAGGGATGTGGAAACCTTAGGACATTCCAAGACTGTAGCTAAGTACAGCCAGGTGCTGGCCGAGATCTTAGGAATCAAAAACAAGACGACTCTCGATCACATAAGAAAAGGAGCTCTGCTTCATGATATAGGAAAAATTGCTATTCCCGATTCAATCCTCAAAAAGCCAACCCAACTCTCATTCAAGGAATGGGAAAAAATTAGGCTTCATCCTTCCTTGGGATTCGGGCTAATAAAAGAGATAAAATTATTGAAAAAATCAGGAAATATCATCCTTTACCACCATGAAAGGTATGACGGCGATGGCTACCCGAAAGGATTAAAAGAAGAAGGCATTCCTCTTGAGGCCAGGATATTTTCCTTGGCCGATGCTTTAGATGCGATTACTTCCCATCGCCCCTACCGCAAAGAAAGGAGCTTCACCAAAGCCAAAGAGGAAATCGAAAAAAATTCAGGTAGCCAGTTTGACCCTGAAGTGGTAGATGCCTTTTGTTCTTTAAATTTAGAAAAATGGGAAAAAATAAGGTTCGAAACAACCAAGCTTCTGCCTTCTTTTGAAGAGCTCCAACAAATGAAGATGGTGATGTATCATTAACTTCTCTGAGCAACGACTGCCCTTGGAATTCCATTGAAATCATTATAAAAAGAGATTTCTCTCCATCTCGAACCAAAAAAAGAAGTCACCTTTTCTTTCTGATTCTCTCCGATTTCAAGAACGAGGAAACCCCTTGGTTTTAAAAAAAGCAAAGAACCAGGAATGATTTTCTCGAGCACTTCCAGTCCTGTCTTCCCTGCAACCAGAGCTTTTTTTGGCTCATGATGTTTTATATCGGGAGGAAGCTCAGCCCACTCTTCTTCGGAAACATAAGGAGGATTGGAGACGATAAAATCGCATCCTCTCTTTAAATTTAGCTTCTGAAAAGGGAAAAACAAATTTCCACGGATAAAATTGACACGGTTTGTCTTCTGCTCAGAAGCATTTAATCGGGCCACTCTCAAGGCTCTCTGAGAAATATCAATAGCTGTGATTTGCGCTTGAGGCAATTCTTTGGCCAAGGAAATGGCTATGTTGCCGCAACCTGTTCCTATATCCACGATGGTCTCTTCCTTCTGCGAAGAAAACTCAATAACCTTCTCCACGATTAACTCTGTTTCAGGGCGAGGAATCATAACTCCAGGAAAGACTCTAAAAGGGATAGACCAGAATTCCTTGGTCCCTGTTATATAGGGAAGAGGAAATCCCGCCAGGCGTTTGGCGATTGATTGGAAAAATTCTCTCTCTTTCTCTCTTAATAATTCCTGGCTTGGTGAAGAGAAAAGTTGTTCTTCCTCTATTGAAGCAGCTTTTAAAAGAAGCAGCTTTGCTTCTAAAGAGGGATGAGAAAAATCCCGCAAAAGGGATTTTCCTCTCTGGAATAACTCTTGAATGGTAGCCAATTAAAGCTCGATTTAGGCGGTTGAAATGGCTTTCTTTTCAATTTGCTGCGTCTGAAAGTGAACGGCTACGGCTTCGATGATTTCTTCTAATTCTCCATCGAGAATATTCTCCAAATGATGAAGAGTCAAATTCAGGCGGTGATCTGTGACTCTTGATTGAGGAAAATTGTAGGTTCTTATTTTTTCGCTTCTCTCTCCTGTTCCCACTTGAGATTTTCTGTCTTGGGCGATCTGATTTTCCTGTTCTTTCTGGGCCATAGCCAGGACGCGCGAGCGTAAAATCCGCAGGGCTCTTTCCTTGTTGCGGTGCTGAGATTTTTCATCCTGACAGGAAACAACTAAACCAGTGGGAATGTGAGTAACCCGAATGGCCGAATAATTGCGGTTAACACTCTGCCCGCCAGGACCAGAAGCCCCAAAAGCCTCGACTCTTAAATCTTTTGGGTTCAATTTGACATCCACCTCATCAGCCTCAGGCAATACAGCTATAGTCACTGTGGAGGTATGAATCCGTCCCGAGGCTTCTGTTTGAGGCACTCGTTGGACACGGTGGACTCCACTTTCATATTTGAGAAGGCTGTAGACTCTGTCGCCTCTGATGTTAACAATGATTTCTTTGAAACCTCCGATAGGAGAGTAGCTTGCATTCATAACTTCCATTTTCCAGCCTTTCTTCTCTGCATAATGAGAGTACATCCGGAATAAAGTCTGTGAAAAAAGAGAAGCCTCATCCCCTCCAGCACCAGCTCTTATCTCTAAAAAAACATTTCTCTCATCATTAGGATCTTTGGGCAGGAGTAAAATTTTAAGCTCTTCCTCAAGTTTTTCTTGTCTTTCCCTAAGCTCTTTAAGCTCAGTCTCAGCCAGTTTCTTTAGCTCTAATTCTGAATCAGGGTCAGCTAAAATCTCTTCTGCCTCATCGATACTTTTCTTAACCTTTTTGTAATCCTCATACTTTTTGACAAGAGGCTCCAAACTTGCGCGTTCCTTGGAGATTTCTTTGATTTTTTGGGGGTCGGAAATAAAGGCAGGGTTAGATAAAGAAAGCGTTAACTGACGGTATTTCTCCTCTATATTCTCTATTTCTTGAAACATTTTGGTTATTTTTCAAGGTAGCCATATTTTTTCCTGAACTTTTCCACTCGCCCAGCGCTGTCGACAAATTTCTGTTTGCCCGTGAAAAAGGGATGACACTGGGAGCAGATTTCAATCCGGATTTCTTTTTTGGTTGAGTTGGTGGTAAAGGTGTTGCCGCAAGCACAGTTCACAGTGCACTCAACATAATCAGGATGAATACTTTTCTTCATTTTTTCCTTCTCCTTAATTCTCGAATAAATTATATCAGAATGGCCAGACTATAGCAATTGTATGAAGGTAAAGGCAGCCAAAAATATTTTAATCAAAAATAAAAAAATAATTATTCCAACGAGATCAGAGGCTAAATCCTCCAAACTAAAGGAGCGATGAGGAAGGAAAATTTGATAGAGCTCAATAAACAGGCCAAAACCAAATGAGAGTAATCCGATTCTTAGGTAAGGAAGAGAAAAATTCTTGGTTTTGAAAAACCCATAGGATAAAAGGGCAGTAAGAAGTCCAAAAGCAAACAAATGTAAGGAGTAATCAGAAAGCAGCAGGCCAAGAAGCTTATGGAAATCCCGAGCTTTTTCTATCCCCTCTGGAGGCAGTGAAGAAAAAATCAAAATTAAAGCAGCAAAGAAATAAGCTGGGAAAAAATACCGACTTTTTATAATCACCAATCGACTTTGTCTGTTCTTTCTCTTTCCTCTCTCTCGCCTACCCCGTTTACTTCTTCACTTCGCTCCTCGCAATTACCAACATACACATCTTAAATCTTCTTAGCCATTTTAAAGTTCAGCAATTTAGCAATGACTTCTTTCCTCTCACTTCTAACTCTTCATTGCTTACTGTCTTTATCAGTTTTGACTTCTGACTTTTGACTTTTGAATTTCCTTTCATAACAGCCCCAGTCAATTGAGAAGGAGAGTTTTTTTAAACTTTCCTTAACTCTTCTTTTATACCCTCTTGAATCAAAATACCCTTTCAATGACTTGTTTAAAGAGTAGACCTGTTCTTCTGCCTTCCACTCATAAATCTCATTATCCCTGCCTCTCAAGCACTCAAGATAAACAATCCAGGCTAACTGTTTAAAAGGAATATCAGGAAAAGACTTTTTGATCGCCATAACTTCTGCTTCTTTTTCTGGATTCAAGAAATAAAAATAACGAGAAAACAATAAGGCATTATGGAAATAGGCAGGGTAAACCAGGATGCCATCTTTTTTTGTGATTCGGGCTAGATAGATGAAAATATCTATAACTTTCTTTCCCACGCCAAGACCTGGGTGTTTCTGGCCTGGAAGGGCAGGCCTGTTTGAAGAAAAACTTTGAAGAGGATTCTGGAGTGTAAGCCAGTCGAAGATTAAAAATTTATACTCAGGAGGCGAAGCCCCTCCAGCAAGCTCTTTTTTTGGTTGAAACAAGCCTTCTCTTATTTTTAAATCGACAATCAAGTTTTTAGGCTTTTTTTCCTCATAATAAATCTGAAATCTCTGGATGGGAAATTCAGACGAATCCAGTTTATACACCAGAGGCCATAGTTTCCGCTTGAGAGCATCATTGAGAAAGTTCCGCTTCTTTAAGACAGCAAGAACTTGATTCATGGAGTATTTACCTAAAAAAAGTGAAGAACCTCTTTTTCCAATCAAATCTGAGAAAATATCTTTTTCCTCAATTAGAGGAGATTTTTGCCAGAATGGACTTTTTTTGGGAGTCGGTTTTTTCATCTTTTTACAGCAGTTCCCTGAATACTAATATAAACGCAATGAATGTTTTTACATTGTCATGGCGAGCGACCAAAGGGAGCGTGGCCATCTCATCCTTAATTGATGAGATTGCTTCGTTTCACTCGCAACGGAGGATCGCCACGCCTGTTCCGAGCGAAGCGAAGGAATTTTCTCCGCTCCTCGCGATGACACAGGAATTAATGCGTTTATATTAAATTCAGATTTTAGTCAATTTTGGTCCTCAATTCAAATGAAAACATGGCGAAAATCAAAAAATAAGAATAAAAAACTCAAATTTCAAGACTGAAAAAAAAAAGGGGCAGGCGACCCCTCCCTTCCATGTTTCTGCTGAATATTAATTATAGGCCAACAAAAAAGAAAGGGAGGGCAGCCTGCCCCTTTTTCAACTTCTTACTTTATTTATAAAAAGAAAGACAGTCCTCACCAATGGTTATCTGTCTTGTGAGCTCAAAATATTTAGCTTCAAATTTTGTTTTAAAGTGACGGCGAAGGATGATCTCTCCGCCAGACCTGAGAATCCCTCTTTTACTAATAACCTTAAGGGGGTTCCTTTCTTCCAAAAGTTTATAGGGAGGGTCCAGGAAAATTAAGTCAAATTTAGCCTTCTCCTTTGCCAGTTGAATAACTGCCCTGTTGAATTCCCTTCGAAGGACCTGTACTTCATCCTCCAAACCGCATTTCTTCAAATTTATCTTTATAACTTTTACGGCTGGATAATACTCATCGATAAAGACCACTCGCTCTGCCCCACGACTTAGAGCTTCAATTCCCACTGAGCCTGTGCCCGCAAAGCCATCCAGGAAAACACAACCTTTTACCTTTTCTCGAATAATATTAAACAGAGCTTCCTTGAGCTTATCTGGCATGGGGCGCACAAGGGGGCTTTTAACCTTTTTCAGCCTTTTCCCCTTATAAATTCCACTGATAACTCTTATCATGGCGAAAAAAAAAGAAGAGAGCAATTCAATAAAAGATGACAGCCTGACCAGGATAAGTCTCTATATTTTTTATCCCGTAAGGAAGCTCATACCAGTCACTGATACTCGAGACTTCTAAATTTTCTATTCTGGCTGAGATATAAATTATTGAATCCAAGATCAAAGACGGAACGCGCTGCTTATCAAGATAAAGCTTTTTTACTTTGAGCTTGGCTCTGCCCTTTTCCACCTGAAGCTTTGCTTCGAAGTAGAAAGTCATCTGAGAGCGGAGGATTTTTGGGACATCCTGGGCCGTTAAATCGAAAAATATTTTCCCTTCTATCTTGTTTGCTTTGAATAATTTGAGGCGAAGCTCCTTCATAATTTTTTCTCTTTCTGTATCTATGCGGTAAGCTATATAGGAATTGAGTTCGCTTTCAGTGATAACAGTCTTTCTTAAAGGGCCTGCATCCTCTTTATTCTGCTCAATTCTGATTATCTCGAGGACTCCTATGACCTTCAGTGCTTCCTGCAAAGAGTATTTTTGTTTACCAGAAGCGAAGATAAAGAATAAAAGAAAAATAAAGAGAGAAAGAAAAACGAAAAAAATATTTTTTTTAAAGCCGTGCCTAAAATTCATTATCTTCCCTTCACCTTTTACTACCCCTGACAGAGTTTTATAACTAACTTGGTCATTTTAACCACAAATTCGGCATCTTCAACAGCCAGTTCAGCATCTTTTAAATCATATTCCTCAGTAGGAATAAAATCGACTTCACCATAAAAAGCAAATTCCCTCTCTTTCCTCAGCCACTTTGAAATTGAAGCCAACCTCTCTGTATTCTCAGAAACTTCCTTTGGAAATTTCTCTCTAAATTCAACGATTAAATCACCAACATCATGCCATTTGGGAGGTTCTACTCCCACTTCTCTTAACATCCCTTTTAAGGCTAACTCGACTGTCTCTTGAGCTTCTCTTATAACATCTGAATATGCTCCATCATCTTTAAGAATAGGCAAAATCTTTATTCTCTTAGTTGCTTTTATAAAGTAACTTCTGGCAAGTTCACTGTTGGTCATATTTCGAAAGTTTCTCCTTCTTTATAATCAGGCTTGAGAATCCAATACCATCTCTTGCCTTTTTCGATTCTTCTGGCTCCTAATTCATCCAATCTCTTCTTAAAGTCCTTAAGATAATTCAAAAAGAAACGATTCTTATCATAAAGAATGATGCAGTCATAAATCATATCTAAAAAAAGCAGGCTCCCGTGTTTCACTTCTTCGGGTGTCTTAAAAATGGCAGATAAATAGGTGGAAAGGCCTTTTTGGCGAAGTCGATGGATATCCTCTTCTAAAGCCTTCTCTACAGGCTCAAATTCTCTGACTCTGGCCAGCCGTTTTGGCGGAAGGTTTTCAGCGACAACAAGAAGATCTATATCAGATTCAGGAACATTCCTTCCCGAAGCCCAAGAGCCAAATACAG
>Ga0114921_10000642_pt1 | contig 15056 bp, 12 predicted proteins | sample BentaG_FD_87016 | JGI IMG/M metagenome (GOLD analysis project Ga0114921, IMG submission 87016) | Deep subsurface microbial communities from South Atlantic Ocean to uncover new lineages of life (NeLLi) - Benguela_00093 metaG | ecosystem: Environmental > Aquatic > Marine > Oceanic > Sediment ...
TCAGAAGCGCCGTCCTCAGAAGCGCCGTCCTCAGATGCGCCGCCGGCCCCAGAAGCGCCGTCCTCAGAAACGCCGCCGGCCCCAGAAGCGCCGTCCCCCGAAGCGCCGCCGGCCCCAGAAGCGCCGTCCTCCGAAGCGCCCTCCTCAGACCCGTCGCCGAGCGCGCCCTAGTTACCTTTCTGCCCCTGCCGGTGATGCCGGCTCGATGCGGGCGGGCACGTGCTTGTGCCAAGGCGTTCCTGCGTAGGCGTCGCGCCAGTCGCTCGAGGTCAAGGAATTGGGCGCCACACCGGGAATCCGCTGTCGGCCGTCACTGTCGACGAAGTCGAGCCCATATCCGTTGGGTAGCGACGCGTGCCCGGGAAGCATTGCGTCGTTGATCTCGACCGTCGCCTCCGCTGCGCCGGCCGTCGTGGTGATCCGCGCGCGGCCGCCATCGGCGAGGCCCAGCGTGTCGGCGTCCTCGGCGCTGACCCGCAGCGATCCTTCGGCGTCCCGCTTACGCCACGAGGGGTCACGCATGATGTCGTTTGCGGTGTACGCGCGCCGCTCACCCGCAGAAAGCACGATCGGGAAATCCGGTGTGGTCAGTCCGATCGGCGCATCGGCCAGTGCTCGCAGATCAGCCAGCATCTCCGGCATCTCGACAGCAATCTTGTGGTCCGGATGCGAGATCAGCGCGAAGTCGTCCTCGTATTCGTGGACAGTGAACGTCACACCTGAACGACCCTCGAGAACTGCGGCGAACAGTGCGTTGCCGTCCGCATGCCCGGCACGACGAACCGCCTCCGGGTATGCCATCGCCGCCTTCTGCGCCAGCCCCCACAGCGCTGCCGCCCCGGAAAGCCCTTCGGGCAGCGAAGGTCCGAGCGTCTCGTACAGCACGAAGGGCAGCACCTTGCCCAGTCCGGGATTCGCGCCGAGCGCGGCCAGGAAGGCGTCGGCGAATGCGGCCAGACCAGCCTCCGCGGCCCGGCGCAGGGGAGCCAACTCGGTCTCCTCGACGACGCCGAGTGCACGCATGAGGCGAGCCCAGATCTCGGGTTCGGGCAGAGTCCCCTTCATAGGTTCCATTAACCGGTGCCGCAAGTGGAAAGTGTTGTGCGGGAACTCGAGGTTGAAGAACGTCGCCTCGACCTTCTCGTACTGGGTCGCCGCCGGAAGCACATAGTGCGCCAGCCGGGCCGTCTCCGTCATCGCCACGTCGATGACCACGAGCAACTCGAGCTCAGCTAGGGCCCGGGCAACGGCCTGGGAGTCCGCGACCGAGTGCGCCGGGTTGCTGCTCTCCACGATCATCGCGCGGAATCGGTCGGGGTGCTCGGTCAAAATCTCTTGGGGCACAACATTGCTGGGCATGAGCCCACCGATGATCGGCGCACCCGTCACCGGCGTCCGGCCCACGCCGCCTGGCCGGAACAACGGCGCAAAAGACGAATGCAGGTGCTGGCCGCCACGTTTGGCGAAATTGCCGGTCAGGATCCACAACATCTTGTTCAGATACGAACTCAGGGTGCTGTTGGGTGACTGCTGCACACCGAGATCCTCGAATACCGCCACGCTGTCGGCCGCCGCGATCCGGCGCGCCGCAGCGCGCAACAGTGCCTCGTCGATACCGCTGCGCAGTGCGTAGTCACCGATTGGCACTGAGGAGAGGACCTCACGCACCGACTCCACTCCGGAGACGTGCTCGGCCAGAAACTGCTCGTCGCAGAGGCTCTCCTGCACCAGCACGGCTGCCAACGCCGCCAGGCACCATGCGTCGGTACCCGGCCGGACCCGCAAATGGAAGTCAGCCATCTTCGCGGTATCGGTGATGACGGGATCGATCACGACCATCGACCTGGCCGGATCCTTGGCGATCTCGTTCAACACCACGCGGGCGCACGGAAAGCTCTACGACATCCACGGGTTCTTGCCGATGAACACCGAGACCTCGGCGTACTCGAATTCGCCGCGAGTGTGATTGCCATAGAAGTGAGCGTCGACCCAGTGCTCCCCGGTCTTCTCCTGCGCCAACGCGTTGGAGCGGTGATAGGAGCCCAGCGCTTTGAGGAACGCGCCGCTGTACGCTCCGCCGAGATGGTTTCCCTGTCCGCCACCGCCGTAGTACATGATCTTGTCGCCACCGTGGGTGTCGGCGATCCCCCTGAAGCCCGACGCAATCTCGGCGATCGCGGTGTCCCAGGCGACCTCCTCGAAAGTGCCGTCGGGCCTGCGGCGCATGGGGGATGTCAGCCGGTTGGGGTCATTCTGGTAGTGGTCGAGGCGCAATGCTTTGTTGCAGGTGTAGCCGCGTGACGCGGGGTGTTTCTTGTCGCCGCGGATGCGCGCCAGGGTGCGGTCCTCGACCTGAACCATGATGCCGCAGTTGCACTCGCACAAGATGCAGGCGGTGGGCTGCCAGTCGGTGAGTTGATCAGTCATCACGGGGTTCACTTTCTGATGGGGGACGTATTACGGCGCTCAGCAGCGAACGAATCTCGCTTTGCACCGAATCAAGGGGCGCAAGGTCCCGCGATGCCCGCGCGATGACGACGGCGCCCTCGAACGAGGAGAGAACGAGCATGGCCAACGAGTCGGCACGCTGCGGCGGAACACCGTCGTTCCGCAGTCGCTGCTCGATCTCCGCGCGCCACCGCCCGAAGGCCGCCGCCGCGCGGTCGATGACGGATCTCGCTTGTTCGGGCCTGTCGGGATCACCCGCTTCCACGGCAACCGCAACCACCGGGCAGCCCGCGCGGAAATCACTGCGCTGCAGTTGCTTACGGTAACTCTCGAACAAGTAGTCCAGCGCATCGAAAGCCGACTCCGCGGCGCGGAGTTCGGCCGCCACGTACTCACCCGCGAAGTCGACCGCTTCGCAGAGCAACTGCGTACGGCCACCGGGGAAGTAGTGGTAGGCCGACCCCCGGGGAGCGCCGCTGTGTTCGAGGACGTCGGCAATGGAGGTCGGGTGCGCACCCCGTTCCCGGATCAGCAACGCCGCCGAAACCACCATCCGTTCGCGCGGACTTGTCACAGCCCAGACCGGCCTTCCCTCGCCTATGTATAGAACCTTACATAGAGAGGGCCAACGCCGCGATTTGGGTGCAGTTTGTCACGCTCAGCTTGACAAACTGCGCCGAAATCACACGCCGGCGGCCTCGTTGAGGTCGTTGAGCGTGCTTGTCGCCTCGAGGTACTCGTGAACCCAGCGTTGGATCACCGCCGAGGTCTTCTCCACCTTCTTGAACTGACCGACAACCTGGCCGACGGGGTTGAATGCTACGTCGACGGTCTCGTCGGGGTACTTGTTCGTGGCAGCCACCGCCAGCCCGGAGACCATGAACTGAAGCGGCATCCCGAGCGGCTTCGGATTGTCCGGGTTGTCCCACGCGTCGGTCCAGTCGTTGCGCAGCATTCGCGCAGGCTTACCGGTGAACGAGCTGCTCCGGACGGTATCGCGACTGCTTGCTTTCACGTAGGCCGACTGTTGAACCGGGGTGTTCTGAGCCTCCTCGACCATCAGCCACTGCGACCCCGTCCACGCGCCTTGGGCACCGAGAGCCAGCGCTGCGGCGATCTGCTGGCCGCTGCCGATGCCGCCGGCCGCGAGCACCGGAACGGGCGCAACCTCCTTGACCACCTGGGGCCACAGCACGATCGAGCCGACCTCGCCGGCGTGCCCGCCTGCCTCGCCACCTTGGGCGATGATGATGTCAACGCCGGCGTCCGCGTGCTTGCGGGCCTGGCGGGGCGCCCCGCACAGCGCGGCGACCTTGCGGCCCTCGGCGTGGATGTGATCGATCATGTCCTTCGGGGGGGTGCCGAGGGCGTTGGCGATGAGCGTCATCTTCGGGTGCGTGAGCGCTACTTCGACCTGCGGAGTGGCCGTCGCCTCAGTCCAACCGAGCAATTGCAGCGTGTTCTCGTTGTCCTCGGCGGTCAGCGGGACGCCGTGATCGGTGAGGATCTTGCGGGCGAAGTCCAGATGTTCCTGGGGCACCATGTCAACCAGCATCTTGGTCAACTCGTCGGCGGACAGGTTCGAATCCATCCCCTCGTACTTGTTCGGGATGACGATGTCGACTCCGTAGGTGTGGTCGCCGATATTCTCATCGATCCAGCTCAGCTCGATCTCAAGCTGCTCCGGGGTGAACCCCACCGCGCCGAGCACACCGAAGCCGCCGGCCTTGCTCACCGCGACCACGACGTCGCGGCAGTGGGTGAACGCGAAGATCGGGAACTCGATGCCGAGTTGGTCGCACAGGGAAGTATGCATAATCCGCTCCTGGGCCCGCCGTGGGCACGTCTGTGAGAACTGAAACGTGTTCTACTTTAGTCCACCGCGTCGGTTGCTCAGAATTCCCCTGCTCGTCGGCGACATCCGCAACACAGGCCAGCCCTGCTCATCAGCCAGGCCGGCCAAACCGCGGCGCGGATTCACCGGGCGCGGAAAACCCACCAGCTTCATCAGCGCGGCGTCCTCATCCCCGTCGGCGTAGAAGTAGCTGCGCCTCAGATCGACATCATTCTTCGCGCAGAACTGCTCGGCCGCGGCGGCCTTCTGCCTGCCCCAGATCACTGGCTTGGTGATCCACCCGGTGAGCCGGCCCTCGCGGTCGACGTCGAAGTGGTTGCACAGCACATGGCCGATACCCAGGTGCCGCGCGACCGGCTCGGCGTGGATCGTCAGCGCCGAGGAGCTGAGGACAACCGTGTGGCCGCGCCGCTGGTGGGCCGCCACGACCCGGCGCATTGCGGGGAACACCCGCGAATGCACGCGTTCGGTGAACAACCGCTCTCCGACCTGGTCGAGATCCTCCAGGGATTCGCCGCGTAGATAGCCCGCGGCACGAACGAGCAGACGCTCGAAATGCATGCGCCGCAATCGATACCGCATCGAGGCCTCGATGACGCCCAGAACCTCGCCGAGGCTTGCCTGACGGCGCCGGATACGGTCTCCAGCATGTGACGTCGCGGTGAATCCGTCGACGAGAGTGCCATCCAGATCGAAGAAAGCACCGACTTCGGGTCCGGGTGGACTCACATCGATCTGAGCGACCGGATGGACCCCATCTGCGGCATCCGTGGTCATTGCGCTCCTGTGGTGTCGAGGTGTTGACCCACCATGCTACGTGCGTGTCTGCACAACTGGTTTGGCCTCCGGCCGGGGCGAGAACAGATGGCCAGGCACAAGCGGTCGAAGCGCCACTCGTGGCTGCGGTAGCCTGACGCCCCATGGGACGCGTGGACGGAAAAGTGGCACTCATCAGCGGCGGCGCGCGGGGGATGGGCGCCGAGGATGCCCGGGCGTTGGTCGCTGAAGGCGCGAAAGTCGTGATTGGGGACATCCTCGACGACGAGGGCAAGGCACTGGCCGAGGAGATAAACTCCACTACAACGGATTCCGCGCGCTACGTCCACCTCGACGTCACCGAGGCCGACCAGTGGGAGGCCGCCGTCGCCACCGCCGTCAACGACTTCGGCAAGCTTAACGTCCTGGTCAACAACGCAGGCACCGTCGCTTTGGGTCTGATCGGCGAGTTCGACATGGCGAAGTGGCAGAAGGTCATCGATGTCAACCTCACCGGCACGTTCCTGGGCATGCAGGCCTCGGTAGCGGCGATGAAGACCGCCGGCGGCGGATCGATCATCAACGTCTCCTCCATCGAGGGGCTGCGAGGTGCGGTCATGGTGCATCCGTATGTGGCATCGAAGTGGGCGGTGCGCGGCCTGACCAAATCCGCGGCGCTCGAGTTGGGGTCGCACAACATTCGGGTGAACTCGGTGCACCCCGGCTTCATCCGGACCCCGATGACCAAATATTTCCCCGACAACATGTTGCGGATCCCGCTGGGCCGTCCCGGGCAACCCGAAGAGGTCTCGACATTTGTGGTGTTCCTGGCCAGTGACGAATCGCGCTACTCGACCGGTGCCGAGTTCATCATGGACGGCGGCCTGATTTTGGACGTACCCCACAAGTAGACGCACGCCAAATAGACCTACCCCTGGGGTGGTCGCGCGGCCGGTGCTCGTGCGTAGTTGCTCGCGCGGCCGATGCTCGTGCGTAATGTCATGTCCCGTGAGCGCACGGGCCGGAATCGTGGTGACGGGGACCGAGGTCCTCACCGGACGCGTCCAGGACCGAAACGGGCCCTGGCTTGCCGACCGGCTGCTCGAGTTGGGGGTAGAACTGCGCCACATCACGTTGTGCGGGGACCGCCCGGCCGACATCGAGGCGCAGCTGCGTTTCCTCAGAGATCAGGACGTTGATCTGATCATCACCAGCGGCGGCCTCGGCCCGACCGCCGATGACATGACGGTGGAGATCGTCGCCGGATACTGCGGGCGGGATCTGGTGCTCGACGACTCTCTTGAAGCGAAGATCAACGAGATCGTCACACGTCTGATGGAGCGCAGTACCGGCGGCTACGTCGTCGATGCCGATGCGTTGCGCGCCTCGAACCGCAAACAGGCCTTCATACCTGCCGGCGCAGTGGTTCTTGATCCGGTGGGCACCGCGCCCGGCGTGGTAATCCCGGGCACGCCGGCCGTGGTCGTTCTGCCTGGACCGCCACGTGAGCTGCGGCCGATGTGGGGCGCGGCCCTGGCCACCGAGGCCGTCCAGTCGGCGATCGCGGGCCGCACCCGGTTCCAGCAGCAGACGGTAAGGATGTTCGGCCTGCCCGAATCGGGTCTGGCCGACACACTGCGCGCCGCAGAGATCAGCGTCCAGGATTTCGGACGGTTGGAGATCACGACGTGTCTGAGGCGCGGCGAGCTCGAGATCGTGACGCGCTACGAGCCCCAGGACGCGGGTGTCTACTCGGAACTGCTCAAGGTGCTACGCGACCGGCACAGGCGGATGATCTTCTCCGAGGACGGAACCCTGGTCGACGACCAGATCGCCGGCTTGCTCGACGGCCGGACCATCGCCACCGCAGAATCATGCACCGCGGGGCTGCTGGCCGCCCGGCTGACCGAGCGGCCCGGCTCTTCAAGCTACGTCGCCGGCGGCGCGGTGACCTACTCCAACGCGGCCAAGGTTGCACTGCTGGGTGTCGATTCCTCGCTGATCGAGCAGCACGGTGCCGTGTCGGAACCGGTGGCCGAGGCGATGGCCCGGGGCGCACTGCAGCGGTTCGGCGCCGACACCGCCGTCGCGATCACCGGTATCGCGGGGCCCGGTGGCGGTACCGCAACCAAACCCGTAGGCACGGTGTGCTTCTCGGTGGCGCTGGCCGACGGCACCGGCCAAGTCCGGACGCTGACGCGGACCGCGACGCTGCCCGGTAACCGGATAGATGTCCGCGAGCGCTCGACAACGGTGGCAATGCATCTGCTGCGGCGGTCGCTGATCGGCCCTCCAGCCGGTTCCGAGCTGATGTGACGGTGGCCGGAGATCCGCAGGCGATAGAGTTGCGCTCAACCAGCCCCAATATTGAGGAATCATCAATGGTCGACACCGACGAGCGACAGACCCTCTCGGCGGCCGCCGAGGCAGCCGGATGGAATCACCGGACGGCCGATCGCAGTGACTATTACAACAAGGGGGTCGTCCGGGTGCACATCGTCTGGCGCGGCGACGCCCAGATCAACGGCGGTACTCTCTACCACGACGACTTCATGCAGACCTACAGCAACGACCTGACGACGGTGCAGAGCTGGCTCAAGCGCTGATCGGACCCGTCGCGGCCACATCGGCCTCTTCCACGTCGGTCATTTGTTCCACTTCGATGATTTGTTCCACGCCGGTCACCGGTGGTCGTGGGCGTCCCACGTGTCTCGCATGGTCTGCATGATCGCCTCCGCCTGCCCCAGCCCACCCAGGTGGCTCTCGCCCTGCAACGGGTAGAGCTCGGCTTCGGGCAGCATCGCGACCACATGCACGCCGTGTGCGTAGGGCACGATGTGATCGCGGTCACCGTGCCACCAGCGGACGGGGACATTGATCTCGCCCAGCTGGAACCCCCAGTCCCTGGAGAAGACCACGACGTCGGCGAATGGCGCCGCCAGTTGTTTACGGCTGCCGTTGAGCAGGTCGTCGAGAAACATCGCCTTGAACTCGGGGCGGGCGAGCAGCCGCCGGTCGCCTTCGGGAGAAACCCGGGAGTACAGATATAACGCCGGCTCGGCGACCGGTTTGAGCAGGCGGATCAAGCCCGCGGCAAACAAACTTATCGGAGCCCTGGCCTTTTCGAGCAACGGCGCGACCGGGATTCCGACGTTGCCCATCAGTCCGCCCCCGATACCATCGATTCCCTGCGTAGGAGCCACGCCGCCAAGCACACCGATGGCAATCACACGTCCGGGCATCGCCGCCGCGCAGCCCAAGGTGTAGGGGCCTCCGCCGGAGAGCCCGATGACAGCCATCTTGTCGATGCCGAGGGTGTCGGCGATCGTCCGCAGATCGTCGGCGAAGTCGATGACCGTCGCGTACTCGTGTGGGGTCGAGGAGCCTATGCCGGGTCGGTCGACACCAATCAAGCGAATCTGGTTCTGCTCGGCGTAGAGCCGCGCTTCGACAGGGATCTGACGTCGGGCCCCCGGGGTGCCGTGCAACCAGAAGATCGCTCGCCCCTGCGGATCGCCGAACTCGGCGAAGCCGATTCGGCGGTCGGTGCCGACGGCGACGTTTCCTTCGAGCTTGGGGCGCGCGATCTCGATGGACATCTGAAAAGTGTCCCATGGCGTCAGCCCCGCTCTGATCCGCTCCCCGCGAAATAGGTGTCAGCCCGCCGCAGTCAAACGGTCCCGCACAGCGGATCTACTTATATCGGAGGGAGATTCATCACGCACCTCGCCGGAAGCAGCGCTTTGTTAGTGTAACGCGGTCAGTTCCGATTTGAGCTCACTGCATTTAGCTGGCCTCGTTGGACGTCCCCATTGCGTTGGAGGTATTCAATGTCCACTGAAGCCGACGGTTCCACCGCAGACGACAGCAAGTTCCTCGTGCAACGGGTAGCCGAACTCTCCGCCGGCGATCCGCAGTTCGCCGCCGTACGCCCCAGTGCAACAGTCGCTGCCGCGATCGAGCAGGCCGCCCCTTCGCTGCCGGCCGTGATTCACACAACGCTGGCGGGCTACGCGGATCGACCCGCGCTCGGGCGCCGGGCCGTCCAGTTCGTCAGCGATCCGCCGGGCGGCCGCACATCGCTGCGGCTACTCCCGAAATTCGAGACCATCACCTACCGCGAGCTGTGGGACTGGGTCGGCGCCCTGTCGAGGGCTCTGACCGAGGGCAACGGATCGGTTTCGGCCGGCGACCGCTTTGCCGTGCTGGGTTTCACCAGTGCCGATTACACCGCCCTCGATCTCGCTCTGGCATGCATCGGCGCGGTGGCGGTGCCGCTGCAAACCAGCTCGGCCATCTCTCAACTACAGCCGATCGTGATCGAGACCGAGCCGACCGTGATCGCGGCGAGCATCGAATACCTCTCCGATGCAGTCGAACTGGTTGCTCAAGGCGCCCGGCCTGCGCGCCTCCTGGTATTCGACTACCACGGTGAGGTCGACGATCATCGCGAAGCTCTGGAAGCCGCGCGAACCAGGCTGGCAACCAACTCTGTCGTCGTCGATACGCTGGATGAACTTGCGCAACGCGGACGGGCACTGCCGTTCGCGCCGGTGGTCGAACCGGGCGACAAGGATCCGCTGGCACTGCTCGTCTACACCTCCGGCAGCACCGGTGCCCCCAAAGGCGCGATGTACCTGCAGAGCACGGTTGCCACGATGTGGGTCCGGTCTCGCGGAACCTGGTTCGGGGCCAGCCCCGCATCCATCACGCTCAATATCATGCCCATGAGCCACATCATGGGCCGCGCGATCCTCTACGGCACCCTCGGCAACGGCGGCACGGCCTACTTCGGCGCCAAGAGCGACCTGTCGCTGTTCCTCGAAGACCTTGCCCTGGTGCGACCCACCGAGTTGAACTGCGTCCCGAGGATCTGGGAGATGCTGTTCGGCGAATTCCAGCGGGAGGTCGACATCCGGATGGCCAAGTCAAGCAATGCCAGCAGCGGCGCGGGCCGCACCGCCGTCGAGTCTCAGGTCTTGCACGAACAACGCGAGAATCTACTGGGTAATCGTTGCGTGTTCGCACTCACGGGCTCCGCGCCCACCTCCGCGGAGTTGAAAAACTGGGTCGGTGCCCTGCTGGGCCTGAAACTGGTTGACGGCCTCGGTTCCACCGAAGCGGGGATCATCTGGTTCGACGGCCAAGTGCAACGTCAGTCGGTGATCGACTACAAGCTCGTCGACGTGCCGGATCTGGGCTACTTCCACACCGACAAGCCCCATCCCCGAGGTGAATTGCTCATAAAGACGGCGCACATGTTCCCCGGCTACTACAAGCGCCCGGAGATCACCGCCGACGTGTTCGACGCCGACGGCTACTACCGGACCGGTGACGTGGTGGCCCAGGTGGGTCCCGACCAATTGGAGTATGTCGACCGGCGCAACAATGTGCTCAAGCTCGCGCAGGGCGAGTTTGTCACGGTCGCGAAGCTGGAGGCGCTGTTCGGCGATTGCCCATTAGTCCGTCAGATCTACGTCTACGGCAACAGTGCGAATTCCTACCTGCTGGCGGTGGTGGTACCCACCCGGGAAGCACTGGACGGCCATGATGTGGCCGAGCTCAAACAGCTCATTTCCGACTCGATGCACAGCGTCGCCAAGGACGCCGGCTTGCAATCCTACGAAGTGCCGCGGGACTTCGTTATCGAGAGCAAGCCGTTCACTCCGGAGAACGGGTTGCTCACCGGGATCCGTAAGTTAGCGCGACCCAAATTGAAACAGCACTACGCCGGGCGACTGGAACAACTGTACGCCGAACTCGCCGAGGGTCATTCCAAGCAGCTCGACGAACTGCGCCGCACCGGTGCCGAGCAGCCGGTGCTGGAGACTGTCAGCCGCGCGGCGGCCGCGCTGCTGGGCGGGTCGGCTGCCGACCCCGCGCCGGAAGAACACTTCACCGACCTGGGAGGAGACTCGCTGTCGGCGTTGACATTTGCCAATCTGCTGAATGAGATCTTCGGCGTGGAAGTACCGGTGGGCGTGATCGTCAGCCCGGCTTCGGACCTGCGATCCCTGGCCCGCTACATCGAAGCCGAGCAGGCACCCGGGGCCAGCAGGCCCACGTTTGCCAGCGTCCATGGCCGGGATGCCGTTGAGGTTCACGCCTGCGATCTCACCCTGGACAAGTTCCTCGACGCCGACACCCTTTCGGCGTCGCATTCCCTGCCCGGACCGACAACTGACGTGCGTACCGTCCTGCTGACCGGGGCGACCGGCTTCCTGGGCCGCTACCTGGCTCTCCATTGGCTGGAGCAGTTGGACCTGGTCGATGGCACACTGATCTGCCTGGTGCGGGGCAATTCCGACGACGATGCACGGCAACGAATCGATGCGACCTTCGACAGCGGTGACCCAGACCTGCTGACCCATTACCAGGATCTGGCTGCTGATCATCTGGAGGTCATCGCGGGCGACAAGGCTGAGCAGAACCTCGGCCTGAACCAGCAGACCTGGCAGCGACTGGCCGCCGGCGTTGACCTGATCGTCGATTCTGCTGCACTGGTCAATCACGTGTTGCCCTACAGCCAGCTTTTCGGCCCCAACGTGCTGGGCACCGCAGAGCTGATCCGGATCGCGCTGACCACGAAGGTCAAGCCGGTCACCTACCTGTCCACCATTGCGGTGGGGGACCAGACTGCATCCGGCGCGTTCACCGAGTACGCCGATATCCGGGAGATAAGCCCAACCCGGGCAGTCGATCAGAGCTACGCCAACGGCTACGGCAACAGCAAATGGGCCGGCGAAGTGCTGCTGCGGCAGGCCAACGAACTGTGCGGTCTGCCGGTGGCGGTCTTCCGTTGTGACATGATCCTCGCCGACGTCAGCTACCGCGGTCAGCTCAACGTGCCGGACATGTTCACCCGAATGATGTTGAGCTTGGCGGCCACCGGAATAGCGCCGGGCTCGTTCTACCAACTCGACGGCGATGGAAACCGGCAGCGAGCGCACTACGACGGCCTGCCGGTGGAATTCATCGCAGAAGCGGTCTCCAGGCTGGGAGTCCGAACCGTTGACGGCTTCGCGACCTACCATGTGATGAACCCTCACGACGACGGCATCGGGCTCGACGAGTTCGTCGACTGGCTGATCGACGCCGGATACGGTATTACCCGAATCGCCGATTACGACGCATGGGTGAAGCGATTCGAGACCACCCTGCGCGCCCTGCCGGACAAACAGCGTCAGGCATCACTGTTGCCATTGCTGCACAATTACCAAGAGCCGGCTACGCCGATTCGAGGGGCGATCGCCCCGACCGCGAGGTTTCGTACCGAGGTTCAGAACTCACAGCTGTTGTCCGCCAACGATATTCCGCATGTTTCAGCACAGGTCATCGAAAAGTACATCACCGACCTGCAGCTACTCGGACTGCTTTAGCGCAAGCACGTTGGGTGGACAGCTCGCCGGTAATACACTGATCTGCAGGACCTTTCGGGCCAGGTGTCAGGCTGGAACGACAATGGTCAGGTGGTCGCCCCGGCGTTCCACCCTCATCTGAGCACGCCGGGCCACCGCCGCCACGGCAGCCGCGTCGCCGGGCTCGGATCTGCTGCTGGAAAGAGCACGCGCGAGCCGTCCCTTGTGCGCTTTGTTGAAGTGACTCACCACGGTCCGGCGCCCGCCGGAATGCTCTGCGACCACCTGGACCGTGACCGCACCCGGCACCGTGCCCAGTGCAGCGTAGGAAGCCGAGCGGAGATCGACGACCAGTTCGCGCTCGGCGATGCCCAACAGCACCGGGTCCAGCACAGGCCGCCAGCGGGCAGCGAGCGTCGGCCGGTCCGGTAACCGGGAGTTCGCCGAGAGCCGATAGGCCGGAATCGAGTCTTCGGCGCGCAACAATCCGAACAGCGCAGAGCAGACGGCCAGCCGGGATCTCGCCCGGGCCGCCGCCGCACTGGGCAACGAGTCGATGTCCAAGGCGTCGTACAGGACCCCGGTGTAGCGGTGGATCGCCGGCATCGTCGCAGCCGTGCGCAGCGCCGCGTTGCGGTCGATCTCGGCGTCCTGGGAGGCCGAGATTCCCAGGGCGCGCCGACTGGCACCAGGATCGGCAGCCAGGTCGACCAACTCTCCCACCAATTGGGTGCGCAGGGGACCGAGCGCGGGTGAACTCAACCCGTCCATCCGCAGAGCGGGTCCATCACCTCCGGTTCGCTTTGTCTCCGACGGTGGCAGCAGCACGATCACAGAACAGAACGTTAGCTCCTCAATGGGCCACGAAGGTCCATCACACCGGCACGCCGGGAGGTGGCGGAGGCGGCAGAGGGGTCATCGGAGCAGCCAGCCCGATGGTTTCCTCTGGAGACTGCGGGACTGGCACCGGTGGGGCCGCGCCCGGCGGGGGCGGCAGCAATGGGTCCGCGCCAGGCGGTGGCGGGGCCGGTGGTGCCGCGCCCGGCGGGGGCGGCAGCAATGGGTCCGCGCCAGGCGGTGGCGGGGCCGGTGGTGCCGCGCCAGGCGGTGGCGGCGCCAGCGGGTCCGCGCCAGGCGGTGGCGGCGCCAGCGGGTCCGCGCCGGGCGGAGGAGCCGGCGGAGCCACCGGAAGGGGCGGAGGGCCCATCAGGGGGGCCATCAGCGGGTCGGACTCCGGCGGCACGTTCGCAGGCATCGGTAAGAACATGTGGTTGGAGAACTGGCCCTGGTAGGCACCGCCACCACCGACCTTGACCCCGGAGCCACCCTCTCCCGAGGAGACGGGCGTGCCATCGGGCAGCGTCAAGGCCGTATGACCACTGTTCCATCCGACGACCAGCGCGTCGGGTGCCGACCCGTACTGGAAGCCCCGGGCAAGCAGCGCGCTTTCGATATTGCCGGTATGAAACCTATCTCCGTAGACGGGCCTGTCAGTCGCGGCGTTGGTCACCCAGGACACCAGGCCCGAGCAGTCGGTGCCAGCAGGCGAGTCACCACCGACGACATACGGCGTGCCCGACACCTGATTCACAAGCGTCAATAGTGTTGCGAGAGCGTACATGCGACCGGACGTTAACAGGGTGTCCAGAAAACGGTCAACATCTGTGATGGCGTTCACAATCCACTGCCTCAATTGGCATAGATCACGAAAACCGTTGCGCTGAAATTTGATTGGGCTACTAGAGTCACCTCATAGTACACACTTCTATAACTGTTGCGTTGCAATCCATTTCGCGCAGGCCTATTCGCTCATGCGGAATCGCCAGTTGGTGTGCCCGAGCTCACAATTGAGGTGCCCGACGGCACAGTTCGGGTGTCCGACGTCACAGCTCGTTTGCCCGACCGGTGAGCGCGCCCGTACACCCACCGCAGGGCAGGCTGCAGTCTCTCCCCACGCGCCGGAAACGGAGTCGACGCGCGGCGAGTCGACCACGCATGGGCGGCCGCCGACCCTAATCTGGTCCAGTGAGTCGGCTGTTGACCTTCGTACTCTGCATCGCCGTGCTCGCCGGCGCCCTGAACGCGCAGGTTCCCCTAGGTCAGCGTCACGATGTGCGCCTGATGGACTACGCCGTCAACCGCATCGCGGTGATCGGCGACTCCTACACCACTGGAGACGACGAGGGCGAAAACGGCGCAACGGGATGGCCAACCCAAGCGTGGCGAGCACTCACCCGACATGGGATCGCGGTCACGCCAACGGTGGCCGCCGAAGACGGCGCCGGATACTCCACTCACGGCGAACGCGGCAACACCTTCGAGGATCTGACCGTCCTCGCGGTCAAACCCAGCGATGTACTCGTTGTTTTCTTCGGCTCGCGCAACGACAGGGACGTCGACCCCACTCCGCTGTCGATCGCGATGTTCGGCACCTTCAAGTTGGCCCGCCAGATCGCCCGCTCGGCAAAGTTCCTCGTGATCGGGCCGGTGTGGCCGACTGCTGACCCACCGCCAAGTATCCGGCGGGTGCGTGATGTGCTCGAATATCAAGCCGCGCTTGCCGAAGCCACCTTCGTGGACCCGATCGCCGGACGCTGGTTCGTCGGCCGCTCCGACTTGATCGGCCCAGACGGCGTGCA
>Ga0114921_10000643_pt1 | contig 15053 bp, 10 predicted proteins | sample BentaG_FD_87016 | JGI IMG/M metagenome (GOLD analysis project Ga0114921, IMG submission 87016) | Deep subsurface microbial communities from South Atlantic Ocean to uncover new lineages of life (NeLLi) - Benguela_00093 metaG | ecosystem: Environmental > Aquatic > Marine > Oceanic > Sediment ...
CCCCCGGAGATTTCCACGGCCGGTTGATCCCTGAGATGGGTGAGCCCTGCCATCTCCAGAAGCTCCAGGGCGTTCTTCTCACCTTCCTTTTTCGACACCCCCCTGGGGATGAGGGGGACCATCATGTTCTCCATGAGGGTCATCTCATTGAAGACCCGGGAAACCTGAAAGGTTCGGCCAATCCCCAGGGAGGCGATCTGATTGGGTCTGAGCCCCGTGATGTCACGGCCCGTGAACCTGACTGTGCCCCTGTCAGGACCGTAGACCCCATTGATCACGTTGAACATGGTGGTCTTGCCCGCCCCGTTGGGGCCGATGACCCCGTGGATCATCCCCTCTTCCACCCTCAGAGAGACACCGTCCAGAGCAGGAATGCCACCAAAATGTTTATAAACCTGGTCAACTTCCAGAAATCCCATCACACACCTTCAAAAATCCGCAAGCCCCCTTTAAAAGGGGCTTGCGGATGCAAAAAGGTAATCATCGCCTCTTGCAAGGTGATTCAAAAATAGGGCCTAGATCCACGGTGGTGCCTTGAACTTGGCATCGGCAAGGTCCAGGGGCCAGAGAATCTTGTGCTTCCCACCGAACATCTGGACCATGGGGAAGAAGAACCCCTTCATAAACCCGCCGGTGCGGACGTCGTTTCTCGAGAGCTGATGGAGGGTTCCCTCCTCGGAGAAGTCTTTCCAGAAGTCGTTGTAGGTGGCAAAGTCCCAGGACTGCCAGATCCCCTTGTGCTTCACCTTCTCCCTGACGTGTTCCACCAGCTTCTCAAATTTGAGGGTCCCCACCTCATTGAGGACCTTGATGGCCAGGCGGGTGTGGTCATAGGGATGCCCGCAAGGCGCGATCCCTGCCTCAACGCCATACTTGGCCTTGAACCGCGTCATCCATTCCTTCTGTTCAGAGTTGATAGGATAGGGTGAATCCATACAAACCATGTAGTCCGAAGCTTCTCCCGTGTTTTCATACCATTCCCCTGTCCATGTCAGTCCATGTGCAAGAAGGAGTGCCTTGAGGCCCATGGCACGGAACTGTTTGACGAAGTTGTACATGGGCACGCCTCCCGTTTGGGTTACCGCCACAACCGAGACATTGGCGGCCTTGTACTTGGTGATGATGGGGGTGAATTCGGTCTGATCGATGGCGTTGACGTCGTAAGGCATCACATCAAAGCCAGCGGTTCTCAGGCTGACCCCCAGGGCCTCACCCCACCCGCGGCCGTAGTCGGTATCCTCCACAAGGACCGCCGCTTTCTTATTCCTCGGTTTCCACAGGCCTTTTTCCCTGAAGTGCACGAGAGGAGGTCCGTAGAGCCCGGCAAAAACCGGAGGAGATGCCCACCCCTTGAACCAGCCCTGGTATTTTTCCGGGTGGTCGTTGATCTTGAAGTTGACGTACTGGGACTCGCCCTGATGGCCGATGTGGACGATCTTGAGGGGAGATTCTGCATCCATGCAGGCCATGGCCACGGAAGAGTGCCAGCCGGTGACCATCATCTTAACCCCCCGATTGACGGCATGTGTCACGGCCTTGACCGATTTTTCAGGGCTCGACTGACTGTCCACCCACACGGGCTCGATCTCCATGGTCTTGCCATCGACCTTCACGGGGATCTCACCTGCCGCCCGGGCCTCCTCCAGGGCCATTTTGATGCCCCTTTTGAACTGATCGCCTGTCCGGCTTGCAGGACCCGTAAAGGGACCCATGAAGCCGATCTTCAGCTTTTTTGCGGCATGGGCTTCTTTCGGAAGGCCGGCGGATAGAACGGTCCCCGCGGCGGCGGCCACGCCTACAGATTTCACAAAGTCACGACGTGTGATTCCTTTTTCTTCTTCTGTCATAATAGTCCCTCCTTTCACCTTTTGGTTCTTTCATGAGAAGAGATGAATCGAAATTTCAGTATTCCTCACCTCCTTTCCCGCAACTCTTGAGAAATTAATACACGGTGGAACGACGGCGAGCAATGAGCAGGGATATTGTCATGCCAAATCTTTCGAATGTCAAGAAAAAACTTTTTGATTTTCCCGCGGCAGAGAAGCATGTCGAAAAAATCCGGCCGAATAGCATGGCTGTTTGAATAGTAAAGGAGAGATTGACCCATGCATTATTTCTTGCTAATTTTGCCTTGGATTTTTCCCCAAGGCCCAATGATAATTGTCGTGAATGAGAAGTCCAAGGAGGAATACATATGAAAAAATATGGATTATCTATCAATGGAGAATTGACGGAATCTACGAGTGATGTGACTATTTAGACCAAGAACCCTACAGCCGGAGAGGTAAGGGATAGGCGCCAAAGGTTTTTATAGGGAATCCCATCCGGTGTTGATTGATCACCATCTGCTGGGGAAGTTTTCTATGGATAACACAGGGATTGAGAGAATCATTGCGGATTTTGTTAATTCATATCCACACCAGAAAAAGGTCGAAACGACGTGGCGTGAACCTATTGTCGGGTTTGCCTCTGTTGACAACCCTCTTTTTGATCGATTCAAACAGATCATCCGGCCCACACACGCCGCCCCCTGTAAACTGCTGCCAGGGGCAAGAAGCGTGGTGGTCTATTTCATTCCTTTTTCAAAAAAACTCCAGAGAGAAAATCTTAAAACGGAGTACTATTGCTCCCGAAGCTGGGCTATGGCTTATGTGGAAACCAACCGGCTCATTTCCGATATCAATGAACATATCAGGAGTGAGTTGGAGTCACGCGGCCACCAGGTGGCCCTGATTCCTCCAACCCATAACTTTGATCAGGAAAGTCTGATGAGTGACTGGTCTCACAGGCACGTGGCATATGCGGCCGGAATCGGGAGTTTTGGGGTCCACAATCTGATCATCACGGAAAAGGGCTGCACCGGTCGCCTCGGAAGCCTGGTAACGGATTTGGCTTTGGAACCATCGCCCATGCCCAAAGAAGAATTCTGTCTCCAGAGGGCAGGCATCGACTGCCTCAAATGCGTTGAACGATGTCGATACGATGCCCTCTATGCTGATCGGTACGATCGCCATGCTTGCTACCGGCAGTGCCTGGCTAACGATCGGTACCACGGGGATCTCGGCCTCACCGATGTATGCGGAAAGTGCTCTGCCATGGTTCCCTGTAGTGTAACCAATCCTGTAAAGGGAGAGAGGAAAAATAGGAGTCAAAGTGCGCCGGTCAAGGGATAGGACCTAAAGGAGAGGTTCCCCCGACCACAAACCCGTATTTGACCGGATCACTCGGATCCACGACAAATTGCTGAATTCCCGTGATATACGCATCTCCGGTGATGATGGGATCGGCCCCGACAAAGTCACCCACTCGAGTTTCCCTAACAAGCTTCCCCTTGAATTGGGTTCCGATGATGCTCTCGTTGGTGAATTCCTCGTTCAGCGAAAGTTCCCCTTTCCCATAAAGCGTGGCCATGGCGGCTGAGGTCCCGGTGCCGCATGGGGATCGATCCACCTGGCCGTCTCCGAAGATCACCACGTTCTTTGAAAAGGGCCTGGAAGATTGAGGCTTATCATAGATTTCGGTCAGTTCAACGGTGGTGATATGTTTTTCTGTGGGATGCTGCACCGTAAGCTTTTCATTGACAGCTTTTTTCACCATCATCCCCAATTGGATGAGTTTTGAAATATTGTCGGGCTGGACCGAAACCCCCAGGGCCTTTGCCGGAGTCATGGCAAAAAAATTGCCGCCAAATGAGACATCGATGGTGATTTTTCCAACATCGGGAAGATCGAGTTCTACATCCCTGGCATACAGAAATGAGGAGACGTTGGCCACGGACACCTCAACCACTCGGCCTCCCTCGATCCTGGCATGGCCCTCGACCAATCCGGCCGGCGTGTCGAATGTGACAACGGTTTCCGGTTCTTTTGGTGGAACCATGCCGATGTCAATCAGGGCCGTGGTGACGCCAATTGTTCCATGGCCACACATATCGAGGTAACCCGAGGTGTCCATGAAGAGGATGCCATACTGGCCTCGACCGGTGGTTGGATGAGTGATGATTGCCCCAACCATGTCTTTGTGACCCCTGGGTTCCTGCATAAGAAGGGTTCGAAAATAGTCGAGGTGTTCCATCATGGACCGTTTCTTTTCAGCCATCGTGGCTCCCAGTATGGGCGGTAGACCACTCAGAATGATCCGGGTGGGTTCTCCTGCCGTATGGGTGTCAATGGCCGAAATGGTATGGGTGAATCTTGCCATTGAACCTTCACTCCTTTCTTTTTCAGAATCGTTGATCGTATTCTACGTCAGCGATCCTCAATCCTTGGGCTGTGGACGGTGCTATGCATACTTTTCGTCCGCTCTCGCGATAATGGCCTTGAGTTCCTGGACCATCTTCTCCTCCAGAGGTTGGGCCTGATGGGTCTCGAGGATTTGATGAACCCGCTGCCTGGCCCTGTCTCCCATGCTCTTCCGCCCTGCTTTATCCCAGTCTTCCAGGTTGCTTCGGTCAATCAGTCCGGGAATCCAGATCTCCTTTTTGAAATGTGAGATCGTATGTTCATCATCCAGAAAATGGCCACCGGGCCCAACCCGGGAGATAACATCCACAGCCAGGGTCTCTTGATTGACTGAGATACCGCTCATGATTCTTTTCACCATGGAGATTGCCTCATCGGAGAGTACCAGCATGTCGAGAGATCCCAGCAGGCCTGATTCCAGATATCCAACATCATGAATCAGGTTGGCTCCGGATTGGGCAGCCATGAGAATCGATAATCCTGCCTCGAGACCGGCCTGCTGATCCAGTTCTTTGGCATCACTGCAGCCAGCCGTTGAGAATACGGGAATTCCCAGCTTTTTGGAGATATCCGTCAGTGCTGCATCCAATAGCAAAAGTTCCGGGGCCCCATACGAAAAAACCGCTGTTCTCATGTCCAGGGTGGTAAAAACCCCACCCATAATAAAGGGGGCTCCCTGGCTTTTCAGCTGAGAGATGACCAGGCCTGTCAGGGTGTCGGCAAGCCCTTCCACCAGCACACCTGCCAGGGTAACTGGGGCCGTGCCCCCGGCACTCGGGGCAGGGACGTAGACAATTGGAATGCCCTCTTCGGCCGCGATGATGACCTTCTCAACCGCCTCTTTCGAATGAACCAGCGGAGAACTCGGCTCTGCATAGATGGCAAAGAGCGGGTTTTGTCGGAAATTCTCCCTTCCGCCAACTACGATGCACGCCATTTCAAACTGGTCAGTAAGCCCCTGGCCATCCACCGCCGTGATTACCAATGGTTTGGTCGTCCCCAGGGTCATTGCTAAAAACTGGTGTCGATCATAGGGTTTTCGAGGCACATCGGACACAAGGCCAAGAGACATAAAGAAGTCGATATTGGGAAGCGCATCGCTCACTCTTGCTGCGTTGACGACATCATCAAAAACCGTTTTTCTCCGCTTCCCGGTATAGGGATCTACAAAAAAGGGACAGTCCGAGCCAGTACCAAAATAGATTCTATCCTTTTCCAGAACCACATCTCTCCTCCCGTCTCGACCCGCTAGAACAATTCTGCCAGGTGAAGTTGTTAGGGCTCTCTTCACCATGAAGGGAGGGATTTTTACAAGAAGTCCGTCCGTGGTATAGGCACCCTCATTTTTGAGAAGTTCGACCGCTTTTTCATCATGAATCTTTACGCCCACCCTTTCCAGGACTTCAAGACTCCCGCTCAAGATTTCTTCGATCTGGTCCTCTGAAAGAACCTGATAGCAGGGCGTTACATTCTCCCGATAATTGACTCTCATGTCCATCTCCTCTCTCTTGTTTGACAAGAGAAATGGGAAAATGATACAAGAGTAAGTGCATTTCTGGCTTTTTGGACCCCGAATTCTTGCAAAAAGACATGATTATTGGAGAGCAAGGTTCTCTCTTAAGAGAGGGGTTTTTCAGTTCGATGCAGCTCCAGAGCCGTTCCCAATGATACTGAACAAACCCCAGCAAAAAAGGCTTGCATTTTGAAAGGTATTGTGCCAAATATCGTGAGACATCCTTTAGTGATAATGAAATAATCAATCCAAATATTGGACCAATAAGCTCGGGGTTGTCAAGTTTTTTTAGGGGAGGCTCGATGATGAGAGTGAATTTTCAGGCCAGTGGATCCACCCAGTTTTCCGTCCTCTCTGAGGATCAGGCAGAGTCTATCTTGCATGGCATGCTGGAGGTGCTGCAGCGAACAGGGGTTGCAATCCATCACGAAGAGGCCCGATCCCTTTTGAAGAAGGCGGGTGCCATGGTGGATGGGGCCCGGGTCTATATCCCCGCCGCTCTTGTCCGGGAGGCCCTTTCCAGGGTTCCTCAGGAGACCGTGGTCTATCGCTGGGATGGTTCCGGAGTGATCCGCCTTCGGAAAAATGAGGTCTATTTCGGACCGGGACCAACCTGTCCCAATTTCATCGATCCGGAGACCGAGCAGCGGCGCCCGTATGTGAGAAAGGATGCTGCTATGGTGGCTCGGGTTTGTGACGCCTTGCCTAACATCGGATTTGTGGAATCCCTGGGAAGTATCAGTGATGTGACGCCTTCGCTAGCCGATACCTATGAGTTTGCGGAAATGATTACAAACACGGCAAAGCCCATTGTGGCCTGGTCTTTCAACCGCGATACCTGCCAGGACATTCATAGGATAGGGATTGCTATGGCAGGGGGTGAAGAACAATTCAGGCGAAGACCCAACTACATCTTTTATGCCGAGCCCCTGTCACCGTTGACAAGCAACCATGAAGCCATGGACAAACTGCTCTACTGTGCGGAGAACCGTATTCCCATCGTCTACACGCCATGCTGTATTGCGGGAGGAACGGCGCCGTCTACCTTTGCAGGGTTACTGGTCAACGCCTTAGCTGAGTCCCTTCACGGTCTTGTCGTGGCCCAGCTCAAGGGCAAGGAGACCCCTTTTATCATGGGAGGCGTGGTCTCAATCTTGGACATGCAGCATTCCACCCTTTCCTACGGAGCACCTGAGCTGAGTCTGCTAAGCGCCGCCCTGAGTGATATGGGGAGATTTGTGGGGCTGCCCATCTGGTCCACGGCCGGCTGCACCGATGCCAAGGTCCTGGGGCCCCAAGCAGCAGTGGAGGCAGCCCTGTCGATTCATTCGGCCATGCTGAGCGGTGCCAATCTGGTGCATGATGTGGGATACACCGAATCGGGTATGACGGGATCGCTCTTTCAACTGGTCATGAGCGATGAGGTCATCGGAATGAGCCGTCACATCAGCAAAGGGATAGAGGTTAATGAAGAGACATTGGCCGTGGATGTCATCGATCGGGTTGGCCCCGGGGGGAATTTCCTCTCAGATGACCATACCATGAACCATTTTAGGGAGGAGCACTGGCAGCCGAGATTGATGGACCGGTGGAATTATGAGACCTGGGCCACCCAGGGGGAAGAAACCATGGCGGATCGAATCAGGGAGAGAACCCGCGGAATTCTTGCGACCCACAAAGGTCCCCAGGTGTCCGACGAGGTGAAGGAAAAGATCGAGGCCATTCTGAATACCGCCGAGGGGCGAGAGAAGAAAAAAGGGAAAAAACGATAAAGGAGGAAGACAGCTATGTCGGAATTGTATGGAAGAATATCAGAGGTGTTGATTTCGGGTAATATCGAGGAGATTAAGAAGCTCACCCAACAGGCCCTGGACGGGGGCACCCAGGCCGGCGAAATTCTGGGGAAGGGTCTCCTCCCGGGAATGGACATCGTAGGCCAGCAATTCAAGGCCTGTGAGATGTTTATCCCTGAGGTCCTTCGGTCAGCCAAAACCATGCACGCAGCCATGGATATTCTCAGGCCGCTTCTGTCAGAGAGCGAAATGGCCGGTTCCGGCACATTGATCATCGGCACGGTGGAGGGAGACCTCCATGACATCGGCAAGAATCTGGTAGCCATGATGCTTGAGGGTGCCGGATTCAAGGTGGTGAATCTGGGGACAGATGTCAAACCGCAGGCCTTTGTGGAGGCGGCCAAAGAGCACAAGCCGAATATCTTGGGGATGTCGGCCCTTTTGACGACGACCATGCCGAAGATGGGGGAGACCATCAATGCCCTCAAGGAGGCAGGCATCCGCGGTCAGATTAGAGTCATGGCCGGCGGAGCACCGGTGACCCAGGATTTTGTGGACGAGATCGGCGCCGATGCCTATGGGTCCAATGCAGCGGCGGCCGTCGAAAAAGCCAAGGCCTTTGTTGGAAGATGATCCACGAGGGGACGAAAGACGCATTTCTCCAGTCAGCTCTTTTGGATTTATCAGCAGGAGGAAAACCATGCGAGTGAACATTACAGACCAAAGGAGTCCCAAATTCAAGGTCCTTTCCGAGGATCAGATTGAGATGATCTACTGGGCCGCCTTGGAGGTTCTCGAGAGGACTGGTGGGAGGGTATTCCATGACGAGGCCCTGGATCTCTTTCGACAAAGTGATGCGGTCGTGACCGACGGAAACAGGGTCAGGATCCCGGCCTCTATGGTTGAACGGGCGCTGAAAGACTATCCTGGAAAGATTACCCTGGCCAGGCGAGATGGGAAGAGAACCCTCCATCTGGAAAAGGATGAGGTCAATTTCGGTACGGGGTCCGACTGCCCCTTTATTTACGATCGAAAAACAGGGCAGCGCAGGCGATATACCTTCAACGATGTGGCCGAGGCCGCAAGAATCGTGGATTATCTCCCCAAATTCGATTTCTTCATGTCTCACGGTCTGGTCTCCGATGTCCCCAACCCCAGAACCTATGACCGGCATCAGTTCCTTGCTATGGTCAGCAACACCACAAAACCCTTGATTCTTACAAGCGTCGATGGAGAGGGCCTGAAAGACCTGTACGAGATGGCCTGCCTCATCCGGGGAAGTGAGGAGGAGTTTCGGATAAACCCCCTCTTCATTATCTACATCGAGCCGAGTTCCCCATTGAATCACACAAAAGATGCCGTGGAAAAACTCCTTTTCTCCGCCGAAAAGGGCATACCCGCCATCTACACGCCCTGCCCGAGCGCCGGGGCCACGGCACCCGCTACCATTGCGGGAATGCTGGTTCAGGATCTCGCGGAGACCTTTCTTGGTCTGGTGCTCTCCAACCTCAAGAAGCCTGGAATGCCCCTGATCATCGGAGGGGTTCAGACCATCATGGATATGATGACCTCGACTTACTCCTACGGGGCACCGGAGCTGGCCCTCGCTTCAGCAGCCAGCACCGATATTTCCAAGTGGCTCGGACTTCCCATGTTCTCAACCGGAGGCTGCAGCGATTCAAAGACCGTGGATGAGCAGGCAGCGATCGAAGCGACCCTCTCACTGTTTACGGCCATGCTTTCCGGGGCTAGCCTGATCCATGATGTAGGGTATCTGGATAGCGGTCTGAATGGGTCCCTTGAGATGCTCGTTCTCTGTGATGAGATCATTGCTATGGTGAAGCACATTGGCAGAGGTGTTCGGGTGGATGAGGATTCTCTTGCCCTCGAGGTCATCAATCGGGTAGGTCCTGGGGGTCAGTTTCTGAGTGAGGATCATACCTTAGAGCATTACCGAAGGGATTTCTGGTTTCCAAAGCTTATGGATCGATCCAACGTCGAAACGTGGGTGGCAGGGGGCAAAAAGACGCTTAAGGAGCGGGTCGAAGAAAAGATGAATCATATTCTGGAGACCCATCACCCCACGCCGATCGATGGCACAGTGATGAGAGAGATGAAAAAGATCATCGAAAAAGCGGATAAGAAAGCCTCCTGATCGATGTTCCGTCGAGCTGATCAGAAGAGAGAGGGGCACTCCGGAAAGAACCCACCTTCCCATAAGGACCTGTCTTGAACTCCCACCTTGCCTTATGGTAAGTTATCGCCTGATGTAGCCAGGGCGGCTTCAGCCGCCCTGCGCTTTTCATGGTCCACACAAGGTTGGAATTTCAAGATATCTGAGTCGTTAAGCCATCGGATATGGACTCGAGCAAACGAAGGGAAAAGGCTCGTGAAATGGGACCTGATTATATAGTCGGGATTGATACGGGCGGAACGTACACGGACGGTGTGCTTCTCGACTACAGGTCCCGGGAAGTTATAGCATCCAGCAAGACCCTGACTACCCGGGAAGATCTCCCCCGGGGAATCATGACGGCCCTAAAGGGACTTAATGTTAAAGACCCTTCCAAGGTAAAGCTGGTTTGTATTTCGAGTACACTTGCTACAAATTCCATTGCCGAAGGAAAGGGACGACGGGTGGGGCTTCTTCTCATCGGCTATGATAGGGACCTCATTGTCGGCTACAATCTCCAGTCAAAGTTCCCTACCCAGTATTTTGAATATTTTCGAGGCGGACATACGGTTCAGGGCGAAGAGAAGGAACCTCTGGATCGTGAATCCATTAGGGAGTGGGTTCAGGCTAATCAGAGCCGTGTAGATGCCCTCGCTGTTTCCAGCTACTTCAGCCCTCTCAACACAACACATGAGGAGCAGGCCTACGATATAATTCGGGAAGTCTCCTCTCTTCCTATTGTCTTAGGGCACCAGCTATCTACAAAGCTCGATTCCATAAGAAGAGCTACCACGGCCTGCCTCAATGCATCTCTTGTTGCAGTTATGCAGGAGTTTATTGAAGCCGTGAAGAAATCCCTGAAAGCCCATGGGATCGAGGCGCCTCTGATGATCGTTAGAGGAGACGGTTCCCTGATGCCCTATGCGATGGCTGTCAAAAAGCCTATTGAAACCATTCTCTCTGGACCAGCAGCCAGCGCCATCGGAGGGCGGTTTCTCTCGGGATATGCGAATGCTCTGGTAATTGATATTGGCGGCACCACTACTGACATCGCCGTGATAGAGGATTCCCAAATCGCAATCACAGAAGAAGGTGCCCGGGTGGGGGAGATTGAGACGGCCGTCAAGGCCGCCCACATTCGAACCATCGGTCTGGGGGGAGACAGCAGAATTTCATTCGGCCTTGATGGGGGGTTTACGGTTGGGCCCGTCAGGGTTGTTCCACTGTCATACCTAGCAGCCAAATTTCCGGGAGTGGAAAAGGAACTTCTTGGGCTAAAGAACAAACCCCTTCTAGACTGGAGACCAACCGATTTGGAGTACTGGTTTTTGCATAAAGGCCCCAGGGGCAACCGGTTTTCTATCGGTGCCACTTCCCAACGGAACCTGCTGGAACTCCTCAGCCAGGGCCCTCTCTCTCTGACACGGATTCTAGAGGAAATGGATCTCCACCACCCAATGCAGCTCAATGCGGAGAGTTTGATTCGCCAGGGTCTTGTTCAACAATCCACCCTGACCCCCACGGATCTGCTCCATGTGAGTGGCCAGTTCAATGCTTGGAGTACAGAAGCATCCCGGGCAGCTCTGGATGTTGCCTGTATCCTGTTTGAACAGAAGCAGGAAACCTTTATTCAGGAAGTCCTCTGTCTCATGGCCGCCTCCATCGTGGAAGAGGTGGTCGTTTTTCTGGGGCATAGAAAGGATCGCAGCCTTCCGAAAAGGATCGGTGGCCCATGGGGCAAATGGTTCCTTGAACAAGTCGTGGCCGGAAAGAACCCGTATCTGGAAGTGACCGTGGCCGGCAGGTTCCCCCTTATCGGCATCGGCGCACCGGCAGGCATATTCCTAACAAAAGTGGCAGAGTACTTGAAGGCTCCTCTTTTTCTCCCTCCCAACGCCCATGTTGCCAATGCGGTAGGGGCTGTGGCAGGTTCTGTGATGGCGGTTAAGGAAGCTCTAATTTACCCACACACGACAGAGAACGTTCAGAATTTTTTTGTTCAGGCTGAGGGGGAAAGATCCGGATTTGAAGAGTCCGAAGAGGCCTTGACTTACGCGAAGGAGGTTACTGCGAAAAGGGCGTGTATTGCTGCCGTTGAGGCGGGAGCCCTTGATCCCCAGGTTATTGTTGATGTTTCCAGAGAAGGTGCGGCCTTCAGGGTGGTGGCAAAGGCTTTTGGAAATCCCAGGTTATCGTGAATGTCTTGATATTTACAAGTATTCATAAGGCTCTACAAAAAAGGACAAGGGGCCTCGGCATCATCAATACCTCCTGTCTGCCATTAGATGCTCGCATCCTGCATGAGCTACAGTCGTATAAAAAGCTGCTGAGTAACCTTGCCACCTGGAGGGACAACCACAAAATTGCCATCCGCTTTTGACAGATCAGCGGCAACATTTATCAGTTGGCGAATGTAAGCGCCAGAGCCGAGAATTTCCTCGTATCTAAAATTCCACCGTTCACAGAAGCGGGCTATTTCCTGTGCCTTAGAGCGATATTTGTTAAGATCGGCTTGACTATGCGCGACCAAACAGAGCCGTTCATAGGCCTGGTATTGCATGTCCATGATCCATTTGGCCTCTTCTTCGCCATATTTGGCATTTATCTCTTCGTACTCCTTAAGAGGATGACTCCCGGATTCTAGCCACCCTTTGCTCAGATAATAGGTACCGGGAGCTGACTGGAACTCTTTCCTATAAGCCTCATATGAGCCCAGCAACAGTGCTATACAGTCATCGGTACGGGGTACCAATAGGGTGTGGAGACCGGCGTGGATACCATCCAGCCCATTGCCACACAGGCCGTAACCCAGCACCACCAGGCTTGGCTGTTCGATCTGATCTATTTCAGCTTGCAGAACCTGGGCCATCTTTTTGGGTACACGGTGCAGCCCATAGTCCATGAATTTCACCTGGGAAGCAAAATCATCGGCCATCAGCATTTCAAACATGTCCTGCAAAACCCGGCAGGCAATGATGGCTAGGGGCAAGTTCTCTTCTGATGACATCCTACTTCCCAAGAGTTATGAAGTTATCAAAAACAAAAATAACAAAGTGGTAGCGAGGCTGTCAAGAGAAAGCTGAATTCTGGCTGGGGCTTTTCTAACTCATTATTTTGAGCCGCTAGAACGCGTACAAGACACCTCGAGATTAGCAAAAAAATAAAAAGAGAAGAACTTCAGGGCCGGAGTGAGTAAATTTTCGTGAAAGTGAAATAATGCTATCATGGCGAAATCCAAAAGATACAGTTAAAAACCTATGAACTTTTAGTATTCCATAAAAAGCTTCCGAATCTTCGTCAGCAAGCCAGGGTAAATTCGTGGTCCTTTTAATGACTCCGCTAGTGTCATTTTGAGACCCGCCACCGACAGCTCAATCAATCAGCACAAAACCATAGCGATTCTGAATATCATTTTTATTTTGAAGAACTTCACATGGTAGTCCTAAATTTCGTACCGTTTTATATACATCAATACCGAAGCTTTGATCGCAAGGCCTTACCTTATCTGGAAATGGGCAAAGATTAGCTTGTTGAACAGCGCAAACCTCACATAAATTGCAGTAACGAATTGCAAAAGCGAAATAGTAACCATCTAGGAAAACGCTCCTTTCGATCTCGATAACTGCGCGACTCAATTCTTCGGCATCATGGGAATGAACCAAAAGTATATGATTATATGTTTTAACCATTTCAACTCGTTCCTGATATGTCGTATCCCTAGTATGGCATTTTATACTTTTCTGAAAAAAATCTTCGCAGCCCCATCGACATTTCAAAATCGCCCGGATATCAAAAAAGATTTCCTGCGGGGAAATGATCATCGCATCGATCATTTTTAGTCTTTTTGCCAAATGGATATATTTTTCCAATATCGATAACCTCCCCAATCACTTGTTATTTGGTAAAGACATGGCTTTTCAAACTGCTGAACCTAAATTTACCTGCCTTCGCTCCTGCTAACAGCTTCCTTTGGTTTCTTCTAGCCTAACTTTTCCCGCTCGATGGTGATGTCACCGGAGAGGCGGCCAAAGCAGCCCTCTTGTATCCAAGGCAAGAGGAGACGACCAACGAGTAGAATTAGGCGTACAGTGATGAGGATACGTTGCATTGCTCGCCGGAACCCAAAACCAGGAAATCTAAAGACTCCGGCGCCAGTCTTTGATTTTGGTGCTACAATCTAGCTGTTAAATATACGGATTTTTCTATATAAATCAATAATGACGAAAAAAATCATGCAAGACCCCATGTTTTAATGAGAAATAGAGGTTCACTTCAAATGACACATTATCTTGACAAAAAGTTTCAACTTGTTACATTTAAGCGTATCTTTAGAGATTTCGTGGAAAGGAATCCCCGAAAGGCACAAGGGGAAATGACAAAACACGTTTGGTAAGTAGAGAAGGATCTCCTAACCCATGATAAGGTATAAGGGGTGAGGATATGAATACAGTCGAAAAGTACAAGAAATATGTCAATATCAGCATGGTGGAGAAGGTGCAGCCCGTAGTGATCGAGAAGGCTAAGGGGGCCACGATAACAGATACTGAGGGGAAGGAGTATATCGATTGTTTCTCAGGCATAGCGGTGATTAATGCTGGCCATTGTAATGAGAAGGTAGTCGAGGCAGCCAAGGTCCAGATGGACAAATTGATTCACTGCTGTTCCTATGTCTACTATTCCCAGCCAACAGGGGACTTGGCTGAGAAGTTGGCTCAAATAACACCCGGAAGATTACAGAAAAGCTTTTTTGGCAATGGAGGAGCAGAGGCGATTGAAGGGGCCTTGAGGCTGGCCAAGCAATTTAGGGGAAGGATGGAGTTCATTGCTCTCCAAGCCTCCTTTCATGGTCGGTCTTATGCGGCTTTGAGCGTGACGGGCAACAATTCGAGGAAGAGGAGGGGAGGACCTTACATGGGGGGGTGCACGTTCCTGCCAGCGCCATACTGTTATCGATGTTTCTTTGAATTGGAGTACCCTCACTGCCACTTGAAGTGTGCACGGGCCCTGGAGGATATTATCAGGTTCAATACCTACGATAGCGTGGCAGCTTTCATTGCGGAACCAATCCTTGGAGAGGGAGGGATCATTACTCCTCCGGATGACTACTTTCTGGAGATCGAAAAAATACTGAAGAAGCATGAAATCCTCTTCCTCGTCGATGAGGTACAGACGGGTTTTTGTAGAACCGGCAAGATGTTTGGCATTGAGCACTACGGAGTGGAGCCAGACATCATGGTGATGGCCAAGGGGATTGCGGATGGTTTTCCTTTGAGTGCGTTTATTGCAAGGCAGGAGGTAGCCGATTCGTTCAAGCCGGGGGATCACTTGTCGAC
>Ga0114921_10000645_pt1 | contig 15031 bp, 15 predicted proteins | sample BentaG_FD_87016 | JGI IMG/M metagenome (GOLD analysis project Ga0114921, IMG submission 87016) | Deep subsurface microbial communities from South Atlantic Ocean to uncover new lineages of life (NeLLi) - Benguela_00093 metaG | ecosystem: Environmental > Aquatic > Marine > Oceanic > Sediment ...
CATTCAGCGGGCTTCTCTTCTACAAACTGAGATATCCCGATGACCACGCGTGGGCCTGGGAGTTCGAGGTGTTCAACTGGCAACCCTCGGGACCGACAGATGGGGCCATTTATGACTTCAGCGATCAGGGCTCCTACATGAATGCGACATATCGCAGAGGTGCACTATTCCTGGCAGACCTACGACACACCATGGGTAGTGAGGCATTCTACTCCTTCCTACGGGACTACTGTCAGAGCCAGAGCCATACACTGAGCACTGCCGACGATTTCTTCCTCGTCTTGTCCAACCACACCGGCCAGGATCTTTCGGCCCTGCTGGAGGAGTATTTCACCCAGGGGCAAGGCGAGGGGCAATCGTGAGTTCGTTGGGCAGATGGTGCCTCTCACTACTTACGTCGTCACTGTTCATCGTACCTGCCATCGCAGGCTGCGTCAGTCGCGCGGCTTCTCTTCCAACCCCAGCCTTGGGTGGCACACCTGCGCCATCACCCACTTTCGCCACGGTTGAGGCTACAGCTACCGTCGTCCAAGCACCCACCGAAACGGCAGTGCCAGCCCGACGGGGTGAGGAGTTCCTGGGAGAATCGTGGCAGGGACGGCCGATAGTTGGTCACTGGTTTGGTGACGGACACCAGAAGGTGGTCCTCGTGGGGAACATACATGGAGGCACAGAGCAGAATACCCATCGCCTCGCATTGGAGATGATCGCTCATTTCGAGGAACACTTGGAGGAGGTACCACCTAGTGTGACGTTGTGGATCATCCCTACGGCCAACCCCGACGGTCTGGCCGATGGCACCAGACGCAACGCTCACCGTGTGGATCTGAACCGCAACGCAGATAACGATAGCGATTCCTGCAAGGAGAATGATTGGGTCAGCGACACACACACCTCTGAGGGCATCATAGAGGGGGGTGGCGGCCCGTTTCCATTCTCCGAGGTGGAGACCAGATTGCTGCGTGATTTTCTTGCCGATGCGCGAGTAGCGATATTCTACCACAGCATTGCTGGCATGATCTTCGTCACCTCCTGTGCCGATCATCGCCCCTCGGCCGAGCTGGCTCGTCGCCTCTCAGATGCCACGGGGTATCCCTTTTCAGAGGAAGGCTGGGCTTCCTATCCTGTCACCGGTGCGATGGTCGACTATTTGGCCCATCAGGGCGTCGCCGCCGTGGAGGTGGAGCTCACCACCAAGGTGGACACAGAGTTCGATAGAAACCTCGCCGGGTTGACGGCCGTGATGGAGTCACTGGACGAGTAGTCCCTTCCTGGTGAGGCGGGCATCACATGATATGACCGATTCTGGGACGGATCTAATGGAACTCGTGCCTCAGGAGGATCTGCCAGAGGGTTACCGCTCGGGTTTCGTGGCCGTCATGGGCAAGCCCAACGTTGGGAAATCCACCTTGATCAACGGGTATGTGGGCCAAAAGGTGGCGATCGTTTCCCCCAAGCCTCAGACTACGCGACGAAGGTTGCGAGGGATACTCACGCTGCCCGAAGCGCAGATTGTGTTCATTGATACGCCTGGCATCCATGATCCTCGTCACAAACTGGGAGAGTACATGGTGGCAACGGCGGTACGCGCCATTCCGGATGCGGACGTGGTGTTGTTCATGGTGGATGTATCTATCCTACCGGAGGACGAAGATCTGCAACTGGCTGGCCTGATCCGAGAACGAGCCGCCAGGCCCTGCATCCTGGTGATGAACAAGATTGACCTCCTCTCGCCAGATAAGGAGCAAGAACACAGGGAGGCGTACTTGGGGTTGGCGGACTGCGGAGAGTGGATCATGTTCTCCGCCACCGAGGGCATCAACCGCGAGGAGCTACTGGGGTTGCTCATCGACCGTCTGCCGCTGGGGCCACAGCTTTATCCACCCGACCAGATCACGGATCAGCCACTGCGTTTCATGGCTGCGGAGCTGGTGCGCGAGCAGGTCTTGCACCATCTATATCAAGAGGTGCCCCATTCGGTGGCTGTGGTGGTTGAGGAGTTTAATGAGCGGCGCAAGGACCTGACCTATATCGAGGTCACCGTTTATGTCGCCAAGGAGAGTCAGAAGGGGATCATCATCGGCGGGAGAGGGAAGATGCTGAAGCGGATAGGGGCGGCGGCGCGTGAGGAGATAGAGGGCCTACTGGGGACGAGGGTCTACCTGGAATTGTGGGTCAAGGTCCGCAAGCGATGGCCACGTGATGAGGCGGCGCTACGTCACCTGGGCTTCGTCCTGCCCAAGACGGGATGAGGGATCCGTTTCTGCGAGTGACCGACGCGTGCACGAACGACGGCCTAGACAAGGGTCGAAGCGCGTGATACAATCCGGAGCCAGGGGGCCCGGCACGCTGAAGCATGGCGGTATGAGTGGACAGACAAGTGAGTCTGCCATGGAGTGATGGATGTGGCCCGCACGATTGCGGCTTGTGGACTGGACTGTACCGAATGCGATATTCGTCTAGCGGCAGACGATCCCGAAATTGCACAGGCCACTGCGCGCTGGTTTGACCGGGAACTGGGCATGGAGCTCAAGTTTGAGGATATTCGCTGTTACGGCTGTAAGGGCGATCGAGCAAAGCATTGGTCTCCTGATTGCTGGATACTCACCTGTTGCGTCGATGACAAGGGGTTGGAGTTCTGTTCTCAATGTGAGGATTTCCTCTGCCAGAAGCTGACCGAATGGGCTGCGGGGAGCGAGAGATATAGCAATGCTTTGGAAAGACTGAAGAGGATGAAATGAACCGAGATGACGCTTGGCTATTGGTGAACGAGTTCACCGAGAATCAGAACCTGGTCCGCCATATGCTGGCGGTGGAGGCCGCGATGCGTGCCTATGCCCGCAAGTACGGCGAGGACGAGGAGTTATGGGGCATCGTGGGGCTGATCCATGACTTCGACTATGAGCAGAATCCGGACCTGACGGTCGAGGGGCATCCCGTGACCGGCGCCAAGATACTGCGCGAAAAGGGCTGGCCGGAAGAGATAGTCAGAGCCGTTCTATCTCACGCCAGCGAATACACTGGTGTCCCTCGCGAAACAGTCATGGAGGAAGCCCTTTATGCGGTGGACGATCTGACTGGCCTGTTGGTGGCCGTGGCTCTTGTACGGCCCAGCAAGAGCATTCGCGATGTCAAGCTCAAGTCTGTGCGCAAGAAGTGGAAGGACAGGGCCTTTGCGGCGGCAGTGAACCGTGAAGAGATCGAACAGGCCACCGCCGACCTGGAAGTCGATCTGAACGAGCACATCCAAATCGTGCTCGATGCCATGAAGGGGATTGCTCCGGAGTTGGGGTTGGCCGGAGAGGACTAGGTTCCTACTTGGAGGCAGATGCCCCAAGTATCCGGTCGGAATCCCGGTACAGGCGGGCGGCAAGCCTGCGAGATGCCTCGCTGGAACCAGCAGTGGAGCCGGTTCAGGCATGACTCAGATGGAGAAAAGGCCGGTGTCAGAGCGGCCTCATCAGTGTAACTACCTCCCAGGTCCTCGCTGTGGCTGGGGCGTGTTGATCATATCGACAGAACGAGTAGCGCACTCAAAGCTGGGGTGCTGAGCGTCAGAGGTCAGCCTTTGATGACTCCGATGGGAGTCAACTTCGCTACCTTGCGGGCGATCCCCGCGCCTGCCACGACGTCCACCACTCGGGCCACATCCTTGTAGGCTTGCGGAGCTTCCTCTGCCAGGCCGGCCATGCTGCCGGCCTTGACGGCGATTCCCTGTTGTCGCAGTTGTCGCATCAGGTCCTCGCCCCAGATGGTCTTCTTTGCTCTCGTGCGGCTCATCACCCGACCCGCTCCATGACAAGTGGAGCCGAAAGTCAGGTCGAGTGCTCTGTCGGTACCCACAAGGACGTACGATGCGGTCCCCATGCTTCCAGGCACCAACACCGGCTGCCCGACGTCCCGATAGACCTTGGGCAGTTCCTTGGAGCTTGGGCCAAAAGCGCGCGTAGCTCCCTTGCGGTGGACCACCAGCCTGGTGCGCTTCCCGTCCATTGTGTAATGCTCCACCTTGCCGATGTTGTGAGCCACGTCGTAGACTTGAGTCAATTGCCATGAAGGTATCTTCCCTGCAAGAGTCTCCTCAAAGGCACGACGCACCCAGTGGGCAATAATGTGCCGGTTGGTCCATGCGAAGTTGGCAGAAGCCGCCATGCCAGCGAAGTAGTCCTGTCCCTCTGGCGACTCGAACGGGGCGCACACAAGTTCTCGGTCGGGAAGCTCTATGCGATATTTCCTGACGGCCTTCTGCAACAGCTTGACGTAGTCGCTGCAGACCTGATGTCCAAGGCCGCGGGAGCCACAGTGAATCTGGACGGCGACGAGACCCTGCTGCAACCCGAAGATATCAGCAACCTCTTCGTCGTACACTTCCGTAACCTCATCAATCTCCAAGAAATGGTTTCCTGAACCGAGGGAACCCAACTGGTGGAGACCTCTGTCTTTGGCCCTTTGACTAACCGCGGAGGCATCAGCTGCAGCCATGCATCCCCGCGACTCAGTACGCGCCAGATCTTCTTTGGAACCGTATCCTTTTCCTACAGCCCAGGCGGCCCCTTGCTCCAGAACCCTATCCAGGTCTCGCTTGGCGACCTTGATACCGCCTTTGCCCAGGCCGGTGGGCACAAGGTGGTACATCGCCTGCAATAGATCCTCGACGTAAGGGGCCAACGCCTCGCGCTCGATGCCCGAGGCCAGCATCCGCACGCCACAGTTGATGTCATAACCTATCCCACCAGGCGATATGACGCCATCTGGGGGCTGTGTGGCCGCCACTCCGCCGATGGGAAAGCCATACCCCTGATGAATGTCCGGCATAGCGACCGTATACTTGACCACACCCGGCAGGGTGGTGGTGTTGATTAGTTGTTTCATCGAGCGGTCGGTCAGCGCGGCTTCCAGAAGCTGTTCGTCAGCGTAGATACGTGCCGAGACCCGCATGTCGTCCCTATGGCTGGTCGGAATCTCGTACAGGTACTTGCCGATCCTTTTGATGTCTTTCTTTTCGATCATGGTCAAACTCCTTTTGTCTCGAAGAGGATCCAGGTGCCGCGCACAGGTGCTTCTGCAACAGGGTGATTCATAACGCGCAGACTGGGGCCTGGCCTGGCCTACAGTTCCTCTACGATTTCCTGGAACTCAGAGAAGGGTATCGCGGTATGGGTCTGTGTGCTGGCTGCCCCAAGAGAGGTGGCGCTGCTCGCCACCTTCGCCGCCTCCCTGAAATCGGTCGTCTGGAAGATGTGCAGGAAATCATAGGGTCCCAGAAGAGCATAGCTGGCGATTCTCTTCACCCTTGGGCACTGGCGCTTGGGTTGAGCCTTGAACTCTTTGTCAGTCTCCACCCGCGACTTGACCTGGGTAGCTCCTTCAGAACATACTTTGGACAGCAGAACCAACGCCGGCACCTGGTAAGCTCCTTGCCTTCTGTAGCTGTCCGACTCCTCTCAGGTGTCGAACACTATGGTAGCCGCGCATCCTTCAGGCGTCTTCTCGATGCGCAGATCATTGAAGGTGACTGCCTTGATCGCTGTTCTGGGGCTCCATTTCTCGGTTCCCTTGACAACGGCCCGCAGACGATTCTCCGACGCGCTGAGTATCTCGAAGCTGGTGTATACCACATCCTCCATCTCGTGGAGGTACAGGAGTTCGCTCAGCCAATCCACCAGCAAGGTCTCTCCATCCATGGCCTGCAACGACACCTTGCGCTCCCTCAAGGGCTGCCGGTCTTCCCAATCAGCCACCAGGCTGAACATGCCCAGAGCGGCGTTTGCGAGGAATTCGCCCCAGTCTTGGCCATAGACTCTTAGCGCAGCATCAGCCGTGTGTTCGACTTCTTCGAAGGCCTTGGGCACCGAGTTCTTCACTACTCCAGCTCCTGAAAGAGCCGGCGAGTCTGGGCCACATCCTCCTTCATTTGCGCTATCAGTGCATCAGCACTTTCGAAGCGCTCCTCAGGGCGGAGGCGCCTGAGGAAATGTATCCCCAAGGATTGGCCGTAAAGGTCTCCTGTGAAATCCAGAACGTGGGCCTCGACAATCCGCTTACACTGACCTTCAAACGTGGGGCGCACTCCAATGTTGACCACCCCCTGATGGTTCGCAGTGCCCCACTGAACGCGGACAGCGTAAATCCCGTCGGCAGGAATCACCAGTCTTTCGTCGACTGCAAGATTGGCAGTTGGGAAGCCTAGCTTTTGCCCGCGCCGAGCACCGCTCACCACGTTCCCGCTGAGGGAGGGATAACGTCCGAGAAGATGACTCGCTTCAGCGACACTGCCTTCGCGAAGCAGAGCGCGGATGCTGCTGCTGCTTGTGACATGGCCATTGTGCGTTAGTGGTTCCAGAGCTTGGAGGCGGAACCCGAGCTCTAGTCCCAGCGTCTTCAGGTGGGCTGCATCTCCCTGCCTGGCGCGACCCAGAGTGAAGCCGGGTCCTATCCACAACTCCCTCATACGCAGTCGCTTCAGTAGGGAGAGGACGAAATCTCGGGCTGTTGTTTGAGACAAGTCCCTGGTGAAAGGCAGCGCCACGACAAAGTCAAGGCCCAGTTCACCCAGCAACCGCACTTTCTCTTCCAACAGGGTCAAGTAGCAGATCTCTCTCTCGGGAGCCAACAGTTCATCCGGATGATAGTCAAAAGTAAGTACTCCGCTGAGCAGGTCATGGCCTTCGGCGCTCTTGATCAGTTTGTCTATGAGATGCCGATGGCCCAGATGTACTCCGTCGAACACGCCGATGCTCAGGGCACAAGGTCTCTCAAGACCTGCGTCCGCCAGATCATGTAGAACCTTCATGAAGGTTGAATACCTTTCTCGGTTGCCAGACCTTCCTCTCTTCCTCGTATCGCAACAAGGCGATGAACCTGCCCGAGGACGAATAGACACGGCAGAAAGGACCGTCCAAAGGTTCCAAGCCCTTCACCTGCTGGCCCTGGCGGATCCTTGTCTCTGTTTCTTGATCCACCACGACCGCCTGGAAATGCAGAAGGGCTTCATCAAGAGGATGTAGAATGTACGACCAGAGTCCATTGGCAAAGCTGTCCTCCACGGTGTCAAGGGACATTGCACTATCCAGGGTGAAGCACCCGCTGGCCACGCGAACCAGCGTTTGCAGATGAGCGCCCGTGCCCAGCATCTCCCCCAGATCTCTGGCCAGGGCGCGAATGTAGGTACCCTTTGAACACTCGACTACCAGTCGGAGGGAAGGAGGGCTCCAGTCGATCAACTGGAGGTCATGAACCTCTACGGGCCTGGGAGATCGCTCCACTTCGATCCCACGACGGGCGAGTTTGTACAGGGGCGTTCCCTTGTACTTCAGGGCCGAGTGCATAGGTGGTAGTTGCTGTATTGGGCCCCGGAAATGGTTCAGCGCTTGGTCAATCTGCTCTCTGGTGGTGTTGACCTCGGGAGCCTCATGGGTCACTTTTCCTTCGCTGTCACCAGTGTCTGTGCTTATTCCCAGGCGAATCTGAGCCTCATATTTCTTCCTACCCTCCATCAGGTACTCGCTGACTCGTGTGGCCTGGCCGATACAGACCAGCAGTACACCGGATGCCGCCGGATCCAGTGTGCCCGTATGACCCACTCGCCCTATCTCCGACGCCCTCCGCACTTTGTCCACCACATCGTGGGAGGTTATCCCCGAAGGCTTATTGATGTTCAGGATGCCGGCGATAGCAGTCTTCCTGGGTTCAGCCCCACCGACTGTCGCAGAATCCAGCCCCCCCGTACAGGCTAGGCAGGGTTCTCGAATATTGTCACCACGCCGCATTGTCATCCCCATCGGTCCTGGATCCGCTGTGCTAGCGGTTCGAGTTCAGGACTTGTTTGGCCTTTGACAACACCTTGGGTATCACCTGATCAAGACTTCCCTGTAGAATGGAGCCTGCTGCCTGAGGGTGACCTCCACCTCCGAAGTGGACGGCAATGGGCGAGATATCCACTCCAGGTCTGGATCTGATGCTGATGTCTACCTGCCCGTCTTCGCTCTCCTTGAAGACTATCGCAGCCGCAGCTTCGCGGATGGTGGCGAGCAGGTTGACTATTCCATCCCCGCTGTCGGAGCCAGCGCGACACTCATTTTGCATGTCCAAGGTGTTGACGGACCAAACGAGATCTCCGTCCAGCTGCATCTGATCGAGCACTTTGCCCCACAGGCGCAGGGTGACTAGTCTCCTTCTATTGAAGTAGTTTTCATTGATCTCGGTCAGGGAGGCGCCCGCCTCCATCAACTCGGCGGATACCTCGAGAATGCGCGGTGTGGTGTTGGGCGTGCTGAAAGACCGGGTATCTGCTACGATGCCCGTCAACAAGTAAGTGGCCAGCAGGGGGTCTAGTAGAACCTCCAAGTCTCGCAGTAGATCGAAGACAATCTCCGCCGTGGCTGCTGCCTCCGTCCGTACCAAGTTGACGGTGCCAAACATGTTGTTGGTCACATGGTGATCGATGTTCACTGTGGGCCTATCCAAGCAAAGGACACTCTGGTAGGCGCTGCCAAGGCGGTTAGGATCACTGGCATCCACAGCGATGATCAAGTCCTCGTCCGTGATAGCTGGCGTACCGAACTCCTGTATCCCAGGCAAGAACGAGAGAGCTTCGGGCACTGGGTCATCACATGCTAGGATGCACTTCTTGCCCATCTTCCTCAGAGCGTGTGCCAGGGCCAGAGCAGATGCGATCGTGTCTCCATCAGGATCCACGTGAGCTATGACGAATGTCCGTTGCGCACGCTCGATCAACTCTTGTACTTGCTTGGTCATTCTTCACTCTGCTCACGTGAGTCTTCCAGGTCCTGCAGTATTCTGTCTATGCGCAGGCCCTGCTCTACGGAGCGGTCCAGGTGGAAATTCAGCTCCGGTACATAGCGCAGGTAGACCGTCTGTCCCAGCTGGCGGCGCAGGTAACCGGCGGCCTTCCTCAGAGCGCCGAGGCTTTCATCAAGGTCTTTGGAGTCGCCCAAGAAGGTCACATAGATATGAGCCTGTCGCAGGTCCGGGGTGGCCTCTACGCCGGTCACTGTCACGAAATCCAGCCTCGGGTCTGAAATCTCTCTCTGCAACAACTTGCTTATCGCTTCCTTGATCAATGCGCTAACCCTTCTTTGTCTGCGAGTAGCCATGGTCGTCTTCACCTTCCACCAGAAGATGGCGAACTGGGAGCATTAGCCGTCCAAGGTGCTCAAGCAACTCGTTCTTTCTTGTACACTTCGATGATGTCTCCTTCTTCGAAATCCGTGAATTTGGCCAACCCGACCCCGCATTCGAGACCCTCCGTCACCTCTTTGACATCTTCAGTGAAGCGCTTCAAGGAGGTGATGGTCCCGTCGTATATCTCTTCGTTGTCACGGAGGACTCTTGCCTGTGCATTCCGCTTCACCGTGCCATCCTCTACGTACACACCTGCCACCCGACCCAGCTTTGAAGCGCGGAAGGTAGCTCTGACCTCCGCATGAGCTATGACTACGTCTTCATACACCGGTTCCAGAAGCCCCTTCAATGCTTTGTCGATGTCTTCGATGAGCCTGTAGATTACACCGTAGTGCCGGATCTGTACGCCCTCGACTTCTGCCATCGTGCGGGCCGCGGGTTCGGCCCGAACATTGAAGCCGATTACGATGGCTTGCGAGGCAACAGCCAGGCTGACATCTGATTCAGTGATGTTACCTACCCCTGGGTGGACGATCTTCACTTTGAGGTCTTGGTCGCCGAGCTTCTCCAAAGAACCGACGATCGGCTCCAGCGTGCCCTGAACGTCGGCTTTCAAGATTACATTGAGTTCCTTCACTGTACCGGCCTGCATCTGAGCGTAGATGTCGTCTAGGCTCAGTGCCCGGACCGGCACCTGCTCTTTGGCTCGTCTCTCTTCGGCTCGTTCTGCGGCCAGGCCTCTTGCGGTCTTCTCGTCACTCACTACCCTGAACATGTCGCCCGGCTGTGAGACGTCGGAGAGCCCCAGTACCACCACGGCAGAGGAAGGTGGTGCGGTCTTCACGCTCTTCCCAGCGTCGTTGAACATGGCCCGGACGCGGCCGTGAATGTCTCCTATCACCATTTGGTCTCCGACACTCAGTGTGCCGTTCTGTACCAGCAGAGTGGCTGTGGGACCCCTGCTCCTGTCCAGTTTCCCCTCAAGGACTGTTCCCGCAGCCGGACGATCGGGGTTGGCTCTGAGGTCAGACATCTCCGTCACCAGGAGGATCATTTCTAGCAGAGTGTCTGTCCCTGTGCCCTCTTTGGCCGATACAGGAACGGCGATTATGTGGCCTCCCCAGTCCTCGACGGTCAACCCGAAATCCGCTAGCTGCTTCTTGACCCTTTCCGGGTCCGCGCTTGGTAGGTCTATCTTGTTGATGGCTACGACTATGGGCACGTTGGCGGACCGGGCGTGGTCGATGGCCTCCTTTGTCTGAGGCATCACACCATCGTCGGCCGCTACGACCAGGACGGCGATATCCGTAACCTGAGCCCCCCGCGCGCGCATGGCCGTGAAAGCCTCGTGACCAGGCGTGTCTATGAAGGTGATCTTCTTGCCATTCTGTTCAACCTGATAGGCACCGGTATGCTGGGTGATTCCGCCTGCCTCACTAGCCACCACATTGGTGTGCCTGATGTGGTCCAGGAGCGACGTCTTGCCATGATTGACATGTCCCAACACGGTGACGACAGGAGGCCGAGGCTTCAAGTCTTCTGGTGCTTCTTGGGCGTAGATCTCCTTCAGGGGCACTTCCTCGGGGATGGCTGGCGCCGAAGGTGGGGCCGGAGCTTCCTCAGCTGCCACAGGGATCTCTTGCTGTATCTCGAAGCCCAGATCAGTGGCCACTATGGCTGCTGTGTCGTACTCAACGGTCTGATTGATGTTGGCCATGATCCCACTGCTGATCAAGAGCTTCATGACTTCTATGGGACTGACGTCCAGTAGATCGGCAAGATCCCTGACAGACAGCCTGTCCGGTATGCTGACTACCTTGCTCTTCTCTGCCATGTTCTATCTCCCTTCTGGTACAATCGCTCCGTCGTCGAAGGTCCTGCAACGCGCGGCGGCAAGTCCGCAGAGAGTCGTTTCTTCAGGTACAGTTGTGTCTGGATCGTCTACCGTAAGGGCGTAAGGCTGACAGCGGTCCGCACCACGAACCATGGAGGGGGTGGATGAGGTCTCTTTCGGGGAAGGCCCTGAGTTCCGTATTGGAGTTTAGGGGCTCACCATCATCGCTCCCTCACTTGATTCGAAAGATACTTCGCCGCCGTTCGCAACTCCTCTCTCCATCTGACCAAATGCCCGTCAACACGGTTGCTGGTCCATAAGACATAGGGCTTACGCGCATCATATTACTGGACTCTGCAGAATGCCCAAACCACCAACAACCTTCTCAAAGGGACGCCGTGGGCAGCGAGCGGCAGTGCTGCCGTAAGGCTTCCTTCTCCTCTGTCGCTATCTCGGTCTTCAGAGCGTGTTCCACAAGTCTCTTTGTCAGGGCTGCCTCCCAGCACGCCCCACCAGGGCAGAGATAGGCCCCTCGCCCAGATTTCTTACCCGTTTCGTCCAGCTCCACCTCACCGCTGGGCAGTCGCACGATCCTGATGAGTTCTCTAGCCGGTCTAACCTGGCGACACGCAACGCAAGTGCGCTGAGGCACGTGCTTACGACGCATCGGGTTCCTCGTCCATACCGTCGCCCTTTTCGGCGTCTGTGTCAGGTTCCGTGCCAGCCTCGCCGCCTTGCCAGTCCTCGACGGCCCGCTCCCATTCTTCACGACGCCTTCCGGGCTTACGCACCTTCTTGGCGACAACTTCACCGAGAGACTCATCGTAGATCAGGGTTCTGCGACGGCGTTTCTTCCCGGTCGGACGCCCTTCTTCGGGAAGGAATACCTCATCCTCCTCCGGGATGGTCTCAGCCTCTGCGGGCTCAATCTCTCCTACCTGTTCCTGTGTGACCTCCTCTGGCTTGGGTTGCACGGGTGTCGGTTCTTCCACCACTTCTTCTGCGGAGGGCGGTGCAACGACCTCTTCAATGACCTCAGCAGGAACCGGTGTTTCTTCCTCCGCTGCAATAGGTGGCTCCGGCTCCAATTCTGGCTCGACGACCTGTTCCGGGACCACCTGTTCCCTACCCAGGATCTCCCATACCTCTCGCGCCTCAAGAATGTCTCCTAGCGATTGCAGGGACTTGGCTCCGAAACCCTTGAGCTCCAGGAGAGCTTCGTCACCTTCTTCCATCTTGTCCAGCAACTGTCCCAACTTGGCTATGCCCACGCCGCCCAGAGAGTTGACGATACGTCCTGAGAGGGCCAGTTTCTCCAACGGCATGTCCTCGGATACTTCCGCTCTGGCCGCCGCGCGCGCCGCTTCCTCTTCAGCCCTTCGCACGGCTCTCTCCGCCGCCTCGGTGGCACTTATGATGTCTATCCGCCAACCCGTCAACTTAGCTGCCAGGCGGGCATTCTGGCCTTCCCTACCGATGGCCAACGACAGTTCTCTATCGGGGACGATAACAGTGGCCGTCCTACCCATCTCCTTGTCTTCAGCAAGCTCTGCACCATGGGGGCGCGCCGGACTGAGCGACTTGGCGATGAACTCTTTCGGATCAGGGCTCCATCCTATCACATCTATCTTTTCGCCATTCAGTTCGCTCACGATGCTCTGGATCCTGACTCCTCGCATTCCAACACACGCGCCCACCGGGTCTATTCTTTCTTGCAGGGCGGCTACTGCTACCTTTGCTCGAGAGCCAGCCTCACGAGCGATAGCCTTGATCTCCACAAGTCCATTGTAGATCTCAGGGACCTCGACTTCTAGCAGTCGGCGGAGCATATCCGGGTGGCTGCGCGAGACGATGATCTCCGGCCCTCGGTTCGTTCTATTCACCTCGGTGATGAGCACTCGCAGCCTCTGCCTGATGTAGTAGCGTTCGTTGGGCACCTGCTGGATGCGAGGCAAGAGAGCCTCGATCCGACCCAGGTTGATGGTGACGCCTCTGGCGTCTGTACTATGTACGATCCCACTGACTATCTCACCTTCTCGGCCGCTGTAGGTTTCAAAAAGCACATCACGTTCAGCCTCCCTGATGCGCTGTAGGATCACTTGTTTGGCTGTCTGAGCTGCGACGCGGCCGAAGTCTGGAGGTGTCGTTTCCACGTAGACGACGTCTCCCAATGTGGAATCTGCCTCGATTTGGGTAGCCTGTGCGAGATCCATCTCGCTCTCTGGGTTTTCGACCTTCTCCACAACCTCCCTACCAGTGAACATGCTAACTTCCCCGGAAGAAGGGTCGATCTTGGCTTCCAGATGCTCGGTGGAGCCAAAGTCACGCTTGTACGCGGAAACCAACGCCTGTTCGAGCGCTTCCAAGACTACCTCAACGGTAAGCCCTCGTTCGGCACACACTTGATTGATGGCCCTGATGAAATCAGTGTTCGTCTTCAATTGATCCCTCGGCGCACAGTTCCTCTAACTCAAGACACCGCGATCCCGGAGGTTCAGGACACTATGAACTCCCTCCACTCTTGATAGTAAGAAAAGTGGGGCATGCCCACTTTTCGACGGCGGTGACTATGCACTATCTATCATAGCATATTTCGCAAGAGTGCGCAAGCAGTAGCCGTAGCGAGGCCTGAAGCCCGGGTCGCGCCGACCGAGATCTCCCCGCTCTGGCCGAGCAGCCGCCCAGACACTACCACGCAACGTCGCGTTGCACAAGTCTGTCGCCCCGAACCGCAGAGACCTTCGACGCGTCTGCTCAAGTGGGGGCTGCTGACGGAAGCAACTAGCTGAGCAGTTCCTGAACGGCATGGTCGACAGCGCCCAAGGGCACGATCTCGTGTTCCTTCGCGCGCCGAAGTTTCAATTCTACCCCGCCTGCCTGGAGGCTGCGAGGGCTGACAGTCAGCCGCAGTGGGATGCCTATGAGGTCGGCATCGTTGAATTTCACGCCGGGACTCTCGTCTCGATCGTCGTAGAGAATCTCATATCCCTTCGCTTGCATTTCTCGGTAAAGAGACTCTGCATGATCCCCGACCTGCGGACTGTTTCCCAGGGCTATCAGGTGGATGTGGTATGGCGCGATACTCACAGGCCAGATGATGCCGCGCTCATCATGGGATTGCTCAACAACGGCAGCCATCAATCGTCCGGTACCGATGCCATAGCATCCCATCACCAGCGGCAGGCTTTGGCCTTCACTATCCAGGAACGTGGCCCCAAAGGCTTCGCTGTACTTGATCCCGAGTTTGAATATGTGACCCAGCTCGATACCCCTGGTCGTCCGCAATTTGCCCCCGCAACGGGCGCAGGGGTCTCCTTCCTGTACGGCCGCGATGTCGCTCAGCAAGTCAACTCCGAAGTCGCGGGGGTAGTTGACATTGCGCAGATGGTGCCCCTCCTTGTTGGCTCCTGCGACGAAGTTGTTTCCTGATGTGATTGACTCATCGGCCACGATCCTAGCCTTCCCTTGTTGGCCAATGGGAGAGGCGTACCCCGGGACTATGCCCGCGCCTGCAACTTCCTCCTCGAGAGCCAGACGCAGTTCGGCGGCCCCCAGCAGGTTAGCCATCTTTGTCTCGTTGACCTCCAAGTCGCCTCGAATAGTCACAAAGACCAGTTCATCTCCAGCCATGTAGAAGATGGCCTTCAGGGTCCGCTCCGGTGCGACTCCCAAGTAGCTTGCCACTTCCTCGATGGTGGTCATGCCTGGAGTGGCCACCTCCTCGACACTTCGCTCCTCTTCTTTCCTGAGCTCCCTTCTCTTGGCTACGGCGCTGTCAGCATTGGCAGCGTAGCCACAGCTGTCACAGATGATCAGGGTATCCTCACCAGCCTCATTTATCAGCATGAATTCGTGGGAAGCGGCTCCTCCCATGAGCCCTGGATCTGCCTCGACCACCAACACATCCGCCCCGCAGCGCTGGAAGATGCTGAGATAGGCCTGGTACATCTTGGGGTAATAGGCGTCCAGGTCAGCCAGGTCAGCGTGGAAGCTGTAACCGTCCTTCATCGTGAACTCGCGCACCCGAACCAGACCTCCTCGGGAGCGAGGCTC
>Ga0114921_10000646_pt1 | contig 14994 bp, 18 predicted proteins | sample BentaG_FD_87016 | JGI IMG/M metagenome (GOLD analysis project Ga0114921, IMG submission 87016) | Deep subsurface microbial communities from South Atlantic Ocean to uncover new lineages of life (NeLLi) - Benguela_00093 metaG | ecosystem: Environmental > Aquatic > Marine > Oceanic > Sediment ...
TAAGTTTGTCTGCTTTAATGATGTATTGGTTGTTTCGATTGATATGTTGAAATATGACTTCCTCGAAAAGCTTCACCCTCTCATTGACTGCAAGATTTAGTTTAAGAAGTTCTTTGTTCTTTATTCTCCACGTTTTATTTAGCTGTTTTACGAGTAATTCGCTATCGGAAAAGCATATGACTTTTTTCCTACATATTCCAGCGGCTAACTCCAATCCTCGTATCAATGCGTCATACTCAGCCCTATTATTGGTAGTTTCGCCAATACAATCTTTGCAAGTTGCAACTTCTTGGTTATTCTCGTCTAATATGACAACACCAATTGCTCCTGGTCCTGGATTGCCAGAACATGCCCCATCGGTATAGATGGTCACATATGTGTTAATCATACCTTAGCCTTTGTACCTATATTGCTCCAAGTACACATGACAGCTGCACCAGCCAAATGTTGCACAAAGTGGCTACTCTGTAGTAATACGTTTATATTATTCCTCCGAGTATTAGAACAGGCATTTGTTAATATCTAAGACGCATTTCCCTCATTTTCTTGATGTGCGGCCTGATCTTCTCCCACCAAGGGCGGTATACATAGTCGTGATAGGGGCAACAATAACGCCTCCCGCACTGGGGGCATTGAGGCGAGTCACCCATGCTGAGGCTACCCGCTGCCTCACTTTCTCTAAACCTTATGTATCTCTTCCTGCCCATAAGCCTTCGCTTTAGTAACAAGACGTTATTTCCCTTTGTCCTTCCATCCTTTAGCACGCATAGCCTTATTCACTGACTTATTCCCTACCTTGACTTTGGCAACCACTCTACCATACGGGTCCCTGGCAACAGTTTCTACTTTCACTTGCTTTCGTGAGATCAATTCTCTGAGGTCACGACGAGCTCGTGGCGCACCGCGCTGACCTTTCTCAGGTGCCCTAACATTTGCCAGACGTACTTTCGTGTCATCTTGGGTGACGAATGTATCCCCATCTGTTACCTTCCTCACTTTCATCTTGGTCATAGCTCCCTCCTTGTTAACAACTACAGCTCAGTCTGTTCTTAATCCTAATCAATCCTCCTCTGCATCCTTCCCCATTCGGTATTTGATGTCATAGTTGATGACGAAGCCATTTGACCCTGGGACGTAGCTCCTTAACCGAATTAAAAAACCGCTCGTCGGCGGTCAACAGGTCGCAGTCCAGGATTTCAGCCAGAGCCAGGTAATGGGTATCATAGACAGCTTGCTGCTGTAACTCCCGGGCAAGCTCAAGTGCCCGAAGGTGAAGCTGCGGACTTTCCCTGATCTCAATTCCCAGGCCGAGGAATGCTGTGAGCAGTTCGTGTGCCTGGAATGGGGATATTTGCCCCAGCAGTGTCCGGCGGTGAAGAACATTACTCACCTCGACGAGCAGCAGGCAAGGTGCCGTTGGCCTGATATCCCTGGCTGCCCAGTCTTTTGCTATGGCTAGAGCTTGCTCCGCATAGGGTTCCCTGAGCACCCACTTTACTGCGAGGCTGGCATCTACCACCACATAGCTTTTCACTGCCGGCTTATCCTTTCCTGGCGTGCCTGGCGAATCAGCTCAGCGGACTCGTCGTCAAGTCCGCGTTCGCCAAAAACCGACTCCTGAAGGCCCTTCACTTTTTCCACAGCTTCTAAATTGAAGTCCCCAAAGGCCAATACCCCAGGCCCCTCCCGAGCAAGCTGCTGCTCAATAGCTGAGAGGCAGTACTCCCGCATAGTAACGCCCTTATGGGCAGCAGCGATTTTGAGCCGTGTACGCAGCTCCGGGGTCATGTCAAGAGTAAATCTGCTGTTGTTATTGCCTGTCACTTTTATCACCTCGCTGAAGAGTATACTGAAAGATATTTAATACTGCAATACTGCTTGCCTGGTAAAGCGCCGTCAGGTTCCTGTTCCGTAAGAAAAAAGGGGATTGGCAGCGAAAGTCCTTGTAGGTAGAAGAGCAGTAAATACCCCGATTGGCTCAAAGGACGTTAGCTGCGTTTTGAGGAAACTTGCTGGAGCGGGAGACGGGGCTCGAACCCGCGACACCCTGCTTGGAAGGCAGGAACTCTACCACTGAGTTACTCCCGCATCAACACTCTCAGTTTAGCAATCATGCCGATGCGGGTCAAATGGTCTACATATACCGGGCCCATCAGCAACAACTCAGTTACTTTCCCACAAAGTTGGGCTTTCTCTTCTCCAGAAAGGCGGCCACACCCTCTTCCAGGTCTTTAGTGCTGAAACACTGCGACATGCACTGGATCTCCAGGCTATTGGCATTGTCCAGGGCCAAATCATAACCATAGTTTATGGCATACTTGGCCATCTTAGTGGTGAAAGGCGGCATTCCGGCCAGTTTCTCAGCGAACTTCCTGGTCTCGTCCATAAGCTGTTCAGCAGGAAACACCCTGTTGACCAATCCCATCTCGTAGGCGCGCTGCGCCGTAACCTGCTCCCCGCTCATGATTAATTCCTTTGCCCTGCCCATTCCGATAAGGCGGGCTAACCTCTGTGTCCCTCCCCAGCCGGGAATGAGTCCCAGGGTAATCTCAGGCTGACCAAAGCGCGCTTTGTCAGACGCAAACCTGACATCACAAGCCATGGAGATTTCCAAGCCTCCCCCCAGAGCATACCCATTCACAGCAGCAATCGCAGGCTTCTCCATGGTCTCCATAAGCCTGAGAGCGCTGTGCCCCGCTTCGGTAAACTTCATAATCTCTCTGGGGCTCTTGCCTTTGAACTCGTTGATATCTGCACCGGCAACGAACGCCCGGTCACCCGACCCGGTAACGATGACAACCCTGACATTATCATCATCCTTGCATTTCTGGATAGCGTTGCCGAACTCCAACGCCGTCTCCATGTTCATAGCATTCAATACCTGGGGGCGATTGAAGGTAATTGTGGCAATGTTATTTTCTACCTCGACCAGAATATTTTTGTATTCCATGACTGACCCTCCTGGCTATAAACTATTTCCCACTGTAATCGTAGAACCCTCTCCCGGTCTTCCTGCCAAGATAGCCTGCATCCACATACTTCCTCAGGAGCGGGCACGGCCTGTACTTGGAATCGCTGAAACCGGAACAAAGGACTTCCATAATATGTAAGCAGACATCTAGACCAATAAGGTCTCCCAGCTCCAGCGGCCCCATGGGATGATTCAGTCCCAGTTTCATCATATTATCAATATTCTCCACAGTTCCCACACCCTCGTAGAGCAGATAAGCTGCCTCATTGATCATAGGAACCAACATCCGGTTCACAATAAACGCGGGAGAATCTTTGGCCTCTATAGGTGTCTTGCCAAGTCTCTCAGCCAGCTTGCAGGTAGCATCGACGGTATCCTTCGATGTAGCCAGGCCGCTAATAATTTCCACTGCCTTCATAACAGGGACAGGGTTGAAGAAATGCATACCAATAACTAATTCCGGCCTCTTTGTCGCCGAGGCAATTTTTGTAATGGGAATAGACGAGGTATTCGTTGCCAGGATGATTCCGGGTGGGCAAATCCTGTCCAAATCCTGGAAGATGCTCAGCTTCAAGTCTACCATCTCACTAGCGGCTTCCACCACAAAATCAACATCCTTCAGGTCCTCAATGTTGCTGCTCTTTTTAATTCGGCCCAAAATATCATCTTTTTGCGCTGCAGTAAGCTTTTCCTTGGCTACCAAGCGGTCAAGATTTTTGGTAATGACACTGAAACCTCTGTCCACAAACTCATCGGCAATGTCATTCATAATGACATTGAGTCCTCCAACCTGAGCAACAACCTGGGCAATTCCATTTCCCATGGTGCCGGCGCCTACCACGCCAAATGTTTTGATCTCCATTATTCCTCCTTTTGCCTCCTTTCGCAGGAGAGTGTAGCAAACGTAAAATGGGAAAGCAAGCCAGGCTAGAAGTTGGCGCTATTGAGGTTTTGCTAGAGCAACACACATCATTATTGTTCCCGGTTGTATCGCAAGCTACTGGGTTTTCTCCCTTCTTTAAAGAATTGCTTCTTTGTGCCGAGCACACCAACATTGCAGATTAACTGCCACTGGTAAGCTAGCAATATGACAGGGAAAGGTGTCAACGTGGACCGCCAGTGCGGTAATCCTGCCTCCGTATCCCATTGCGCCAATGCCGAGATTGTTAACCCGTTCTAAGATTGCTCTTTCCAGTTCAGCAACCTCAGCATCTGGATTTGGTTCGCCTACTTTACGCAACAATGCTTTCTTAGCCATCAACATAGTCTTATCTGTCGTCCCTCCTATCCCTACACCCACAATAACTGGGGGGCAAGGATTACTACCAGATTCGTCAACACGATTTACCACGTAATCTATGATTCCTTGACGACCCTGCGCCGGGGTTAGCACTGTCAGGCGGGTCATATTCTCAGAACCGCCTCCCTTAGGCTTGGCAATAATTTTAAACTTATCACCAGGGACTATATCGGTATAAATAATGGCAGGTGTGTTATCTTTAGTGTTCACTCTAGCGGAAAAGGGTTGGCGCACCACAGATTTGCGCAAATAACCTTTATCATATCCCTGGCGTACTCCTTCATCCACTGCTGCGTGAAGGTCACCACCGGTTATGTGAACTTCTTGGCCTAGCTCCAGAAAGATTATCGCATTACCGGTATCCTGGCACAAAGGGATTTCTCCCTTAGCAGCAATCTCAGTATTTTCCAGTATCCTGTCCAATACATCGCGCGCTACAGGAGATTCTTCTTTCTTCCTCGCGTTCTTAAGAGCAGTTAGCACATCTTCGGGAAGATAATAACAAGCCTCCTGAAAAAGTCTCGATATAGTCTCGGTAATTTCGCTAATTTTGATTTCTCTCATAATGTTTTAAGCCTCCTTGTTAAGTGCTTTTCTCCGGTTCAGCTATCGCCGCCAACAACTTAGTCGCTCGGGCTGGATTGAACACCCCACAACAACAGTGGGAAGTTAGCTCTTTAGCGGCATCATGCGGGCTCTTTATTCCCTTCTTAATGTCCTCTAGCATGGACTCGACAAGATTAGCAGACACCATGGCATGGCCACACATAGTAGTAATCTCAAGAATATCGTTGGAAGGTAGTTTCTCAGTCTTGCCCCATATCCCCAATGAGAACTCAACAGTATGGCGTTTCAGCCCAGCCTTCTGACAACACTCATTGACGGGATCCAGGATGCCACTCACTACAACTGACAACCCTAGATCAGCCTCCTTGAGCCCGCTCAAAACCTGAGTTACAGCTTGCTGATTGTCGAACACAGCGTGTGCAACCGCATGAGCATTGGCTATAACCTCTGTGGGTTTGTGGCTATACATATTCATTCTCACGCTACCAATGTTTTTGGGGTCGTGGTGCATAGCGATGTGTAGAAACTCCTGCAGCTTTGCATCCGAGCCACTGTCATTTATACCTGCTGCCCGTATGCATAGCATAACGTAATCTGTGCTTAGATCATCTGCTGTTCCTCTACGGTGTAGGGTGTGGGTCATCAGTTCCCTCCTTCGGCCAAGGGACGACCTAAGCCAACATTGGTTTTGCCATTTATGTAGCGGGGAATTTCCAGTTCGGACAAGATTTTGTCCACTGGCAAAGAGCCATCAGGTTCCACGACATTAATACAGTCAACGCTAAAGACAGTATCAACATCCCTGGCCACTTCTTTCAGGGCTATTAAAGCAGCTTTTATTTTTTCGATGGGGAAGGTGCACTCAACTATAGCCGAGAGCACCTTCTCATCCAACACGTCTTCCTTTAGTTTTCCTGCGCCCACATCTTTCATGAGTAGTGTAACGGGATTCTTCGGTTCAAATTTTGCCCCCAATCTTGCCATTGCCTGAGCAACTTTATCCACATCGCGGAAGCGACTGCCGATGCCTGGTCGGCCAAGCTCTATTCCGATGCCGACCCATCCCCTCTTAAACCTCCCGGTAACATCATTGGTTTTCATCTCTTCAGTCCCACGTCCTGTTACTCTCGTCTCCTTGTGCTCAATTATTGGATTGGAGAAAATGGCGCGTAAGGAGCGAGGCCATGGTGCTATCTCGTAAATAAACGCATCAACAGGACAGATTTTTGACCTCAAGCAGACCCCGCAGTCTACGCATTCATCCTGGTCTATTGTGGCAATGTCATCCATGCTGATTGCACCCATGGGGCAATAAGGCACACATAACTCGCAGGCACTACAGCTATCCTCATCAATTCTCAAAGATTTGCCTCCACTAAAACTCTAGTTTAAATTGTCCATTACGTATTCAAGTCCAAGCTCTCTCAATGTTTCAGGTCTAGGTAGTCCTGTCTTTCGATCCCAGCCCATCAAGTTGTAGTAATTGCTTAGCATGTCTTCCAGATGAGGCCTGATAGATTTGCCTTTTGCTGGGCCATCCACTGGTGTGGAGCAGTATTTGGGCGATGGCTTCTCCAAGTCAGGGGTATGCCCCGCTTTGATATTGTACACCCTCATCAGATTCACAGCTCTGCGCCCTACCTTTAAGGCCTCGTCGAATGAGAAATCCCACCCCGTAGCTGCATTCAGCGCTTGTGCAAGGAGAGGTAAGTTGCAGCGAACAGGAAACACACAGACGACCAGCGAATCTGCAAATTGAAGCGTGCCTTTAGTTTTAGCTTCAGCGTCGGACTGCTGCTTCCAGGAGAAAGGGTCAAGAGGTTGAGGTAGCCCATAAATTGACAAATCATCCATAAAACCTGGCTGAGTCTCTAAAGTACCTGCGTTGGTAACGCATGAGTCTAGCATTTCTATCCATCGCCCTCGATGGTCATGAGTCCTGGGAGTATTTGGTTTCATTGTGTAAACGCCTAGCTCAGGTGCCTCACCTCCAATATGCTCTGCGGCAAGCTTAACCCCTTCAGCCAATACAGCGCCAAATCCCCTGCGATAAGCAATATTTTTCAGCAGGGTACGGGTTGCCTCCACATTGCCCCAGGTCATCTCCAGCCCATCAAGGTCGTCTGAAGTGAGCAGTCCTTTCTCATAGCATTCCATCACCCAACCCACGATCCAGCCACCCTCATTACAATCAAAGCCGAGGCGATCAACCTCATTACTGAGCATGACTGCGGCACCGGGGTCTGTGTTCCCAATTTGGGGGCCCCATGCTGCCCACTGTTCATAATCCGGCTCTTTACCAAAGCAGCCAGTATAAGGACCTTCAGTAACCGTCATAAGCTCATTATGGTGAGATGGGCAAAACAAGCATGGATGATTCTTTACTTTGAAGTGACTCCTGGTATAGCCGCCATCGAATTTAGGACATTCGGGGAAAAGGTTTGTGGTGTAATTTTTCACTGGTAAGTCGCCCACACTCAGCCCACCGCTGATGACCTTGCTGGTGCCCCATTCAAAAAGAGGAGTTTTCTTAAAGTCATCGATGAATTTCCTAGCCAAGTCTGCTATTTCTGTGGGATAAGCTACTTCTATTCTGCCTGCACTCCGCGAGATTGCCACAGCTTTAAGCTTTTTAGAACCCCACACGGCTCCGACACCATTATGTGAAGCAGAATGCCCTCGATCTCCCAATACGCCAGCGAACTTGACCAGATTCTCTCCAGCAGGGCCGATGCCAAACACGCTCATGCCTCTTTCGCTGAACCCCAACTCTTTCTTTATGGAGTCCTCAACTTCCCAGGTGTCCTGACCCACAAGGTGCTGAGCATCTCTCAATTCAGCTGTTCCATCGTGAATATAAAGGTACTTCCAGGCGGATGCAGCTCCTTGAACTAGTATGCTATCAAAACCGGAAAACTTGAGATAGGCTCCAAAGAATCCATTGGCTTGGGTAGAAGCGACTCCATTGTTGAAGGCGCCTTTGGTCACTATTGAGAAAGAGCCTGAGCCGGCTATTTTAGCACCGCCTAGAGGGCCGGATCCTATAAATATGCTATTTTGTGGATCTGGCCAATTGAACTCGGGTTTTACTTCATCATAAAGGTATTTCACCCCCAAGCAAGTGCCTCCCAGATATTTGCGAAGAACATCTTCATCCAAGCCTTCCTCCCATATCCGTTCCTCGCTCAGGTCAATTCTTAGAATCTTACCAGTCGTCCCATATATTTTTGTTCCCATAGTCTTTCTCCCCCAAAAGGGGCTTTACCAAGAATAATATCTGCAGTAGGAGAAATATATTTAGATCCTGCTCAAAAGCTATGACTCTCCTTTCAGACTCTCTGGCATATCTGGGAATGCGCCACTCGGGAAAAATAAAGGACCTCCAACTTGCTGCAGGTCGCGTGATACCCATTTCCCCCTTTCAACAGATATTAAGAAATCGAGCACCGCTCGATTGAACAAGTCTGGGTCTTCCAGATTAATTAGATGGCCGGATTGCGGGAAAATTAGCAAGCCTGACTGTGGAATGTTCCGCTTCATAAAAATAGCCGGTTCGATGCAAGCATCATCTTCATCGCCTACCATGACCAGTGTGGGCACATTAAGTTGTCGGAGCTTTGATTGCAGCGCGTATATGGTTTGTCGTTTAAGTACAACACCTTTCATTGTAAGAGCTAATCCCTTGGCCGAATGAAGCACAAAGTCTTGGTAAGACTCTTGCCAGCTTTTTGGGTCTTTACGCTGGAGCTGAACTCGGGAGGGTCCTCGAGTAAAAAGCTCGGCTACTGTTTTCATCCCTTCCGTTTCCAATTGCTGGGCTAGCCGTTCGGCCTCCTGTTCAAACTGTTCTCGATTTGTTGTGCCCGATCCTGCCGATGCTACAATCAATACCTTGGCGATATCCGGATGAATAATGCCAAAGTTGATGGCTGTAGTTCCCCCCATGGACAGCCCGCCAACATAAGCTTGCTTGATACCGAGGTGAAGCAGGAGTTGATAAAGATCCTCCACAGCGTGCTCCTGAGAATATGCCGTTGGCTCACTCGGGACATCAGAAGGCGGGTATCCCCTTGCATTGTAGGTAATCACCTGATAGTACCGAGAGAAAAATTTAACTTGAGGCTCCCAACTCCTAAAGCTTCCTCCCCACTCATGAATCCAGACAAGTGGAAAGCCCTTCCCAGCGACTTTGTAGTACAAATTCAGTCCATTTACCGATGCTAAAGGCAAAGATTCTCCTCCTTTCTCTCATTATCATTTCTGTAATGCCAATATAAACCTTGTCAAATAGAGTCTTATTCAGTCTTTGCTCAGCAATTGCTGCTACAGGTTGGGAATTAGCTCAGCTATCTGGATGAACCAGAGTTAATCTCCCTAGCCACTATGCCCTTTTTTGTTTCCGATTCCCTCAGTGATGGACTCTTCTATGTCGTAGGGACAACAGTCCATAGGTCACAGGCGTAGACATAACCTATAAGCTCGCTCTGAGTCTTCCTCCCTGAAGCGACCTCCAGAATCAGGTTGAACAGCTCTTGCCCAACGCCCCTGATATCGGTGATTGCTCTATCAATGTCTACCAGGTAGTCCAGGATATCCGGGAATTTCTTGAAGTGGTCCTGTCTGGCTGTTATTTTGATGACCGGTACGAACGGGAAGCCCATGGGAGCTGCGCCTTCAGTGGAGTAGGTGATGATGTTGCATCCGGCTGCTGCCAGCCCGGTCAGCGATTGCAGGTCGTTGCCCGGCGTATTGACGAAGAACATACCCTTCCCTTCGGGAATCTCTCCATATCCCACCACTTCAGTTAAAGGTTTCGTCCCACCTTTATGGATGGCACCCAACGCCTTTTCCTCAATGGAACTCAGGCCATCGGCGATGTTTTGGCGGCCAGGGTTGGCGCCAAGGAGGTCTATACCGGAGGCCTTTAGCCTTTCCTCATAGTCTCGCACTACCTTCAGCATTTTTTGCTTTACTGCGTCATTTACCGCCCTCGCTGCGATCACGTGCTCGGCTCCGATAACCTCTGTCGTTTCGCTAAACCCGCCACTACCGCCATTCTCGATCACAAAGTCCAGGGCTGTACCCTGGGCTGCGTTGGTCACCGGACCTGAGATAGGCGTTGAGCCACCGCACTCCACACCCTGCCGTAGCTTTGAGACAGGCACCAGCTCCCTTTTTATCCTGGAGGCATCACTGGCCATCTTGCGTGCCATGTTCACGCCCTTGGACACTGCAACCATCACACCACCTTCCTGATGGATCTTGCATACGTCAACCGGTTTGCCCGATTCAGCGATGCCATTTGCTATGCGGTCAGGGTCTGAATCGGCACAATCCGGGCCCACAACAAGGACGCCAGCCAGGTTGGGATTCTTGCCCAGGTTGATGAGCGTACGATACACCACTTCCTCATCAGGAGGAATAAGGCCACAGGCCTGCCTGTGCGTGAATGGGACACAGTCACTTACCTCGCCTGCAATCCAGATGGCTGGGTCGGATGAGCAGGCCACGCTTGATATAACCCCAACATAGTTCCTGGTTCCTGTCAGACCATCTCTTCTGGGATAACCTAAAAACTCCATTTCTTCTCCTCCTCTATCTACTTCGTTGCCTTGGCTCGAAGGCCAACCATATTGTGTACGTGGACATGCTGCCCTGGTTTGATATCCTGGGTAGCCTCTCCGATAACCTCACCATATTTTATTATCTTGCTACCGGAGTCTATACGTGTAACGCTAAACTTGTGCTGGTAGGTAATGGGCTCTGCCAACTTCACCGACACCATCTGTCCATTTACCTTCAAATCCAGCTCAGTTCCTGACTCCAGATCCATCAAGGCAACACCAACATTGTCCTTGAGATTCAATACCACTGCCTTTATGCTCATGTTTCCCTCCTTTCCTTCATCGTGCTTGGCACTAGGGCAGCTCTACACTCTTGCCTCATCAACCTTACTATTTATCTGAGCGAGTGCAAATTTCATTCCTCAACTTTTCTAACTCGATATTTGTCTATGGTCTCCTCGTTCAGGTCAATGCCAAGGCCTGGCCCCTCAGGCACATGAACGAAGCCATCCGCATCAATCTCCATTCTTTGCTTCGTCACATCCAATCTCATCGGGCTCTGCTCCACACAGTACTCGAAGATGAAGGCGGTCTTCCGTGAAGCAAGCCACTGCAGGCCAGCCGCCAGATTAATACCAGTGGTGTAGAAGTGATTGACTACTCTTATGCTGTGATCTTCCGCCATATCAGCAATCCTCACCGCTTCCGTGAAACCATTCCTTGCGATGTCAATCTGCGCTATATCAATTCCACCCCGCTCGATCAAGTCCCTCCAGGCAAACCGCCCAGAGTCTCCCTCACCAGCAGCAATGGGTATATTAGAGATGCTGGTTAACTTCCTATATCCCTCGAGGTTATCCTGATCAAGAGGCTCTTCAAGCCAGAGGATTTTATAGTCTTCAAACTGTTTGGCACGACGTATAGCAGTCATGGTGTCCCAGCAACAGCCAGCATCTATCAACACGTCATTCTTATCGCCGACACCACGTCGCGCTCCCTCCACCAGCTCCAGATCCATCTTTTCACTCTCTCCCATAGGCGCCCAGCCGAATTTCACAGCAGTAAATCCTTTGCTCACCCACTTCTTCCCGATCTCACAGGTTTCGTTTCCATCTTTGCCAAACAAGATGCTTGCGTAAGCTCGGATATTCTTGTGGAAGGCACCACCCAGCAACTGGTAAATAGGCTGGTTGTAGTACTTTCCAGCTATATCCCACAAGGCTATGTCAATACCACCTATAGCGTGAACGACTACTCCACGGCGGCCATAATAGAAGCTAGACTGGTATAGCCTCTCGTTTATTACCTTGATATCCAGTGGATTCATTCCTATGAGTATCCGCCCTAAGCCAGAAACAAGGGTATGGCTAAACGGAGCTTCAATGACTGCTTTTGCGACACGAGGACACGAATCCACCTCGCCAATTCCAACAATCCCTTCATCGGTGTAGATTTTCACGATCAGTGAGTTCTGCGCCCCTGACGCCTTGTCAAGAACCTCACACTCTGGTAAGCGAAGTTCAATTGCTTCCACCTTTGTGATCTTCATCATTTCTCCCTCCTTTTCTCAAATCAAATTCCGATCTACCTGGCTCTTTTCAATACTCTCCTTCCCCACTTTTTCTCAGGGCCAGCGAAGTGACTTTCCTCTCAAGTTCTTTTGGAATGGCTACCACACCATCTATGTCACCGAACACGATCTCCTCGGGGTTGAGAAGAACATCTATCCTTATCCCTACCGATGGTCGGGGTGAGAGGATTTGAACCTCCGACCTCATGGTCCCAAACCATGCGCGCTAGCCACTGCGCCACACCCCGAAAATGAAGTACTGAATCCTAATATCCAAATTGTAAACTATAGGTTAACTATAACTCAAGCTGCAGAAGCTGTCGCCTTAGCTTTAAGCTTAGCATATTGCTCGTTTACCCTTTTCTGAATCTTCTCTATCTCTTGCTCGGACAAATGGCGAAACCGACCTTGCAGTTTCAAATATTCCTCCACAGGCTTGAGCTTGGGGCGATCAACGTTCAATTTATAACGGCCGTATTCCACCTCATAAAGAGGGAAAACCCCGGTTTCCACAGCAAGACGGCCAATCTCAATAGTCAGTTCCGGAGCTAACCTCCAGCCTGTGGGACAGGGAGCCAGAACGTGTATGTAGGCTGGACCCTTAACCTCTGCGCCCTTCTTAACCTTATTCATTAAATCAAAAGGATAACTAGGGCAGGCTGAAGCTACATACGGTATATCATGAGCAGCAACAATCTCAACCATGTTCTTCTTCTGGGTTGTCTGTCCAGCCGTGACTTTTCCCACGGGAGTGGTACTGGTTGAGGCCCCGTGAGGTGTGGCGCTCGACCTTTGGTTCCCGGTGTTCATGTAAGCCTCGTTGTCGAGACAAATATAGAGGAAGTTATGGCCTCTTTCTAACGCTCCTGATAGGGCGGCAACCCCTATGTCATTGGTTGCTCCGTCTCCAGCTATAGCGACGGAGTGAATCTCCCTCTCAGGTATTCTGCCTTTCTCCATCAGAATCCTAAAGCCTGATTCCACGCCTGACATTACAGCAGCAGAATTCTCAAACAGTGTCTGCATCCACGGAACTCGCCACGCCGTGTCGGGGTACATTGAGCCGACACCCGACCAGCAGCCGGCAGGAGTCCCAATTATAGTGTCCTTCCCCAACGTTTTCAAAGCTAGTCTAATGGTCACAGCCAATCCACAGCCCTGACAGGCTCTGTGTCCAGAAGAAAGAAACTCGTCTTTGGCTACCAGATTTTTACCGAACTTTATGAATTCGCCTTCCATTTCTACCCCCTTATGCCTATGGTTTCAAATATTTCCTTTGACCCCTTCTCAGCGATTTCCCTGCCTCTGTCAATCATCTCCTCGAACTGCTCCACCGATAGATTCCGGCCACACAGCGCGCCTACAAGCCCAACAACTTTTATGTCCTTCCTCCGGTCAAATAAAGCCGACCTAACTTCAGAGAAAGGCGGACCACCAGGACCACCGAGGGAAATGCAGCGATCGAAGACAATGAGTACCTCGGCGTCCTCCACTGCTTGGTAGAGTTCTTCAAACGGGAAAGGCCTCCACAGGTGAAGAATTATAAGTCCTACATCCTCTCCTCTCGCCCTCTTCCCATCTATGGCTACTTTTGCCGTTTCGCTGAGACTCCCCATGGTCATGAGCAATGTTCTGGCACCTTCACATTTATATCGCTCAATAGGTGAATAGTACCGGCCAAACATATCACCAAATTCCTTCCATACCTGGAGTGCTACCTCCTTTGATTGTCTCAGGTTTACGTCCTGGGCTTTCTTCGTTTCTGAATATATGTCCGGTGAGGAAATAACTGCGTAGGACATTGGTTTATCGGGATTTAGAGCAAATGGATGTTGGTACTTGGGAAGAAATCTATCCACTTCCTCCTGTTCTGGCAAAACGACTGGCTCTATCACATGTGTTAAAGTAAATCCGTCGAGGTGCACCATTACTGGAAGCAGAACCCTAGGGTCTTCGCCGATGCGAAAGCCCGACAGAATAAAATCAAATATCTCCTGGTTATTCACCGCGAATAGCTGAATCCAACCTGTGTCCCTGGCAGTCATGGCATCAGAGTAATCAGCCCAAATGTTTTGTGGTGGAGCCACAGCCCTGTTGCATACTGCCATAACCACCGGTTGATTCATGGCTGAGACCCAGTAAAGAACTTCGTGCATAAGGAAAAAACCCTGGGAGGCGGTGGCAGTGAAAGTCCTGGCTCCGGCCACCGAAGCCCCAGAACACGCACTCATAGCTGAGTGCTCTGAATCAACAGGTATGTAAGCTGCCTTCAGTTCGCCGTTAGCTACCATATCAGCCAGGCGCTCGACGATATGCGTTTGAGGCGTTATGGGATAGGCAGCGACGACATCGACATCGGCCATCTTTGCCGCTTCAGCAGCAGCAAATGAACCCTCTAAAGCTATTCTTCTACTCATTATGCTTCCTCCTCTATCATTGTTATGGCCTCCTTGGGACACACCTGGGAGCAAATGCCACACCCTTTGCAATAGTCAAGATCAGGTTCATAATACCCGTCCTCGAGAGGTTTCAGAGCACTATCGGGGCAGTACAGCCAACATAAACCACATTTGTTGCACTTTGCTGCTTCCACGATGGGCCTTTGGGATCTCCAATCGCCAGTTTTGAGTCGGATAGCGCTCCCAGGCTTCGTATATATATTGCCGAAGCGCATATCTTGCCAAGTTAGTTCAGATACCGTCTTTGACTCTTCCTCTGCCATTTTCTACTCCTTCATCACAGTTTCATTATAAGCCCTTTTCATAGCTTCGATATTAGCTTCAGCGCGTGCGCCAAACCGCTCCTTGAGTTGCTCAACCAAAGAATCCATACTCACCGCCTCAGTGACCTTTTGCAATGCACCCATCATGGCGGTGTTGGTGATAGGCAGCTTTATTGTTTCCCTGGCAATCTTGCTGGCGTCAACTGAGGCCACGGGCCACTTAAAACCAAATTTGGACTTTAGCTCCTCAGGTGATTTACTTGAGTTAACTACGATTTTCCCACTGGCTTTGAGACCTGA
>Ga0114921_10000647_pt1 | contig 14969 bp, 16 predicted proteins | sample BentaG_FD_87016 | JGI IMG/M metagenome (GOLD analysis project Ga0114921, IMG submission 87016) | Deep subsurface microbial communities from South Atlantic Ocean to uncover new lineages of life (NeLLi) - Benguela_00093 metaG | ecosystem: Environmental > Aquatic > Marine > Oceanic > Sediment ...
CTGCGGTCTCTAACGGGGTAAACCCCTGATACGAAAGAGTTGGAAACAGAAAGGGATAGAATCAAAAACCTAAGACCAGGTCTTTTTCAAACATTGATAAAGGGATTCTGATTGAAGACTATCAGTGTACCTGATTTTCAATGTTGAGTTGCCAAGTACGATTGGTTAAAGCAGAAATTGGGACAAACTTTGTATTTTCAATACTTTTGTGCCCGCCTTGTTAGGAATGAAGGGGCGAGAAGAACGCATGACTGGGCTCACCTGGCGCTACATAGTTAGCAGGGTTAGTAGCTGTGCTGAATGGGGTTTAACATGTTGAAAGTAAGAGAAGGTAAAGGGGTATTTACACTAAAGGAACTTGTAGAAAGGAGTCCAGGAGAATACAGAAACAAGACAGCATTGCAATACAAGGAAGAGGGAGAGTGGCGAAGAATTTCATATAAAAAATTAGGAAGTTTGGTAAATCATTTTGGAGCTGGTTTGGTCAATTTGGGCATGGGAAAAGAAGACAGAGTTGCAATCTTATCAGAGAACCGACCAGAATGGGCCATAGCATATCTGGCTGCTGCGAGTTATGGTGGGGTTAATGTTCCGATTGATGCACAGTTGAAAAAGGGAGAGATATGGCAGATATTGAAAGACTCCGCCAGCAAATTCCTGATTGTTTCCTGCGCACAACTGAACAAAGTAAAGGAGATAGATAGCAAACTGCCCGAGCTAAGAAGTATTGTCGTAATTGATGATCATGAGGGGTATAGCATAGATGATTTTGTATTTTTGTCTCTCAGGAAAAAAGACAAGCTTAAGGCGTTCCAAACATTTGAGGGAGTGATGAATAGTGGCAAGATTCTGGAAGAAGGCAAAGATTATTCAAGAAAAGTGAGTTTGGATGATCTTGTTGCGCTTATCTATACTTCTGGCACAACTGGAAAGCCAAAAGGAGTTATGCTAAGCCATCGTAACATAATGTCAAATGTGAATGCAGCTTATCAGGTAATTCCTTACGGTGAAGCTGATAATTTCTTGTCTGTTTTACCCTTACACCACACTCTTGAATGTACAGCGGGATTCCTGGTGCCTTTGTTTGGCGGTGCAACAATAAGCTATGTTGAAAGTACAGCCAAGATAGCAGAGAATATGCAAGAGGTTAAACCAACTATTATGATTGCAGTACCAAAACACTATGATGCAATCTACAAAGGAATTATGAGACGAATAAAAAGTAACAGACTTGCAAACATGTTGTACAACTCTGGAATTGGGAGAAAACTCATAGCAAAGGGTGTGCTACGCAGACTGGGTGGCAAGCTGCGTTTTTTTGTAAGCGGCGGCGCTCCTCTTGAGCCTGAGCTGATCAAGAATTACAAGAGGTTAGGGATAAGTCTCGCGGAGGGATACGGCCTTACAGAAACGTCTCCTATCTTGACAGCAAACCCTCTTACAAAAATAAGAGCAGGTTCTGTAGGTCTGCCCTTACCAGGGGTAGAGATAAGAATAGACAACCCTGGTGAGGACGGGATCGGAGAGATTGTTGCCAAGGGTGATAACGTTATGTTGGGATATTACAAGGACCCTGAGAAGACAAAAGCTATTTTGCGGGATGAATGGCTTTACACAGGGGATGCAGGATACATCGACAAAAATGGATACTTACACATAACAGGCAGAAGGAAAAACGTAATCGTTACGGAAGCTGGGAAAAATGTGTATCCAGAAGAAGTCGAGAACGAGTTGCTCAAAAGCAGGTTTATCCAAGATGTGCTTGTGATAGGGTACACAAAGGTGAACGCCCTTGTTAGGCCAGATCTTGAAGAGTTGTATGCTGCCAAGGGAAAAGAGGTCAGTGATAAAAGAATAGAAGACATCATAAAGGGGGAAGTAAACAAATACTGTAAAAACCTTGCCCCTTACAAAAGAGTCGCAAAGATAAAGCTATGGTATGAAGAATTTCCAAAAACAACAACACTCAAAACAAAGAGGGCCATAGTTCTACGTGAGTTGGCAGATATAGAGTGAAAAGAAATGCTAAATGAAAGATAGGATAGATATTGAGCTTTTCTTAAAGTGTGGTATCTTCGATAGGTGTTTACACTTTGTGGCTCAGTTTGTAAGGCCAAGGAAGCTTTCCCTCCGCTTGTCGTCCCCTTCGGGCAGGGGGACTGTTGAGAAATTCATTCCGTTCTGAATTTCTAAAAGTCGCTTCGGAAAACTCCCTAGCCTTACAAGTAAATGTCAACGGGAACAACTCTCACGCTTAGATGGCTTAGAGTTTTCGGATGAAGAGGCGTTAGTTCCTGAACATTCAGCCCAAGTTGCTCAGGAACTTCGAGGTCACCCGCCACAGGTGACCGGCCTCTGAGACCGAAAAACTCTGAGACATTCGATGAGTGTAAACACTGAGCCAAGATAGGACACTTAAAGAATGTCGGTAGATAATATTTGGGCGCCAGGAGGCCAAATGTAATTAGACGCAAAAGATGAGGAAGATAGTGAATAGTGTTTTTAGTGTATCTATTTTCTTTAATTTTGAGCTTCTGTGGCGAGGGTCTTCATGCAATGGATAAATTTTGGCGGGTAGAGTAAAGGTTCGAATAGCATTTTAATGCCAAACAGCAATAAGATTTAAAAGGCATTCTGACCGATAAGGTTGGGGTGCTTTTTACCCCGTTAGGACCAGACAGTTGTAATGAGTATTTTATGGTTCTAACGGGGTTTTGTTTGTCTTTTTGTGGAAGGTATGGTAAAATTACAGAGGGGCTGAAGAAAATTGGCATGGCGAATGTTCGGGAAAGTGGTCTTATGGCCGATGTCTGTATCCATGAAGGAGCTGGGGAGGTAATGTCTTTGGTGATGAAAAGAGTAAGAAGAAAATTAGGTGAAAAGCAAAGATCACAATCGATCAATATTGCGATTCCAGGTTTATGCGATGCCTTTGGCAAAGCAGGTGAATTTTAGTGAGGAGGTTTGCTTAAGAGTTTTTGAGAGTTATGAAATGGCTCTATTGACCCGAAGAGAAGTAGAAGAAGTACGGATCACGTGGAAAATCAAGGAAGAAATGATTAAATTCGATTTTTTTGGAAGCATAGAAGAGATGCTTCCGGATTTTAAATTGGTGGAAAGCAGCAGGAGGGGCCTGTGTTTACTTCCCAAAAGCACATACTTATTCCCGGATACTTCGGTTGTATATAATCTATACTCTAAGAACGAGAAATTTATTTTGCCATATTATGGATTTGGCAAACTTCAAAAGGATAAGCGAGCCCACATAATTGGTGGTTTATATAAGGATGGTAAGGATTTAGCAAGGATGGTATCACAGATATATTCCTTTTTTAAGTATTTTGATGAAGGTGTTCCATTGGGCGCTATGTTCAGGGGGGCATGTTTAGGATTGCTCGTATCCTTGAGTGCAGCATTATTTGGGATAGCTTCCCCGCGGGTAATACCAATCGTTGTGGCTATGGGTTTCCTGTTTCCGAAATGGTATAAATCATACAAAATTAGAAGAGAAAGAGTGCGTCTTGGTAAATTTTATCCATGTTATTTAGATGGGGAAGCACTTGACTACCTGATGAACGAAAGGATTGATGAAGCTGAGGCGGGCAAAGATGTTAAGAATCTTCAAGAGATTATGTTTAAGTATAAAAATACTGAATGGGCCCTAAGGGCCTGTTTGGTTATCGGTAACTATTACAAGGATATCGGAAACTATAGGGAAGCGATTGAGGGATATAGCTATGCAATTCATTCGGATAGTTCTCGAGGAATCCAGCAAAAGGGGTTAGCCCAATTGGAAATGGCTGCCTGTTATGAGAGGTTAGGAAATTACGACCAGGCAATTAAAGAATACGATACGTTCGTTCGCATGTTTAGGGTAAGTAAGGAGCTGAATAAAATGGCTCTTGAAGGGATCAAGAGGTGCAAACAGAAGTTAGGCAGATAAATTCAGGGATACCTAAAAAGCTAAGTGGCAAATGCGAATACATAGTTCATTTTTATCTCGCCGACAAAAAGTGCCCTTGTGACTATTTGAAAGCGAGATCAAGAAGGAAATCGACGAGATAGGCACTGGAGGTAAATTATGCCAAAAGTAAAGGTTCGTGAAATTCAAGCTGATATGAGGGATATCGAAATAACTGGTCGGATAGTTAGGATAAGTGAGCGAAGGCATGTTCAAACCAAATATGGACCCGCTGATGTTGCCACAGCGACTTTACAGGATGAAACAGGCCTAATTGATGTCAGCCTCTGGAGGGAGCAGATTGATAGTGTCCATGAAAATGAGACGGTAAAGATAATAAATGGATTCGTTAGGTCTTATCGGGATAGACCTCAGTTAAACATAGGAAGGAATGGCCAGATAATTATAGTTGGATGAGGACAGGAGAAATTTTTCCAGGTGGCTATAAAAACTATGGGGAGAGCGAAGCTTCTCTCCTGAGAGGCTACAGGATAGGCGGTAAGGCAGATTAAGAAGAGTCTATAAAGGGGGTAGAAAGATGATAAGAGCGAGGGTATCCGGAGTGTCATTAAACTCGCGGGTTAAGGGATTTATAGTAACATTAAAAGGCGATGCCGGTGGAAGTTTACTCCCTATACATGTGGGTCTCTACGAGGGCCAGGCGATTGCCATGCAACTCAGGAGGATTAAACCGCGCAGGCCGCTCACCCATGATTTGGTCAAGAACGTGCTAGAGGCCTTGGGTGTGAGCCTCACCAGGATAGTAGTAAATGATATTCGAGAGAACATTTATTTTGCAAGGATAGGGTTGAGGAGCAATAATACTCAGATAGACATCGATGCCCGGCCGAGTGATGCCATAGCCCTGGCTCTCAGGATGGGAGCCCCTATCTTTGTGGAAGAGGAAGTGATGGCAAAAGCTGGGATAGGCGAGATGCCTCAAGAGCATGAAGAAAACAAAATAATCGAAGAGTTACATAACAAGCTACAGCAAGCCGTCGACAGAGAAGACTTTGAGGAAGCAGCTAGAATCCGAGACAAAATCCGTGAGTTAGAGAAGGATAAGGATTGATAAAATAAGGTATAGGTCTTTCTTCTTAATATATGGATATTATACGAAAGGAGGTCTCATGAGAAGAATCGGGGTGCTCACAGGAGGAGGCGATGCCCCTGGCATGAACGCTGCCATACGCGCAGTAGTGAGGTCTGCCATCAATCGAAAGGTAGGCGTTGTCGGGATAATGAGGGGCTTTGCCGGCTTGATCGAAGGTGAGATGAGGGACCTGGATTCCCGATCGGTGGGAGGCATCATACATCAAGGGGGGACGATCTTACGCACGAAGCGATGCCCGGAGTTTAAGACAAGGGAGGGGATGTCAGAAGCTGTCGAGAACATCAAGCGAAACAGGGTCGACGGATTGGCCATCATCGGTGGGAATGGGTCCTTTCATGGAGCCAGGGAGCTTAGCATAGACTGGCATATACCAACAATAGCTGTGCCTGCTACAATCGACAACGACATCACCGGGACAGACTTTTCCATCGGCTTCGACTCAGCCGTCAATGTCGCCCTGGAGGCCATATCGAAGATAAGGGATACAGCCACCTCCCACGAGAGGCTCTTCATCATCGAGGTCATGGGCAGGGACTCGGGTTTCATCGCCCTGCAGGTGGGGCTGGCAGGTGGTGCGGAGTCCATTATCATTCCGGAGGTCGAATACGACTTAGACAGGATCTGCGACAATCTGAAGGAAAGAAAGAAGCTTGGCAAGCTTTCAAATATTATCATCGTTGCAGAGGGGGCAGGGAAGGCCTCTCAGATTCGAGACCAGATAAGCCAGAAATGCGATATGGACATCCGGGTTACAGTGCTCGGCCATATCCAGCGCGGCGGCGCGCCGACAGCCTTCGATGCAGTGCTGGCAAGCAGGCTTGGGGCTGCTGCGGCAAATCTTTTGATAGAAGGCCACAGCACAAAGATGGTGGGGTTGATGGCGAACAAGATTAAAGCCTCAAGCATTGTTGATCCGAAGGGTTACGCCAAGCGGCTCGACCTCGACCTCTACAGGCTGGTCCAGGTTTTAGCCACCTGATTCTTGACCAGAAGGAGGAAATTGAGATGCCGTTGGTAACATCAAAGGAGATGCTTACCAGAGCGATGAAGGAAAGCTACGCCGTTGGAGCCTTCAATGCCAACAACCTGGAGATGATTCAGGGGATCCTGGAGGCGGCCGAGGAGGAGCAAGCCCCTGTGATCTTGCAGGCAAGCCAGGGAGCTATCAAGTATGCGGGCCTGGCGAACATTGCAGCCTTAGTGACAAATGGCGCAAAAGAGGCAAGGATCCCTGTGGCCCTTCACCTCGACCATGGGACGGACTTTGACCAGAACGTGAAGTGCCTGCAAATGGGGTTTACATCCCTGATGTTCGATGGGTCGAGCCTGCCATTTGAGGAGAATGTCCGGATTACAAAGAAGGTGGTTGAGGTTGCCCATGCTGCGGGCATCCCTGTTGAGGGGGAGATAGGAAGGATCGGGGTTCGGGAGGATTGCCCATCAGCCCCGATTTATCGGGGCTGGTCGGATCTTACCGACCCCGAGGATGCCTTGAGGTTTGTTCAGGCAACAGGGGTAGATTCGGTGGCGGTGGCAGTTGGCTCGACCCATAAAATGAAGGAACAGATGGCAAAGTTAGACCAAGACAGGATTGCCCGGATCGCCAGGTTGGTGAAGATTCCTTTAGTTCTGCACGGGGCCAGTGGGGTCCCGGACGATGAGGCCGAAGAGGCAATATCGAGGGGGATATGCAAGGTCAATATTGCCACTCGGTTGAACATGGCGTTCGTTGAGGGGATCAAGGTCGCCATAGACAAGGACCCCGATCAGGTTGACCCTCGAAAGATATTGAACGCCGGAAAGGCCTATTTAAAAGAGGCTGTGAGGCAGAAGATCAGGCTCTTTGGCTGCCAGGGGAAAGGGGTATGATGCGCGAGATGTTTTCTGACTTGGATGTGGAAAGAATAGGCTTCTTTGAGATGGGGCCGATCAGGCCACCGAGCGAAGGCGGAGACCTGTCATTGTTGATAAGAGCAACGAGAAATTGTCCCTGGAACAAATGTCAGTTTTGCCCCATCTACAAAGATGTGAAATTTGAGTATCGAAGCGTAAAAGAGATCGAAAAAGACATAGATGTGGTAAAAGCCTTAGTGGACAAGATAAAGAAGACATCTTGGATGCTTGGTTTGACAGGAAAGATAAACAGTGAAGTAATAAACAGGATAATCCGAGGGAATCAAGAAATTTATGTAGGCTCCGGTGACAAATTAGATAGCTTAAGATTTCAAAACCTTGTTAATGTGGCTAACTGGCTTGCCTCGGGTGCCAAAACAGTTTTTTTGCAGGATGCTAATACACTAATCATGAGAACTCCAGAGTTAGTTGAAGTAATAAGATATTTGAAAGAGAGCTTTCCAAGCATTGAACGAGTTACTTCTTATGCAAGATCAAAAACCTGTGCGAGAAAACATCTGGAGGAGTTAGAACAATTACACGGGGTAGGCCTTTCAAGATTACACGTCGGCTTAGAGTCTGGTTGTGACGAGGTCTTAGAAGAGATGCGAAAGGGAGTAAGCGCTGCTGAACACATAGAAGGAGGGAAAAAAGTAGTCAAATCTGGAATATCTTTGTCAGAGTATGTTATGCCTGGTCTGGGTGGAAGAGAGTGGTCAGAAAAACATGCCCTTGAGACCGCCAGAGTACTTAATGAGATAAATCCAGACTTTATCAGGATAAGGAGCCTGAAGGTGCCAAAGAATGCGCCTTTATACCAAAAGCTTCAAGCAGGTGAGTTTGAGGAGCCTTCTGAAGATGAGATTATCGAGGAGATAGAGTTGTTGATTAAAAAGCTAAACTGCGATTCCTACGTGGCTTCAGACCATATCTTGAATCTCTTGCCCGAGGTAGAAGGCAAGCTGCCGGAGGCCAAAGAGCGGATGCTCAAGGTTATCGAAACCTATAAAACTAAACCTTTCTTTGAAAAATTAGAGTTCAGGCTTACCCGAAGGCTGGGAGACTACGCCAGGTTTAGAAGACTTGATCCTGAGCTAAACAAAAAGGTCCAAGAGGCTTATGGGTCTATTCGAAATAAATCGCAAGATGCAAAGCTAAAAGCCGATGAGGCTATATCGGCATTGAAGGAGGGATTTATGTAATGGCAATTGCAATTTTGCACAGAGAAGAGCTGAGTGAATATGATTTTGGACCTGGGCATCCTTTTAGGGGTGACAGGTATGAAGTTTTTCCAAGATTTTTGAGGGAAAATTTGCCAGAGGATGAGAATTATCGATTTCTTGAAGCAGAATGGGCCACAGACGAAGATTTAAGGCTGATTTGTCAAAAAAATTACATTGATTTTACCAGAGATTACTATAGAGCGGCTAATTTGGGCCTGAGCTTTCCCGAAGGAGTTTATCACTTCCACTCGGGAGACAATCGACCAGTTGGTAAACCCGGAAAGCTGGAAGAGGCAGCTAGGTTGATTATTGGTCAGGCAAAGTTAGCAGTTGATTTGATCCAGGAAGGGAAATTTAAAAAAGCGATCTCCCTTGGCGGAGGGATGCACCATGCTAAGCCAAGCTACGGGGAAGGTTTTTGTATTTACAATGATGTTGCCTTTGCAGCCAGATACTTAATTGAGAAATACGGGTTGGAGAGAATCTTGATTTTGGATACAGATGCTCATGGAGGGAACGGAACCGCTGAATATTTTTACGCTGACCCAGGAGTTTTGTTCATTGACTTGCATCAAGATCCTCGAACTTTGTATCCAGGGACAGGTTACGTTCATGAAATTGGCTCCGGTGAGGGAAAAGGTTTTACTGTAAATTGTCCTTTGCTTCCGGGGACAGGAAGAGATTCCTATCAATATATTTTTGATCAAGTTATTTTCCCCCTAACTGAAGAAATTGGGCCCCAGATAATTTTGAGGAATGGCGGTTCGGATCCCTATTGGAATGACCAGTTGACTCATTTAGGGTTGACCGTCCTCGATTTCAGAAAGATAGGGGAGAATGTCAGGGAAATGGCCGAGGTTTGTGGAGGAAGAGAAATTGACATGATAGGCTCAGGCTACAACAAAGAGGTCTTGCCTCGTGCCTGGTTTGCTTTAATCTGTGGGCTAGCAGATATTAAAGTAGAAATAGAGGAGCCGGTTTCTGTTCCTCAGGAGGTTAGAGAGGACCCTCGATATGAAGATACAAGAGGCATGGTCAGGGAGCTGCGGAGAAATCTGAAGAGCTATTGGAAATGTTTAGCAAAATGAAAAAACAGGTGTATTCTATCATAGGGTATGCGGAGAAAGGGCTTATTCTTCCTTGGTCATGAGCGCTAAGGAAGGTTTTGAAATCTTGGAAAAGGAATCGAGCGACGAGATCTGTAATGGATAAAAAGAATCCCCAAAATAATATAAAAGCATTTAAGGTTTGGGGCAATGTCTATCAGATCGGAGGACCAGAAATTTCTGGTCCCGAGGATTGTTCCGTTTACATGATAAGTAGCAGGCAGGATTTACTTCTCGTTGATTCTGGAGCTGGCCAGAGTTTCGATAGATTGGTACAAAACATAGAAAGTTTGGGATTTGACCCAAAGAAGATAAAGATTGTTGTCGCAACACATGCCCATCTGGACCATATAGGCTCTCTTGCAAGATTCAAAGAGAAATTTGGAGTTAAAGTAATAGCTCATAAGTTAGATGCTGAAGAGATCGAAACAGGAAAGGAGGTCGGTGCTGAGTTGTATGGTTTGCGCTACCGGCCATGCAAGGTTGATATTAAATTAACTGAGGAGAAAGAAAGGCTTATTTTTGGAGAATATGAACTCAATATTTTGCACACCCCTGGTCATACCCCTGGAAGCATCGCTTGTTATCTGGATGTAGGTGACAAGAGGATACTTTTTGGTCAGGACATTCATGGCCCCTATAATCTTCCCGGAGCAGATCTGAGGGCAGCAAAAAATTCGTTACAAAAGCTTATAGATTTGCAAGCAGATATACTTTGCGAGGGGCACTTTGGTATTTATCAGCCAAAAGAGGAAGTCGAGAAATATATCGAAAGTTACCTCGAAGAGTTATGAAATGGAGGAGCTACATATGGATTTTAAGAGAAAGGGATTCCTCTTTGCTCCGACCAGAGTTCCTCAGAGGATTATAAACATGAAAGAGGTTGTTTTCAAAAGAAATGGAGAAGACCTGCATGCTGCACTCTACGGTGATTCGTCAATGGGCGTGGTTTTATGTCCGCCTCATCCTTTGTATGGCGGTAATAGATATGATTCTAGGCTTGTTGCAGTTGCTGCGGGGCTAGCTAGCAATAACATATCCGCTTTATGTATTGATTATAAAAATTATACTGGTGGCAAGGAAGAAGTTGAGGATGTTTTGGCTGCTATTTCGTACATGAACGAAGAGAAAGAAGCTTTGGGCTTATTGGGGTATTCCTATGGAGCAGTTATAGCATCTAATGCAGCTGTTCAAACACCCACACAAATAAAAGGTTTAGTCCTGATGTCTCCAATCAAAAGGATAGATAGTTTGGAAATTGATTTAAGCTCAGGTTGTCCGAAATTAATGCTTTATGGTATACATGATCCCTTCGTAGCTGGAGATTTCGAGGATTTATTTAGCGAAGTTAAAGGAAGAAGAGAAAAGTTGGCCTTGGAGACTGATCATTTTTACGTTGGGTTTGAAGACATAGTTTCAACGAAAGTAAGGGAATTCTTTAGGCAGTTATTTTTTAATAAGTAAGGTAGGAGGAGTTATGGAAGAGATAAGGCCTTTCGGGAGAATTTTCTATGACTAGGCCCAGGGAGACGACAAAGCCTGCTGTAACACGCAAACGCCCCGAGTAAGATTTATCACAAAAGAAAATTAGGTAAATTTTCAAAAGTCGAGCTCCAAGTTAAAAGAGAAGAGCCGAAGAATTAATGAATTTTGAGAGATAGGAGGACAGGGAATGGGCATCAAGCTCTATGAAGAACCAAAGCTTGAAAAGCCGATTTTGTTGGCCACTTGGCCCGGGATCGGAAGGATAGGGATAATCGCCATTGATTACTTGAGAAAAGCAATCAAAGCAGAGGAGTTTGGCCAGATAGAGCCATGGGATTTCTTCTATCCCAAGAAGGTTTCAATCAGAGCGGGCCAGTTAGAAGATTTGAAGTTTCCAAGTAGCAAGTTTTACTTCACGAGGACCGACAAGAAAGACCTGGTCTTATTCATCGGAGAAGAACAGCCAACAGGGGGAGGTTATGCCAATGGGGGAAAGGCTTACCAGTTAGCCAATCTTGTTTTGGATGTGGCCCAAAAGTTTGATTGTCAGAGGGTTTATACCTCTGGTGCTGCTGTAGCCCCAATTCATCACACGGCAAGGCCAGGAGTTTGGGCGGTGCCAAATACAAAGCGATTGATAGATGAGGTGAAAGAATACGACAATACAATAATAATGTCAGAGATCGAGGGAAGGGAAGGCCAGGGTAACATCTCTGGCCTGAACGGGCTTTTATTGGGGGTCGCCAAGAGGCGCGGATTGGATGCTGTTTGTTTACTGGGAGAGATTCCGTTCTACCTTCAATCCCCAGTTCCACTTTCCCGTCCGATTGTATATCCCAAAGCCTCAAAATCCGTGCTGGAGGTCTTGAGCCAGATTTTGGAAATCAGAATTGACCTATCTGGGCTTGATGATTCTGCCCATAGAGTTGAAGAGAAAATCGAAGAGCTTTACAAACAGATCCCTTCGCAGATAAAAAGCGGGCTTGAGAAGTTAAAGCATGTGAGTCGCGCTAAAGAGTTGGGGCCCATAACAAAGGAGGAGATGAAAGACTTTAAGGAACACTTCGATGAATACTTTAAGGGATTTTATGAAAGTGGAGGGAGGAGATTTGAATAAAGAGCAGGTTAAGTTCACAAGCCAGCATAGGTTCCAAAGTCCGGCTTTGGTTGTTGGCTGGAGCGAAGACATCGGAAGACTTGGGCCAAAGGTCATTGATCTTTTGAATAAGAAACTTGGATGCGAGGAGTTTTATCAGATAGAGCCAGCAGGTTTCTTCCCTTTCGATGGGGTTGCGGTCGAAGGAAATGTGGCACAGTTTCCCGAGAGCAGATTCTATTGCTCTCAGAAGCACGATTTAGTAATTTTCAAGTCAGCTCTTCCCAGATATGAGTGGCACAAGTTTTTAAACTCGGTTTTGGATGTTGCAGGTCGCTGCAAGGTAAAAGAGATATACACCGTCGGAGGGATCGCCTCTTTGATCGCCCACACTGACCCCAGAAGGATAACGACGGTGGTCAACAGGCCAAAGCTCAAAGAGATGCTGCGCGAATACGGTCTGGAGACAGACATGAACTACGAGACTCCTCCTGGTGGAGCACCAACCCTGAGCAGCTATCTTCTGTGGGTTGCCAAAAGGAGAAACATCCCTGGAGCGAATCTCTGGGGAGAAGTGCCATTCTATCTTGCTGCCCTGGAAGATCCAAGGGCATGGAAGAGGGCCCTTGGATTTTTCGATGAGAGGTTTAGCTTAGGGATTTCTCTGGAGGAACTTGACGAGGAAGTCGAGCGCCAAACCGAAAAGATAGAGCGAGCAAGAATTCGGGATCCGGAAGTTGATGAATATATCGGGAAATTGGAGCGAGCCGGGAAGCTAACCTGGAATGATAGTGAAAAATTGGTCAAGAAAATAGAAGAGTTCCTGCGTTCTTGATCAGCGGGGAAGTTTCGTGAGGGAAAGGAGTAGAGGTCTATAGGGTCCTTGCCTGTGGATTTGGGCTTGGGTTCAAGCTCCAATGGGATTTTGCCTTCGGGCGCTTTGAGGACTGTAAAGACAGGGGCGACGTTCAGTTCATCACCCTGAGTTTTTCCTTTTGAGCCAGATGGAACGAAAGATAAGACAGATCCTATCTCAAAGAAAAAGGAAATCTATCCGGGATAGCCGTTTTGCTCGTGCGGCGGTTTTACTTCTCCTTTACCAGGATAAGGGTCAGCCTGCCAGTCACCGGCCTGAGCCGAAGGCGATGGCAGGCGGGTATCACATCCTCTTCATCAGGCGGACCAGGAAGGTTGAACATCATAAGGGGCAGATCTCATTCCCAGGAGGTGAGGCCCATCCCAAGGACGAGACGATGGAGGCCACAGCCCTGCGAGAGTGTTTTGAAGAAATAGGGGTTGGACCCGAGGATGTGATGGTGTTGGGGAAGTTAGACGACGTCAAAACCTTTTCTTCTAACTATATTGTCACTCCCTTTGTGGGCGCCATTTCATATCCCTATGAATTTAGGGTAAATACCGATGAGATTGAAAAGCTTTTCGGGGTTCCAGTAGAGGCGCTTTTGGAGAAGGATAGGTTCAAGGAAGGCTCCTGGGTTTACGAGGGAAAGACTTATCCAGCTTATTTTTATGAGTACAAGGGGGGCATAATTTGGGGAGCAACGGCAAGGATATTAAAGCAGTTTTTGAATTTATTCTTTAGTGGGGAATAGTCCAGAATGTTAGCGATTACGAAGGTTGGGTTTGTATTCCTTCTTGTTATCCTGTTGGTGCGCAGGAAGTGCCCTTTGGGTTTGGCCATGGTGGCAGGGGCTGCCATACTGGGAGTTTGGTCCAGGATGCCTGGCTTAGACGTCTTGAGAGCTTTTGTATCTGCTTCTATAGGGAGGGCCTCATTGGAGTTGATGGGGATATTGATATTAATAATAGTCTTGAGTTTCGTCCTTAAGGAGACAGGTCAGATTACTCGCATTGTGAGTTCTTTTAAGAGCCTCATAGCTAACGCAAGGGTATTGATGGCTACTTTGTCCGCCCTGATCGGGCTTCTGCCCATGCTGGGTGGTGCGCTCTTTTCTGCGCCTTTGGTAGAAGGTGCCGGCCAAGGTTTAGGCCTGAGTTCTCAAAAGAAAGTCCTGATTAATTATTGGTTCCGGCATATCTGGGAATATTCTTGGCCTTTGTATCCGGGCATTATATTGGCAGCGAAATTGGTAAAGATGGATTTAGTTCGGTTGATCTCGATACAGTTGCCCCTCACAATAGCGGCTATTTTTGCTGGGTGTATCTTCGTCCTCAGAGATATTCCTTCCGACTTGCAAAGGGTGGTTCGCCAGGATAGACATCTTAACAGGGCCAAGATGTTGTTGGATATCTCCCCCATATTACTGGTTGTATTCCTGGTATTGGTTTTGAGGGTCCACCTGATATTGGCTTTGACCATTAGTATTCTGGCGGCCTTCCTGATTAATAAGGTCAACGTGAAGCGCGCACTCCGTATGATAGGGAAGGGTATTTCCTGGCAGATGATACTGGTGGTGATTGGCGTAATGGCGTTCAAGAGCATTCTGGAGGCAAGTGGGGCAATCTCATCCATAACAGGGCTTCTTTCTGAATATAACATAAGCCCTCTGATACTTATGGTTACACTTCCCTTTCTTGTTGGGTTTCTTACGGGGATTACCTTGGGACCGGTAGGGATTGTCTGGCCTCTTCTTTTGCCTTTCTTTCTTACGAGCAATGGGCTGGCTTATATTGTATTAGCTTTTGCCAGTGGGTTTGCGGGCGTTCTTTTTTCTCCAGTACATCTCTGTCTGATCTTAACCAAGGATTACTTTAGGGCAGATATGGGTAAGGTATATAGTGGCCTTGTCTTGCCGGTCGGGTTTGTGATGTTGGTTGCCTTTGGGCTATTCCTTGCTTATGGTGGTTCGACAGGCATACCACCATCCTGAGCAGGAGGTCAAGAATGCGTGAAGCCAGAAGCCAGGTGGGGAATCTGAGATAAGGAGGTTGGTTGAGGATGGGGAGTTAACCTGGGACGTATAGAAAGGGGGAAGAGGCGGTATTTGATCTGGAGATGGCGCAATAATTTAAGAGATTCCAGTGTGAATCGAATGGCATGCAGATGATGCTAAGGACAGCCCTTGCGGTTTTGCTGGCTTTGTTCATAAACAGTTGGGGGACACATGGGGCA
>Ga0114921_10000648_pt1 | contig 14960 bp, 13 predicted proteins | sample BentaG_FD_87016 | JGI IMG/M metagenome (GOLD analysis project Ga0114921, IMG submission 87016) | Deep subsurface microbial communities from South Atlantic Ocean to uncover new lineages of life (NeLLi) - Benguela_00093 metaG | ecosystem: Environmental > Aquatic > Marine > Oceanic > Sediment ...
AGGGTGGCACGGCGCTCAGACCGTTTCATTCATTTTGCTTTGGCTGCAAGTCGGATGGCGATGGAGGATTCAGGGTTAACTGTCAGTTCTAGTAACACTGCCAGGGTTGGGGTATCGGTGGGAACAGCCGCAGCTGGAGTAGAAACTATGGAGGAAAATCACCAGTTACTCCTTCAGGGGGATCGTCAACGAATTTCTCCCTTCTTTTTGCCTGGTTTTCTTGCTAATATGGCATCAGGGCAGATTGCTATGGCGTTTGGTGCCAGGGGACCGAATATGTGCTCGGTGACCGCTTGTGCTGCTGGGACACATGCTATTGGGAATGCATTTATGATTATCCAGATGGGTAATGCTGATGCTATGATTGCTGGTGGGGCTGAAGCGAGCATTACCCCTACTATGTTTGCAGCAATAGATGCGCTGGGAGTTGCATCTACCCAGAATGATGCCCCTCAGAAGGCCTGTCGCCCATTCGATAAAGACCGTGATGGCTTTGTTACCGGTGAGGGTGCCGGGATTATCATTCTGGAGGAGTTGGGATTCGCCTTAAAGAGAGGAACCAGGATTTATGCTGAGGTATTGGGCTATGGTTTGAATACCGATGCTTACCATATAACATCTCCAGACATTGACGGAAAGGGTGCATCTGATTGTATGAGGATAGCGCTTAATGGTGCTGGTGTTTCTGCTGATGAGGTTGATTATATTAATGCTCACGGCACATCAACATATTTAAATGACCTATCTGAGACGCTGGCCATAAAGAGTGCCTTTCGGGAACGTAGTAACGATATACCGGTAAGTGCTAATAAATCAATGATCGGCCATTTATGGGGTGCGGCTGGGGCAGTGGAGGCAGTATTTTGTGTGTTGACTATTACCCAGGGCATTATCCCGCCAACCATCAATTATGAGACCCCGGACCCTGAGTGTGACCTCGACTATGTGCCTAATGAAGCCAGGGAAGCTGAGGTGAATGTAGTCCTTTCCAATTCCTTTGGTTTCGGTGGTACAAATGCCACCTTGATTTTTGGCCAGCTTCTTCCAGAATAGAGCTTGTACGTTTGACAAGTTTAGAAAAATGGGGCCAGGCCGAAAATTGAAATTTACTTTAGGCATTGTGGCGAAGTTATATGACCATAATTTTGCGATTTGCATTTTGGTATTTTTCATTTTTGAATTACGGTTAGGCACAGGGGTATATCACATCGGTTAGCCTAACCGTTGTGAGGGAAAGATGTTGAAGGTTGGGATAGTTGGATGTGGGGCAATTGGCGGTGCGCTGGCGAGAGCTATTGATGACGATATCCCCCAGGCAGAGCTTGTGGCCGTATTCGATCGGGATGGCCAAAAAGCAGCAAGACTTGCCAGTTCCCTGAAGAAGGCCCCCAAAATTTTGTCCACTAATGAGTTAATAAAGGTTAGTGATCTGGTCATTGAAGCAGCCTCAAAGGATATCGCAGCAACACTCCTGCGAAGAGTTGTAGAGAAGGGCAAGGATTGTATGGTTATGAGCACTGGGGGTCTGATCAGCGAGGTTGATATCTTCAATTTGGCCCGGGCCAAGGGGTGCAAGGTTTACTTGCCATCAGGGGCCTTAGTCGGCATAGACGGAGTCAAATCCGCTTCGTGTAGCAAGATATATTCGGTTACCTTGATTACCTCCAAGTCTCCGAAGGCCCTTGAGGGGGCACCCTATATCCTGAAAAAACATATAGATTTAGATTCTATCAGCAAGGAGACGGTTATCTTTGAGGGAAGCGCAGCAGAGGCTGTGGCGGGCTTCCCTGCCAATATTAATGTGGCTGCAACCTTGAGCCTTGCTAGTCTCGGCCCCAAAAGAGTGAAGGTGCGCATCGTGGTCGACCCTCACCTCAAGAATAGTAATGTCCACGAGATACGGGTTGAGGGGGAATTCGGGAGGTTATTTGCCCGCACCGAAAGTCTCTCTTCTCCGGATAACCCAAGAACCAGTTGCCTTGCAGTCCTGTCCGCCATCGCTACACTGAAGCACATTTGTAGCCCATTGAAGATAGGAACCTAGTTGCTTATGACTGTCGCATTACTTGCCTAGATTCAAAACTGGATTCAAAACGTTACTCATTTTGAATAGCGCTTATAGCCTATCGCGTATGGATAAATTCTGACCTGGCATTATTTCTATACTTCCCGCTCTGGATTATAGAATTTCAAAAACAGCCAAGAGTAGTAATATTAGGCAATATTTAGTTAGTCCCTAAAAATCAATATAGCTTAGGGGCACCAAGGGAAAAACAAAGCTTTCCGATTTATGAAATTCCGTGAATTTTTCATTTTATTGGAAAGTTTTTTGTTTAATACTTGACAAATTCTAAATTTAATGTTACACTTTATAATGAATGATTGGTCATAAAATGACTATTTAGTATAGTATCTTTAAATAGATTACGTTGATAAATCACTGCCTGCCCGCGATCCCGATTGCATCGGGAAGGCGATGGCAGGCGGGTAATCATTCTGTTTATCCGAGAAAGGGAGGATGAAGTTGACAGGGTTGAATCGGAAGGAGAGAGAAAGGCTGGCCAGAAAGCGCGAGATTCTGGCTGCGGCCGAGCGAGTCTTTGCCCAGAAAGGCTTTCATTCAGCAACCGTGGATGAGATAGCCAACCAAGCCGAGCTTGCCAAGGGAACCATATATCTTTACTTTAAGAATAAACGTGATATCTTCTATACTCTCGTCGATGAGAAGGTTGACTCTTTGATGGAGTTGGCCAAGGCAGAAATTAAGAGAGAGGCCCAGAGTATTGAGCAGTTAAAAAGGCTGGTTAAAAGCCAATTGGAGTTCTTCCAGAACAACAGGGATTTCTTCAGAATTACCATCTCCGAGCAGACCAGGTTTGAGCTGGGAATAAAGGACGAATTTCGGAAGCGCATGATGCAAAAACATCTGAAATACACCAATATCGTGGCCCGGATCATCCAGAGGGGAATAGAGGAGAAGGTCTTCAAACCACTGGAACCGAGAAAGGTGGCCTCTGCCTTGATAGGAATAGTGAATGGCTTTACATTCCAGTGGCTTCGGAATGCTCAGGGGGAGTCATTGGTGTCAAATGCCGGGTTGATTATAGAGCTATTCATGGAGGGAGCCAGGAGGCCAGAAGGATAGAAGAAGGTGCGGAATTCAGAATGCAGAAGTAAGAGGAAAAATAATTCCAAATTCTCAATTCTAAATTGTCTTACCTGACCTTTGTGATTAGAAGGGGAAAGTATGGCTAACAGAAGTCGGGTTAATGTTATTACTACCGTGCTTATGCTATCTTTGGCCATTTCTGCTTCAGCCGAAGAAGTTAGGAACGGACCATTGAATTTATCTCAGAGCATTGCCATTGCCCTCGAGAATAATAGGCAGATTCACGCTGCCCGGCAGGAGGCATTGGCTGCGAGGGCTAAGGTGAAGGAGACCAGAACTTCATTCTTTCCCCAGCTCACAGGCCAGACAAGTTATACTAAACTGAAGGAGGTGCCATCCATATCTTTTGAGATGCCGCCTTTTGGGCCTCAGACTATGGAGATGGGCAAGGATGAAATCTATGACCAGAAGGCCACCCTCACTCAACCACTGTATGCTGGTGGCGCCATTTACTATACCTATAAAGGTGCAAGATCAGAGTTGGCCGCTGCCCAGAGTAGATATGACAGGATACGCCAGAAGCTGATCTATGATGTGAAGGAGTCTTATTTTAACCTCCTAAGGGTCCAGAAGCTCACCCTGGTCTGTGTCCAGGCAGTAAAGCAGATTCAGGCCCACTTGAAGGTGGTCCAGGACTACTATGATGTGGGAATCGTTCCTCGAAACGATCTTCTGACCGCGCAGGTGAGGCTTGCCAATGCCAAGCAGGATTTGATTGAGGCGGAAAACAAAGTGAAATTGGCCAGATCGATATTCAATAACCTACTTGGCTGGGATATTGAGCGAGAGATCCAAATTGTGCTGGTCGAAAGCTTCAAGCCTTTAGTGTTAAATCTCGATGATTGTACACGTGAGGCTTATGAGGAACGCCCAGAGCTGAAGGAAGCCGAGGCCAATATTGCTGCAGGCATGAGTAATATCAGGGTAGCCAAAAGTGGTTATAAGCCGACCCTCTCAATCAGTGGAGAGTATGAAAGTGAAAAGGGGACCGCCTCTTCTCCCGATGATTTTGATGAAAGCTGGGCAGCTATGGCCATTGCTACCTTGAATATCTGGGATTGGGGAGCAACCGGTAAGAGAGTCCTGCAAGCCGAGGCAGGCCTTGAAAGCCTGAAGGATAGCCTGATTCTGCTAAGAGGCGCCGTTGCCTTAGAGATAAAGGAGGCGTATTTAAGCCTGAACGAGGCTCAGAAAAAGCTCGATGTAATGGCCAAGAGCATTGAGCAGGCCCAGGAGAACCTCAGGATTATGGAGGAGAAGTATAAGGCTCAGGCGGCCACCACCACAGAGGTACTCGATGCCCAGACCCTCTTGACAGGGGCGCAGACCAGTTATTTCCAAGCTTTATACGATTGCCACATCGCCAAAGCCAGGATCGACATGGCTATGGGACGAGGGGGATGAAGGATTATGAGAAGAGGAATTATCATCGGAATTGTGTCATTGCTTATCATTGGGGTCATACTTGGAAGGGTTCTTCGTTCCAGGCCAGCCGCCAGTCGTCAAGGGCGAACCTCGCCAAAGGCGGGAGGCGAGCCTCGCCTTCGGCGGGAGGTCGAGACCGTATCAGTTGAGGAGATAAAGCTGGTAAAGGTTATAGAGGCAAAGAGAGGTGATATGCAAAACTCCCTTTCGGTTACAGGAACGTTCTATCCATGGCAGGAAGCGAAGATAGAGTCCAAGGTTGCGGGAAAGATAGAGAAATTTTTGGTAAAAGAGGGGGATGAGGTCGAAAAAGGCAAGCCTCTGGTTCAGTTAGAAAAGAAAGAGAGGTTGATAGCATTGGCTCAAGCTGAGGCAAGCTTCGAGAACGCAGAGGGCGACTGGAAGAGGATGAAGGAGCTATATGCCAAAAGAGCAATATCTCAGCAGCAATACGATAAGGTAAGGTCAGGCTATAAAATGGCAAAGGCCAACCTGGATATGGCTCAGGCTCAGTTGGATAACTGTGATATCCGGGCTCCCTTTAGCGGAGTAATAGTCCAGAAATTCAGGAATGAGGGTGAGATGGTGGCTCAACCTATGGGGATGCCCAGCACTCCTCCCTTGGTCGTTCTTATGGATATCTCCAGGGTGAAGGTAGAGGTAGATATTCCTGAGAAGCGCATTGGAGAGGTGAAGGTTGGTCAGTCCGCCTATGTGACAGTTGATGGTTACCCAGATAAGATATTTGAAGGCAGGGTAATTAACGTCGTTCCATTCGTCGACCCAGTGAGCAGAACGTTCAAGGTGAAGATTGAGGTCCCCAACGAAGGCAAACTCCTTAAATCGGGAATGTTTGCGAGGGTAAAGATGGTTACCAAGAAGCACCAAAATGTCTTAGTTGTCCCTCTGAAGGCCATCTTGAAAAGAGGACAGGAAGAGGTGGTCTTTGTTGTTGAGGACTCTCTTGCTCATTTGAGGAGAGTCAAAACTGGATTGAGCGATGAGGGTAAGATCGAAATTCTTAGTGGAATAAATGAGGGAGATCGAGTAATCATTGAAGGAAATTATGGCTTGACCGAAGATACAAAGGTAGAAGTTAAGGCTTCCGAATAGTGTGGTAGTTGATGTAATATAATAATCTATCAGTATACCGAAGGTGCATAATGAACTTACCGGAATTCTCAGTTAATCGCCGAGTGACTATTCTAATGCTGATATTGATAGTCTGTCTTTTCGGCATTATCTCTTTCTTTAGACTAGGACTGGATCTATTTCCTGAATTAGAATATCCTTTTGTTTCGGTGGTAACTACATATGAAGGCGTTGCCTCAGAGGATATAGAAACGCTCATTACCAAGCCCATTGAAGAGGTAGTCTCGACTGTCAAGCATGTTAAGAATGTAAATTCATTTTCTCAGGAAGGTATATCTGCAGTAATGATAGAATTTGAGTGGGGGACAAAGTTAGATTTTACTGCCCAAGATGTGCGGGATAAGGTTTCTTTAATTCGTGACTTTTTACCCGAAGATGTAGATACACCTTTGGTGGTCAAATTTAGTATGGCTGATATGCCTGTCCTTTTTTATGGAGTTACTGGTTTGGAAAATACACAGATTCTACGCGATTATCTGGATGATAATATTAAGACCAGACTGGAGAGATTAGAAGGAGTTGCCTCCTGTATGCTTATGGGAGGATTAGAAAGGGAGATTAATGTCTTCGTTGATAGGAAGAAGCTCGAAGGCTGCCATTTATCTATAGCGCAAATAATAGACATATTACGCTACGAAAACTTGAATGTCACTGGAGGCCATGTTACTGAGGGCTATACTGAATATTTAGTAAGAACTCTGGGCGAGTTCAAAGATTTAGACTCGATGCGCAATATTGTAGTGACAACCCATGAAGGCACTTCCATTTATCTAAAGGATGTCGCCGAAGTTGTGGATACCCATAAAGAGATAAGAAATTATGCCCGTACAAACCAGAAGGATTGCGTGTTGTTGGGGATTATGAAGCAGTCCGGGGCCAATACTGTAGCGGTGCTCAATCGTATAGAGAAAGAATTAAACAGAATAAAGGAAGAGATTCCCAAGGATATAAGGTTCCATGCCTTGTGGGATCAGGGTTATATGATTAAAACTATTGTGCGCTTTACCACCATAAATGCAATTCAGGGAGGGATATTGGCAGTTATCATCCTGTTTCTGTTTTTAAGAAAGTGGCGACCGACCTTTGCTATATCTCTGGCCATCCCTATATCTGTGCTCACTACCTTTATCGGCATGTATGCCGTTGGATATACCTTTAACTTAATAACCTTGATGGGATTAGCCCTGGGCATAGGGATGCTTGTGGACAATGCGGTGGTAGTGATAGAGAATACCTTCCGGCACTTAGAGGAAGGGAAAGACAAAAAATCTGCAGCAAAGATAGGGGCTTCTGAAGTAGGGCTAGCCATAACTGCCTCTACCCTGACCACCTTAGCTGTATTTTTGCCTATATCTTTAACTACGGGGATGGCTGCTCGGCTTTTGCGACCCATGGCTTTAACCATATGTCTAGCTTTAATTGCTTCACTTTTTGTTGCCCTCACGCTGGTGCCGATGGTTGCCTCTATTTTATTTAAAAGACATATAAAGAGGGAAGTCCAGATAGACCCTGAAGATAAAAGAGGTTTTGAAAGAGCCCGGATTGCCTATTCAAAAGCTTTAATATGGACACTTTCCCATCGGAAGGCGGTTATACTGGCCGTTTTGGGCCTATTTCTCTTAAGCATCACCCTTATTCCTAGGTTAGGTGCTGAGTTTATGCCTAAGGCAGATATGCCCATGCATATGGCTTTCATCAGGATGCCAGTGGGGACCTCCCTGGAAGAGACCAATAGGGTAGTAAAGCAGATAGAGGAGAGTATGATAGAAGAGCCAGAGGCCCGATTTGTGGGTGGATTTGTAGGGCTCTCTGAGACAGGCAAGACTGATGTGGCTTGGGGTATGGGTGCAGCAGGGGTGAATGAGGCTCAAGTTTTCATGAGGTTAGAAGATAAAGAAAAAAGAAAACGTCCGTCAGACCAAATTCTTGAGGTTATTAGAAGGAGGCTTCCTAAGATTAAAGAAGCATCCTATGAATTTATAGATATGCGAGAGATGTTTATGGGCAGTGGAGGTCAAAAGCCAATAGAAGTGAAAGTATTTGGCAAGGACCTGGATAGATTAAAGGAATTTGCCGATAGAATTGCCGCCGACTGTATGGGGATAGAAGGGCTGCGGGATATAGATCTTTCTTTAAAGAAGGGTAAGCCGGAACTACAGATAAAATTGGATAGGGTAAAAGCTCGCAAAATGGGTTTTACCTTAGGTCAGGTTGCTCATAGTATAGATGCAGCGATGTTAGGGAAGGTAGCTACAAAATACCGAATTGGTGGAGATGAATATGATATACGGGTAAGGTACCGAGAAATTGATCGTCATTCCATCAAGGATATAGAGAATATAGCCATAGCTTCCCCTTTGGGCTTTCAGGTTCCTCTCTATCAGATTGCTAGTATAGAGTATGGTGAAGGACCGGTAAAGATTACTCGTGAAGACCAGGAAAGAAAGGTCTTTGTTACCGCCAATACATATGGTCGAGATATGGGCAGTATTGTAAAAGATATCCAGGCTCGTGTAGCTCAGATTAAGTTTCCCCCTGGATATTTTGTGGAGTATGGAGGAAGATACGAGGACATGCAGGAGACTTTTTATTCCTTTGCTATTGCCTTGGTAGTGGGCATAATTTTAGTCTATATGGTTATGGCTGCCCTCTTTGAATCGCTTTCTCAACCATTTGTAGTGATGTTTGCCGTTCCTCTGGCTTTTATAGGAGTTGTCTTTGGATTGTTGGTCTTTGACAAGACGCTGAATGTTCAATCTTTTATGGGAACGATTATCTGTGTCGGAATTGTGGTAAACAATGCCATTGTGATGATTGACTATATAAATCGACTCAAAAGGATGGGAATGGAAAAATACAAGGCGCTCATCCAGGGAGCAGTTATTCGACTTCGCCCGATACTTATAACCTCCTCAACCACAATTCTGGCAATATCTCCTATGGTATTCAGCCGCACCACCGGCTCGGAGATGCGCTCTGCTATGGCGGTTGCCGTCTCGTTCGGTTTATTATTTTCTTGTCTCCTTACCCTTTTTGTCGTACCTGTAGTCTATAGCATAGTTGACCGTATAACTACCAAGAGGGGAAAGGACGTATAATATAATTCAGGGTGAGATGTATATTCTTTATAAGTTAATCCCAAAGCTTAAATAACTCTCCTAACTTTTTCCGTCTACGAGGGGTCGGAAACTCGTTCTCCCATGGCCATATCTGTCATCGGGGTCTTTTGGTCTCCTCAGTTCTTCTATTGATAGTCGTCCCGGTTCTGTATAGCATCTTCGACGACTGGGTTTATCGGGTCCGTCGTAAGGAGCGTTGAATGTTGGACATTGAAAATCGAACCATTTTTAATATAACCAGGGCACAGAAACTAGAGAAATCTTTAAATCTCGTTAAAGGAGTCTGTAATGGCAAGCAAGCTTTTAAAGGTCTTTTTGATAGGTACGATTGTAACCTTTATTTTTGGCCTGCCGGGCACCAAAAAAACTTGGGCTGGCCATGAATGGCTGGGCAAGGTGGGTGGGAGGTTCTCGTGGGGCAAGTACCTCAACGGCACGGATGATTTTGACTGAAACGCCCAGTTGGGAGCAGACTTCGAGAGACTAAAGCATGAAGACTCTTTGCTCTATCTCCTGGTTAATATGGAGAGCGTATTGGCCGAGGGGGGTGATTGGACAGACTTCCCTGTTCACGACATAAACTATATAGTTGAGCTTGGAATTAAGATGAATATTCGATGGGGCGACCTGTTTTTCCTTCTGCCACATCATGAATGTCGGCATGATGTAGATAGATGGGATCTTTTTACTGAGAGATGGGACATCTGGGGGTTGAGGTGGGTCTCCAACCAAATGCCAGAGACCTTCGTCCATGAAGATGGCCTTAAATGGCTTGGCGACTTCTCTGGAACTATATCATTCGGTAAATATACCGCAAGATCTGATAACGATTACGATTGGGATGGGATCCTCGAGTTAAGGATAGATATTTTGAACTATAAAGAGGCAATTGGTTCTCTGCTTGTCAATATCCATGGGGTAACCCAGGACCAGGAGCGCCCCTCGGGAGGATCATACTTTGTGGATTACACTATCGAGCCAGCAGTCAAGTTTCGAACCTCAGGAGGGACCTTCATTGTCTTTTGCCAATTTCAACACAGACACGATGTAGATAAGTGTAACGGCCGGACCGAAGACTGGAGCGTCTTGGGATTCAGGTATGAGTGGTAAGGCTAACAGATGGTCAAGGAAGCCGAGTGTAAGCGTTGTGGCAAGACCTCTAAGTTGCTCTCTGAAAATTTAGGTTTTTGCCTCGATTGTATCCGAGGTTTCCCGGACGAGGTTCTTCCTAGTATCAGGGAGTTTCACCGAAAGACGAGGGAGGACTTTGGCCTCCCTGTTGTGCCTCCCAGGGATCCTGATGGGGTGAGGTGTCGGATGTGCGTCAATGAATGTCAGATTCCAGGGGGAGAAATGGGATACTGCGGGCTTCGTACCAACCGAGGAGGGAAATTAGTAAATTTAGCCGGGACTCACGAGCGCGCAGTTGTTCAATGGTATCACGATCCCCTGCCGACCAATTGTGTGGCGGATTGGGTGTGTCCTGGAAGCAGGCAGTATGGGTATAAGAACTTGGCGGTCTTCTATGGAGCCTGTACCTTTAACTGCCTCTTCTGCCAGAACTGGCATTATAGAGAGTTGTTTTCCAAGATGGGGACGAGGAGTGCTCAGGAGTTGGCCGATAGCGTTGATGATAGAACCTTTTGCATATGCTACTTCGGTGGAGACCCGACTCCCCAGCTTGTTCATGCACTGCGCGCTTCAGAGCTTGCCCTTAAGAAGGCAGAGGACATCAGGATATGCTTTGAGACCAATGGAAGTATGAGTCTGGCATTCTTGAAGAAAATGGCCTCTATCAGCCTGAAGTCCGGAGGGTGCATCAAGTTTGACCTGAAGGCCTGGGATGAGAGCCTCCATATCGCCCTGACGGGCGCGACAAATAAAAGAACTTTGGCGAACTTTAGATCTTTAGCAAAATTTGGCAGGGAAAAGAGTAGATCTCCGTTTCTTATAGCCAGCACCTTGCTGATCCCTGGTTATATTGACGAAAAAGAAGTAAGAAGGATTGCCCAATTCATCTCTGCTCTCGACCCCGAAATTCCATACTCTTTACTCGGCTTTTATCCCCACTTCTATATGAGAGATCTTCCTACCACTTCTGTGAGCCATGCTCGAGTATGTCAGGAGGCAGCCCTAGCCGCTGGCCTAAAGCAAGTGAGGATTGCCAATCCTCACCTTCTGGGCGAGGAGTATTGATTGAAGGGGAAGTTCTTAGCAGGCATTGGGACTAATATCATTCTGTTAGGTGTGATGAGCCTCATTTGACTTTGTTGAGAAGGATTTGATGGAGGACTGCTCTGGGGTTTTTCTTTATGCGGTAGAGGTTTATCATCCCGGAGAACGCCCGCGTGGTGGAATTGGTAGACACGCAGCGTTCAGGACGCTGTGTTCGTAAGAACGTGTCGGTTCGAATCCGACCGCGGGCACCATTTACGGAATACCACCCGAAACCCTCCCCTTCTATTCCTTCTTTTTACCCTTTCCATCCATTTGAAAAACCCTTGACTTCATTTGCGTATTGTGGTATTTTATATAGTAATTAGATGTATTTTATAGCATCGTAATACCAATAAAATGTATGATTGCAGTGATTTTTAAAATCGGTTACAACGGTTGTGATGATGGAATTCATCACCGTAATCATTTGGCGAGCAAAACGTGCGTCCTATCTTGAGAGGGTGTAGAGCGTGCTTAAAGATTTATTGGTAAAGTTGAAGGTCAGAAGAGGCGGGCAGGAAGCGCTAGGGCTGGACATCGGGACCAATTCGGTAAAGAAGAAAGGAGGCAGCATTAATTACCAAGAAGAAGTTACCATCATTATACACTGAAATATGGATAAGGGAAGCCCTTAAAATGTACTTCGAGGGCAGACATGATCTCGATTATATTGTCGGTCTCGTCAAGTCAACACATATCTATAAACGCAAAGGAATACTCTCTTCCCTCGTCGAAGAGACCAAAAAATTCGGACCGCTCGAGAGATACGAAAAACTCATCAAGGCCATCAAAAAGAGGAAGTTCATAAGGGGTGGCGAAAAACCTATTGTACATTAGGACAAAGGCATACAAGAAAGGAACTGAGCAGGAATGGAACATCAAAGGTAATTCTTTCGCATGAAAAGGAATTTATCCGCTTGAGTTAAAAGGCGGAAAAACAATGTTACTATGGAGAGAGGTTTAATCTTAAGCTTGGTGCTTTTGCAGGTTTGCTGCAGCTCAATAAAGTCTTTTTAACGTATGGGTCCTATACAAACATAGAGGAGTAAATTTGATGTATTCGAAGAGAGCTGCTACGGTATTTACTTCGGTCTTAATTCTCTCTTTGTTGATAGGCTTATCTCTTGCCCAGACTAGTGATTATCAGATTAGCGATGTTAAGGTTGCCCAATTTGCCAATAGGGCTCGGGTGACCATCCTTGCCGATGGACCGGTGAAGAGTAAGTGTTTCAGCTTGACCAACCCTGTCAGGCTGATGGTGTATATGCCTGAAGCCGTTCTCACCTGGCCAGTCAAGACCTTAGCCTTCGAGACTGGTATCATACAAAGGATAGAGGCAGAGCAATACCGGGAAGAGCCAAATATAGTCAGGTTGGTAATATACCTCAATCGCTTTGCGCCATTCAATATTTCCTTGATCCATCAGAGAGAGGTAGTCTTGGATATCGATACCACCGAGCGCGCAGCCCAGGTTGCGAGGTTAGAGGAAATAAAGAGGCATTATAGCCAGGCAAAGGCCTATTACAGGGCAAATGAGTTTGCCAAGGCCATCGAAGAGTTCGAGCGGGTATTGTTCCTGTATCCAGAGCATGAGAAATCAAAAAAATATATTGCTAAGGCAAAGGCCCGATTGAAGGATATTGAGGTGGCCAAGCGCATAGCAGACCAGAAGAGGGCTCAAAGAATCAGAGAGGCTCAGGTAGATCTCCATTACAATCGGGGAAAGAGGTTCTATGAGGTGGGAAAGCTCGAGGAGGCCAAAAGAGAGTTTGAGGAGGTCCTACGTATAAATCCGAAGCTAAATAGGGCATCTGAGTATATCAAGAAGATAGAGCTTGAGGCTAAGAGGGGGGCAGAGCTCGAGACTAAACGCATAGCTGCCTTGGAGGCATCCAAGATGGCGCCCAGACAGATAGAGGACGTCAGCGTTATTTCTCTTCCCAAGAAGACACGGATAATCATTACATCAGACGGGCCAGTAAAGTATTCTCATTTCATCCTGGCCGAACCACCTCGAATGGTGGTCGACCTCGCCAATGCGTATCTTGCATGGCCAGAGGAGGCGCTTGCAGTAGAAAGGAGCGTGGTAAAAGAGGTTCGGGCTGGTCAATACAGCAAGAGACCTCCCATAGCCCGTATAGTGATGGGTCTCACCCGGCTAGTCGAGTATGATATTGGAGCCGAGGCCAATCAGGTTATAGTGGATGTGACAAACCCTCTCTATGTCCAGAGGATACTCAAGATGAGCCTCGAGGAGCTGTTGGATAAGAACCGGGTGATCATTACTGCCGATAGCCCAATGAGGTTTACAGCGTTCAGTCTGCTCGAGCCACCATGTGTAATTGTTGATATGTACAATAGCATCATTGAATGGCATGAGCGCGAATTGGTCGTTAACAAAGGGGTCATAAAGCGCATAAGGTCTGGCCAGTTTGAGGAGGAGATAGCCAGGGTAGTAGTCGACCTGAATCAGTTCACCACCTATCGCACGGCATCGGTTGGCAACGATATAATCTTGGAGATAAACCAGCCTCTGGTTCCAATTGTGAAGGAAGTTGTTCCTGAGAAGGAAGAGGTTCGCGTCTCCATGGACTTCAAAGATGTAGAGATCTCAAAAGCCCTTAGCATCCTGGCCCGCCAGACGAAGACAAACATAATCGCAGGCTCAGAGGTGACCGGGAAGGTCACCGTGAGCTTCAGGGATGTCCCCATAGATGAGGCCATGACGGCCATCCTGCGCGTTCACGGGTATACCTATACCAAAGATAATACAGTCTACAGGGTGACAAAGCTTGGTAAGGCTCCAGAGATTGAGACGACTGTCAGGACATTCGAACTGGATTACGCCCAGGCCCCGATGATTAAGACGATGTTGCTCGAGGCGGATATGCTTTCTAAGGACGAGACAGGGAAGGTTGTCGGAAAGATCCTCGTCGATGTCAGGTCGAATACCTTGACAATCATCGATACACCTGTCAGGTTGGATGAGATTGCTCGGATGATCGAGGAGTTGGATGTCAAGCCGAGACAGGTAGCCATCGACTCGAAAATAGTGGAAGTTGATATGAAGAAGTTGGAAGAACTCGATATAAGCTGGACTTATACGAAGATAAGAAGTGAACCTGCCGATACCTCGGTCGGTTTGGGTTTTACAAAAGGCACGCTCAGTTTAGCATATGGCACCGTTGGAGCCCTTGACTTTGCGGCGATTCTCTCTGCCTTAGAAAAGCTGTCGGATACCGAGATATTCTCCAACCCCACGGTTACTACTGCGGATAACGAGACAGCTGATATAAATGTTAAGGAGGTTTAGCCTACTGGACAACGACAGAGTATGAGAGGATGGTGATAGGGGAGGTTCCCAGGGAGAGGGTAGGGGAGAAGAAGGAAACCTCAGTAATGCTCTCAGTAACCCCTCACATTGGCAAGGATAGCTATATTACGATGGAGGTTGCACCTACGGTGACCGAGGTTTACGGCTGGGCACAAGAGGTGTACCCTTTAATTGAGACCCGAGAACTTACCATCAATGTGCTTGTAGAGAGCGGAGATACTCTGGTGATCGGAGGTTTAGTATCCGAGAGGAACGTTAAGTCAATATCTCGAGTTCCAGTGCTTGGTAGGTTGCCAATTTTGGGTTTCCTCTTTAGATGGGGAAAGATAGATAAAAAGAAAATGGAACTGCTTATCTTTGTTACCCCTCATATTGTAGGGAAGGAAAAGGCAGAGAAGCTATGAAAAAGCGGATTTTCCTTGGCCTGATCTTGGTAACAGTGGTAGCATCAATAAGTATATTTGCCTTCTCTGAGAAGGGGGTGGCCAGATTCCTGACTCGAGGACAGAGGGTCAACATAATATTCTCTAGCAGCCCGCCGAAG
>Ga0114921_10000649_pt1 | contig 14955 bp, 19 predicted proteins | sample BentaG_FD_87016 | JGI IMG/M metagenome (GOLD analysis project Ga0114921, IMG submission 87016) | Deep subsurface microbial communities from South Atlantic Ocean to uncover new lineages of life (NeLLi) - Benguela_00093 metaG | ecosystem: Environmental > Aquatic > Marine > Oceanic > Sediment ...
ACATTTGAATTTAAAATAGTGTCTTCGGTTTCTGAGGCGATCTTTTGTGTAGTCTTATCATCTAATCCTGTTTCGCTCTGCAATGCATTGACAATTCTTCCCCGGTCCCAAGAGACGAAATCATCATCTGAGGTGCGTACGAAAAGTGCATAATCGGTCGTTTCTCGTTCCTCTGGTTCTCTTTGTAAAAGTTTCTTTTTCCGTAAAATTTCTCGTTGCTTACGATACAGAATATATGCCTTAGCAGTGCGTGCATGACCATTCTCAATGAGAATCTTTTCTACCGCATCTTGAATTTCCTCGACTTCTGGAACTTTATTTCCTTTCAAAGTGTATAAAAACAGAACTACTTCATTTGCTAATTCTTCAGCAAGTTTTTTATCCTCACCGCCTATGGCCCTTGCCGCAAGGTAGATTGCGTGTGAAATTTTTGATTTGTTAAACGGAACAACTGCACCATTTCGTTTCTTAACAGATTGGAAAATTTTTGCTTTTGGGATTTTTTCTGAAATCCCAATCCTTACCGATGTTTTTTCTTCCATCTTCGCTCCTTTTTTAATTTTGATAGTTCTTTTGCGAACTTATTAATGTTCGTAAATTTCCGATAGACTGAGGCGAACCGCACATAACTTACCTCATCAATTTCCAATAGATGTTCTAACACCATTCGTCCAATCTCCGAAGACTTTATTTCAGTTTGATATCGATCAGAGAGACTATCCTCAAGGTCATTGACAATCGTCTCGATTTTTTCTGCGGATACCGGACGCTTTCGGCAGGCTGTCGCAATGCCATTTAAGAGTTTTGTTCGATCGTAAGGTTCCCGTGTTCCATCGCGCTTGATGACCACAAGAGGCGTTCCTTCAATTGTTTCATAGGTTGTGAATCGGAAACGACATTCGCCACATTCCCTTCTTCTTCTCACTGTTGACCCAGCCTGAGAAGCCCTTGTCTCTAAAACCCTATCGCCATCTTTGCCGCATCGTGGACATTTCATAATATAGGTCCTAAAAACACTATATATAGAGTCATTGAGCGATTATAACCACAATTGAAACTTTGTCAAGGGTAAATGAACAATCCCATCTTTTCATTTCTTGATCCCCACTGGCCTCTGTTTATTATTAATTGACAATCTCTGAAAACATTATATAATGAACAATGGCGAAGTATAATAAGAAACATGCAGAAGCTGGATTAAAAGAACAATTGCCAAAACTTGAGGTTCTACCAAATAAATTTCACGGTTATACTATTACAATCATTGTTCCTGAATACACATCGTTATGCCCCCGTACTCATTTGCCTGATACAGGTACAATAACGATTGAATATGAGCCAAAAAGATTTTTTGTTGAATTAAAATCATTAAAGTACTATATTTTAGCCTATCGTAACCTTGGAATATTCTATGAGAATGCAGTCAATCGTATTTTAAAAGATTTTGTTAAAGTTGTCCAGCCGCGTTGGGCAATTGTCCGTGGAGAATTCAATCCACGTGGTGGAATCAAAACAATTGTTGAGGCAAGATTCGGTAAAGTTAAGGTCTGATTAATAAGAACTCTAATACTGTAAAAACATTGACAATACCATAATTTTTAGTATAATTATTTATGGATAACGAAAAGAAAAAGATATATGCGGAAGCGTTAGAACTATACGAAAAAGGAGAAATCAAAGAGTCCATAGAACATTTAAAGATAGTACGTGATGCTTACGCCAATTATCCTGATGTGCATAACGCACTCGGTCTTGCGTATTCACTTAATGAAGAATATAAAGAGGCAATAGATAGTTTTAAAAAAGCAATCGACTTAAATCCTGAATATATTGAACCCTATGTGAATATGGCAATTATTTTCAACGAACAGTGCCAATTTGAGGAAGCAATCGAGGCATTTGAAAAAGCTGCAAACCTTGAAACTAAAGAAAAAGGTTTCTCACCGCAATTAAAAGCGAAGCTCGCTAATACTTATGCTCAATTAGGTGACACCTATTATGAATTACAAGAATTTGCGAAGGCAAAGGAAGAATACGGGAGGGCAAGAAATGTGGGCCCCACATTTCTTGATATAAAATTAAAATTGGCAAATGCGTGTATTCAATTATCTGAATATGATAAGGCTGAAGATTTACTGCTCGATATTCTCAAGAAAAATAAGAAGTATTTAGAAGCGAGAACCAGTTTAGGTCTTTGCTATTATCAGCAGCAGAAATTTGACGATGCCAGAGAGCGATGGCGAGAAGTTCTTGATCTTGATCCAGGTAATACCAAAGCCAAATCCTATTTGAATATGTTAAAGGAGAAGAAAATATGATGAGAAAATTGAAAAAAGCGGAATTGAAGCAATATGAAAAGATTTTGGTCGATGAAAGACAAAAGCTTCTAAAAGAATTGGAGTATGAAAGTGAACAGATTGCAAAAACGCAACTTGAAACATCGGGGGATCTCTCTGCCTATTCTAATCATATGGCAGACCAGGGGACTGAAACAGAAAGGAGAGAACTTACCTCTCAAATTCTTTCAACCCGGCGAGAAGCGCTCTTTGAAATTGATCTGGCTCTAAGAAAAGTTTCTGAGAGCAAATACGGATGTTGTGAGCGCTGTGGAAAACCAATAGCAAAAAGGCGATTGAAGTTTTTACCGCAGGCAAGATTATGCATTAAATGCTCAAATAAATGAACTGCATTCCGTCGGTTTAATGATTTTTAAAAAAAATGTAAAACCCTTTTTAACATTTACCATAATTGCCTTTTTACTCGATCAAATTTCTAAGTTATTAATTGTAAATTTTTTGACACCATTTGAGCCACCCACTCAAGTTATTGGTTCACTCCTACGATTCAAACTTACCTATAACCCTTATGGTGTTTTCAGTATTCCTTTTGGACCTAGTATTCTATATTACATTTTTTCAGCTATTGGTGTCATTGTGCTCGTTTACATAGGTTTATCAATGCAGGATAGAGTGGGGCTTATTGTTTTTGGTTTTATCATCGGTGGAGCAATCGGTAATGTCGTTGACCGTTTAAGATTAGATTACGTAATTGACTTTATAGATATGGGCATTGGTAATTTGCGGTGGTTTACCTACAATTTCGCCGATGCCTTTATCACCGTCGGAGCGCTGTTTCTCCTCATTCGGGAGGCAATATATAAAAAGAAATTATTTTAGAAACGGGACTCTAAAAATGTAACTGTACTACATTAATTGAGGTACTTCAGAAATTTATTTCTCGAGGAGAGCTTCATATATTGACTGACGACCCAGGACATATTTTACATAATTTTTTGTTTCATTAAAAGGTATGAGTTCAATAAACTCATCAATTTCAGAATTTGAATTTTTCACTAGCCATTTCTTCACCCGCATCGGTCCAGCATTATATGCGGCGAGGGATAGGGGAATTGAATTGAAATCGCTCAACATCTTATTGAAATAATAACTGCCAAATTTAATTGATATATACGCATCAGACAGGGAATAGGAGCGAATAGCTAGATCACTTGCGATTTTTTTTGCGGTCTCAGGAATTATTTGCATCAATCCCTTTGCCTGAGCTGGCGACAGTGCCTCCGCATCAAAAAGACTCTCTTGCCAAATCATGGCGAGGCACAAACTCAATTCAACGTCTTGATCTTTGATATATAAGGCATAGCGAACCGGATAGAGCAGCCGAAATATATCGACAGGCATTTTTTTGATATTATTTTTCTCTGCCAAATTCCTCAACCTCAACCCGTAGACGATCGATTGCTTATCGGCACCATATTGTGCGCACAGTTTACTGAGATAAAGAAGATCGTTAGGATTTGAGGTGTTGATCATATCCAGCTCTTCTGTGCCATACCTTAATTCATTCAAGCGGAAGTACCTTATTGCATTTGTCAAATGTAATGAATCGGTACGACTAAATGAAACTGTGCTATCACCAAGTTGTTTTACCCAGTGCTCTAATGATGTTGTATCAAAGAATATTGTGTTACTGTTTCTCACTAATGAATAGTATGATAAAGGATATTCATCGATGAGATAATTTTTTAAACTTTCAACCGGCTCACCTAATCGTTCTCTAGTTCTTATGTGCCAGTAAATAAATTCAGGCTCTCCACCAATCTCAAAGATATCTGCTGCCTCATTTAACTTTCCCACTCTAAATAATTGCATTGCTGCCCTGAATTTTGTGTTTTTCTCATTAATCTTTAAGAATGTCTCTACCGCCTTTAATGTATCACCAAGGTCCTCCCAGAGAAATGCCTTCCGTTTATATCCTCGAATCGCATAACGTGAATCCCTGTGGAGGGTATACAAAGAATCGTAAATGGCGATTGCTCTATCATACTGGTATCTGTTCTCGTAGATTCTACCTCGGTAATAGTACGCCTGAGCCCAATTACTTAACTTAAGATATTTTAGAGCCTTTGCATACTCACCTCTTTTGTAATATATATATCCTAGATAATAGTTTCTTTCGTTGGTGGCAGCTGACTTTTTAAAGTGTCGAATCGCATTATTATAATTACCATGATAGTAATAAACCTTGCCGAACATTTTGTGATCTGATTTCGTTTTTGGTGTTACTACCTGCAAAGCATAATAAGCTCCAGAAGATTTTGGATAATTTTGAATTAGTTTCCACGCGGTCTTCTTGCTATTCTTTCTATCTTTTTGCGTTTCATACATCTTAAGTAGTATGAACTCTCGTAATGATGGGTCTCTCAATTTTGTTAACTCCTTTTGCACAACGTCGAAATCTGTTGTCTTCAACAGTAAATCAAATAAAAAGCTTTGATAATCTTCAAAGAGATATGGGCTTACTAAATCAATGGCGAGTAAGACCCGTAATGAATTTTCAAAATAGTTCAAATTATTGAATGCCTTCGCAAGATACAGCATTCGATAATCATGCGGTGCAGCAGGTTTCGAGAGAAATTTTATTGCATTCTGATAGTCACCGAGGCCATAATAAGCAACACCCCTCAGTAGATCATCTTCAGTTACTTGAGTGAGTCTATACAACCTATTGGTTGTCAATAAAATAATATTTGTTTCATATTTATTCAGGTCTATTGACCAATCAATGCTGTCGAGTAGTTGTGCAGCACGCTCGTATTCACGTTGATTAAAATAAATTCTGACTAAAATCTTAGCGCAATCCTTTTTATATTCTAGGCTTACTACATTATTTTTTATGAGCGTATAGGCATAAATAGGATTGTCACGATAACTACGGCGCGCTTCCTTGAGATAATCAAGCTCAGATATCTTTTTAATCCCGGGTCGAGGGCATGAAATGACTAAGAGTATTACAAAAAATATCCGGCGCATATTACATTTTAATCAAAAATAAAATTAGGTCAAGAGATAATTAAATGCAATATCGTTCCGACTAAAGTCGGAACTTGCAGTATCACCCCGGTAAAAACCGGGATTTGCAGTATCGTTCCAAGGGAACTCGCAGGATCGTCCCTTCGGGACTTGCTAATTATTTTTTGACAAATCCCGACCCGTGGTCGGGATGATACTGCGTTTCCTGCGAATCCGCCACAACTGTGTGGCGCGATGATACTGCGAGCTTGTTTCGAGATGCTTCGAGAAACGAAGCGATCCTGCGTTTCTATCGTTAGTATTCGAAAAGTTCTTCCTCGGCGAAAAAGAATTTAATTTCGCGCTCCGGATTTTCATCAGGTGCTGCGGCATGGACGACATTTTCACCTACTGAGGTACCATAGAGATTTCTCACTGTACCTTTGGCAGCCTTCTTTGGATCGGTTGCGCCAACAACCTCGCGGAGCCTTTGTGGTGCATTGGAATATTTTAGACAGCAGACAACAACTGGTCCCGATGATATAAAGTTAACGAGCCAGTCATAAAAGTCTTTACCTTTATGAATTTTGTAGAATTCGCCACCCTGTTTTTTGTTAAGCCAGAGCATCTTCATACCGATAATCTTGAATTCTGTGTCAATAATCTGTCTTAAAATGGTGCCGACAAGATTCCTCTTAGTGGCATCAGGTTTGATGATTAATAGTGTTCTATCCATGATTTAGTATATCTAATATCTGCGTTTTGTCAACGTAGCGTAAAATATGTAGAAAGGATTTGACAATTGACGAATTTTTATTATAATAAATTGTGATTAGATGTAAAACACATTTTTGGGTAATTATCATTTTTTATATTCTCCTCTATTGTGCGAAGACCGATAAGGTTTCCGAGGTGATAGATGGTGATACATTTAAAACAGAAAAAGGTGAAACTGTTCGTCTATTGGGAGTTAATGCAGCAGAAATGACTGAGCCCGGAGGAGATATTGCGAAGATATTTTTATCACTTATGATCCTAAACAAGAATATTAGATTAGAAAAGGATATTACTGATAAAGATAATTATGGTAGACTACTCAGATATGTCTATTATGGTGACAAATTTATTAATGCAGAGGTCATAAGAACGGGCTATGCCGAAACACGATTTTACCCACCAGATACCTTGTACAGAAAAGAACTGAAAGAATTAGAAAAAATCGCAATAAGGAATAGGAAAGGATTATGGGCATTCTCAGTTTTCCAGATACCCGATACTTCTGGTATTGTTATAAAAGAGCATCTAAAAAAAGATATTAAGCAGAAAATTATATCCTGGCGCGATGCTGCACAATACTATGGCCAAACGAAGACAGTCGAAGGTAAAATCGTGGTGTCTAATAACACTGGCAAAGTATGTTTTTTGAATTTTCACAAAAATTGGAGAAAGTATTTTACTGCCGTTATATTTTCGAGCGATTTTGATAAATTCCCTCCACATCCTGAAGACCACTATTTAAATCGCAGGGTGAGGGTAACTGGTTTAATCAAGGAATACAAGGATAAACCAGAGATTATTGTAAAAAGCCCATCCCAAATTGAAATCATAGAATAGGAGTTGTCTAAATTTACTTGTTGGAATTTCTAATAAGAAATTCGTTTAAATTGGTTGCTCGATAATTCCACAATTTTAGAATTGTGGAATGACAGAATTGCAAGATTAGAAATAATAATTTATAGTAGGAGGTGATTGGATAAGAATAAATAGATTATTCTCCAATTAGCTGAACTACTATCTCACGTTGTCTTGGTCTGTTATCAAATTCTGCAAGTACTACTTGCTGCCATGTCCCCAACAGCAATCTCCCATCTTCAAAGGGTACCGTTAAACATGGCCCTTGAAGAGCGGCCCTCAAGTGGCTAAACCCATTGGCATCGCCCCATGTATCATCGTGATGATAGTGTTTATTTGAGGGTACAAATTTTTCGTACAAATTCTGCATATCTTTTATTAAACCGGACTCAAATTCAAATGTCGTGATTGCAGCAGTTGACCCAATGTTAAAAATAGTTACGTTACCATTTTTCAGCCGTGAGATTTTCAACTCTTGCGCAATTTCGTTAGTTATGTTTATCAAATCTCCACTTCCTCTTGTGTTTACCCGAATTCTTTTATTTATAATCTTCATATCATTCCCCCTTTGGATGTAAAAAGATTTGAGGGATATTTTTATCAGGATGTTTAATAATCTTTACCTCTGTTTTGTAGACTTCCTGCAAAGTTCTTTCGTTTATCAGAGATTGTGGTGTACCTTCTGAATGAATGCCTCCCTCATACATAAGTAGTAAACGCCGGCAGTATAGACTCGCCAGGTTCAAATCATGATTGACAATGATAACTGAGATTCCCAGAGTATTCAGTCTCTTTAAGAGTTCCATAATGGCAAATTGATGGTGAAGGTCAAGATGACTCGTTGGTTCATCAAGAAGCAGTATTTGGGGTTGCTGGGCAAGCGCACGAGCAATTACCACCCTTTGTCTTTCACCCGAGGATAACGAATTTATTGGTCTTTTTCTGAATTCTAAAATATCCGCTCGCTCTAACGTATACTCAACAGCTTCGATATCTCTTCTACCTTCACGTTGAAAAACGCCGAGGTATGGATATCTTCCCATCAAAACGATATTCTCAACAGAAAAGTTTAGTGCAAAATGTGTCTCTTGAGGCACGAAGGCAATTTGTCGCGCAAGGTCTTTGCGATGTATCGTACTAATATTCTTATCAAAGACAATAATTGAACCTGATTTGGGTGTCAATATACGACAGAGAAGTTTTAGTATGGTCGATTTACCAGCCCCATTCGGCCCAATAATGCCAAGAAATTCTCCCTGTTGTAATACAAATGAAACATTCTTGATAACATATTCTGTGTCGTAGGAAAACTTTACATTCTTCGCTTCGATTGCCTTCATGCAGACCATGAATGTAACGAATTATTACGAATACATCGAATAGCACAATTAATATTCGTAAAATTCGTATTTATTAGTATCATTCGCTCTATCTTTTATAAAGGTAAATGAAAAACGGCACACCAACCAACGATGTAACAACACCTACCGGGAGTTCGTATACTGTAATGGTACGTGATAGTGTATCAGCAAGTAGTAAGAATGTTGCTCCTAATATAAATGCAGCAGGTAAATTATTGAAATGTCGAGGGCCGAAAAGAAGTTTTGAAATATGTGGGATGATTAACCCAACAAATCCTATAGCACCGACTATAGATACGACAAGCCCGATGAGTAGCGAAGTAGTGAGGAAAACAACAATAGAAAATTTTTGAATATCGATACCGAGTCCAGCTGCTGTTTCTAAACCCTGTGAAATAATATCCAATTCTCGGTGATAGCGGTATAAGAATATAACAAGACCGATGGAAATGACAATTAAGACAATAATCAATATTCGATTCGCTGGACTTATTATTACTCCGAGATATCCCATTAAGAGATAAAGAATTTCATACAACTCCCTTCCTCCAGCTACCATTATAATCATCACCAGTGAAGAACATAAGAAACTCATAATAACTCCGGCAAGAATCAATCGGTCCCTTAATAATCCCCCTTCGATCTTGGCGATTGTGTATACGAAGAATCCGACACCGAGTGAGCCGAGAAAGGCAAATACTGGACTTACGGTGCCAACGAGAAGAATTCCAACTGAACCCCCCAGGGCAGCCCCCGAGGCTGAACCAAGCGTATATGGTTCAACGAGTGGATTGCCAAAAAGCCCCTGTAATATACCTCCACAGAACCCCAAAATTCCTCCGGCAAATATACCAAGTATTACCCTTGATAATCGCAGCTGAATAACTTCGCTACTGAGCGTAGCGGGACCGATGAAGGTGGCAATCAATACTGCCACGAGGAAAAGCAGAATGGTAACTACAAATTTATTCACGAATAATTTCTTTTAATTCTTTAAACCCCTGAACCAATCTGGGTCCTGCTCGCATTAAGTAATCCTGATTAAGGTCGCTGTAGACTTTAGCATTTTCTATTGCCGCAACTTTGCGCCAACCCATTCGATTTTTGATGTCTTCCGGATGTAACAGAATAATAACTTCTGGATTCCTTCTGATAACTTCCTCTTGGGGTACAACAGGATAATCTTTATTCAAATCCGCAAAGATATTTTTTGCTCCTACCAGCTCAAGTAACTCATTTAAGAATGTCCCTCGGCCTATGGTAACGATCGGCCTGGGGGAGAGTTCAATATACACTCTCTTTATTCTTTCGCATGGTACCCGTTGTATATTTGTCTGCATATATTCAACAAGGGAATCAGCTAGTCTTTCTCGGTTTACAATCCTACCGATCTCGGCTATCTCTTTATAAATATCGCTTAGGGATTTTGGCGATGAGACAAAAGTATTTATTTTTAGCTTATCGAGATTCCGTTTTATTCTCCTCTGCTCTGGAAGATTTACTATCACCAGATTGGGTTTGAGCCCAACAATTCTTTCGATTGAAGGGTGCGAGAAATCACCAACTTTGTATATTTTTTTTGCTTGCGCTGGATAATCACAATAGGTTGTAACCCCTACGAGGTTGTCATCTGCGCCGAGCGCAAAGAGAATTTCGGTCATTGCTGGAGAAAGTGATACAATCTTCAAACCCTGTCTGTCTGGCACCTTATTGCAAAAGATAACCGCAAAGATAACGCAGATAATTATTATTTTAAATTGAAAATAAAATTTTTGCATTATGTTTAGTCTCTAAACCTTCTATAATAATAAAAAAATTTTGAATGATGTCCACTGCTGAACATAAATAATGTTTATACATTGAACAAACTTCTCATTCTTTCGCTTTCTTTTTTATTTTCCTTGTAAGATACTTTTGCCAAAAATTCTCATAATCTTTTGCTTCGATCTTGTTTGATTTTTGCTTGCTGTGTACAAAACGTTCAAATTCTATGAGTTGTCTCTTTTCAAATATATACTGCAAAAAGACTAATGGAAAACCGATAATAATTACGTATAACAACAAAAAATAAGAACCATAACCAAAGGCAAGAGAAGCTATAAACAAAGCAACACTTATATAGAATCTCGAAATTTCTGCTGTCGTGCCCAGTTTTCGACTAAAAATCGCTCTTCTTAAATATACTGAATAGATAAGGGCAGCCACACCGATGATGTGTATTAATGGATATAATCCTACTTTGTATTTTGGCCACCAAACAATTGTGGCGATGCCGATGACAAAAGAGGAGTAAAAGAATAGAGCGAATAATACGCGTAAAACTGTGTTGTGTAAATCAAGCGGTATAAAAGGAGATTGAAAAAAGAGATGTTTTTCATAGTATTCTACACTGAGCCAGACGATAAGTATCATTGTGTAGATATACGAAACGAACCAATTATTATAGGGCCTCAGACAATTATAAAAAAATAGTGCAGTATAGAGACAGATAAAGATAACCCATATAAATCTTTTCCAATGTATACGCATTTCAATAATCTATTTGTAACTTTACTGGGTAAAATAAATCAAAGAAATATTCACCCTCATCATCCGGCATGAGAACCTGGTTAGTTCCTGTCATATTCCCCCAGATTCGATATTCTTTATTTCTACTCATTTCTAGTATTTTCTCTCTGTCTATATTGATTTTCGTAAATTTTAATTCACACATAACATTTTTTAAAATGCCTCGAAGACTCACAGAATCTTTTTCTATGTTCTCATTAAAAAGGTCTGCAGGGTAGAGAATTACGTTCGCATCTTCGTGCAGCGCGGCTTTTGAAAGAACATACTCACCAAGTTTTTTACCCTCGAGGTCTATCTTCTGAGCCAGCAATTCATCCAGCATGCTCTTAAAATCTTGTAATTTTTTGAGTAATACACTATCTGGTTCTATCGCTATTGGGGTAATAGTGGTATCAGATAAAATTCGGTTTTTAATGAAAAAGTTAATCTTCATTGATGGCGAATTTATTACATTGCTATCTATAACCCAAAGAACATCGCTTCTTTGTTGTATGAGAGACATTTTTATCCTATCACTAACTGTTAGCGAGTCTCTATCTTGAGAGAGGATGGCGAATCTTATACCGTCATAATTCTTTATGGCGTAACCCATAGAGATTGGAATAAAAAAATACCTCATATCATCGGTCCAGAAAATAGGTGTATCACCAATGATAAAATCGAGGCCCGTTTCATTGAGTAATTGATAAAAACCTAACTTACCCAGAAGTATCCCCATAAATGGCGGGTCTGTCTGGAGATGACCAATTTTTATGCCTGGTACATCTTTTATTCCAGCAAGGAGCGGTTTTTCTCGATACATATCGTGATACAAGGAAGAGAGATAGATTGTCTCTATTTTTTCAACCTTCAGTGCAAATCTTTTGGGGCAGTTGAGCACAAGCAGAATAGCCAATAAAAATAAATGGCGAGATTTCATAGCCTATTATAACTACAGATTGACCTGTGTCAAGTGAGTGAGGGATACCGCTACAGAAATTTAATCCTGATTCTCAAAGAGGCTGATATAAAGTAAATATTATGGATGCAAATAATGATTAATCGGGGGCGGATTCTTGCATGAATTCATTAATAAATTTCTCTGCCTCTTCTGCATTATCTTCATCAACCAGAACCTCACCCCAACCACCCTTCATTAACTTAGGCAATCCATCGAGCCAGGTTGTCTCAAATCTCCTGACCTCTGCGTGAATCTTTCTACTTCTCAACATTTCCCTGAGAGTAATTGCAGTAAACTCATCAGGGGAAATGTATACACGTTTCAGCATACGTGCATTATATATGAAAACAACATAATGTCAATGGCATCACAACAAAAAAATATTTTATAGCTAGTTGACTAAATGCGCCTGTTACCTATAATTACCTATGCAGGATGCAGTTGCGGTCGTAATAAAGAGAGGTGATAAATTTCTTCTCATCGAAAGAGCCAAGAAGGATGCGGCAGTGGATTATTGGTGTCCAATAACCGGCGCCATGGAGGAGGGTGAAACACAACGGCACGCAGTTATACGCGAGGCAAAGGAAGAGATGGGACTTAGTGTAAGGCCGATTAAAAAGGTATGGGAGTGTTTCACCGAAGATAAACACTATCTTTTACACTGGTGGTATGTAAAGCTATTGAATGATGAGATAAAAATAAATACTGATGAAGTAAAGGACTACCGTTGGCTCAGTTTTAACGAGATGCAAAAAATTGAAAAGATGTTTGAGGCTGACTTGTTATTTTTCAAAGAGATCGCCCCAAATCTACCCAATTCGTAGAAACTTCACACCACACAATTTGCTAATTCATTCATTCATTCATTAATTAATGCATTACTACACCTTTTCTATTACAGATTCAATAGAGCACATTTTCTATGATGCTGGAGGTATTGGCGTATATAGCTTTATGGCTTCTGTAAAACCTAAAATCAACTTTTCTCCTAAATTTCTGAAGTGAAAATCGTCTTTTGCCCTCTCGTAGGTGCATCGATCCAGAAGTATATTTACCTTATACTCCTGGCAGAGATGAGCTATTTGGGCAGCGAGATTAACATTTTTGCCAATAACCGTGTACTGTATTTTCTGCGCATGCCCAACGTTCCCAGCAAGCACCTCCCCCGAACTTATACCTATGTCAATCTCCACCAGAAAATCAAAGGCTTTTCTCCATGTGATGTTTATTTCTTCAACCTTTCGCTGTATATCTAGGGCACATTTTACAGCACGAATTGGGTCATCGGCATGGGTAATTGGCTCACCGAATACAATCATTACTGCATCCCCAATAAACTTATCGACTGTTCCTTCATAATGATCGACCGTTTCAACGATAGGACCAAAACAGTCATTAAGGAATGCATGGGTTTCTTCCAATGATAAGATATTAACCATTTTCGTGAAGCTTCTTATATCGGTGAACACTATGGTCGCATTTAACCTTTTTGCTGTAGTACTCATTTTGTTTCCTCTATAATTCAAGTCTCAGAAGGGGGAATTCCTTATCGTCTTCATATATGCTAAATTCATTCTTTAAATAAAGCTCGACTGGTCCTGAAGGATTCTCTGGACTATTCTTCCGGGCAATGGTTTCTACCGCCTTTATGTGTCTCTTTTCTAAATCCTCTAACACTGCATTCAGTAGTACGGTACCAAAACCCTGTCCTTTGTATTTCTTTCCAAAAATAAATAAACATGAAATGAACGCTGCATCCGGACTGGGAAGATTAGGGTAGTGAATTACATTTGGAAAAAATTTTGGAGGTGCGTACTGGGCAAAACCAATTGGCTTTTTATCTACATGAATAACTATTGCACACCCACCGAATTCGCTTTTAACATGTTTTAGCCACTGTAATTTTTTATCCATAGACTTCTTCACTTCGCTCTTATTCCTAACCTTAAATTCATAGGGCGATTGCCAGTAGAGACAGTATTTGCAACTATATGGAAAAGAAGTCCATTCTGGCAAGTCCTTAAGATTATGCTCTGTTATGTATGCAACTTTGATTTTCACATAGATAGTTTCACTTTACCTGCAGCAGTGGTATAAAGGTTTTATCGAAGGGCGCAATTACAATAGTATTATTAGGTGATTGGTAAAGGCTACGGAGATTTTCAATGTATTTCCAGGATAGATAGGCCCGTCCTCTTTCGCCTATTAATGATTGGGCAATAATCTTTTGTGCGCTAGCAATTCCTCCTGCCTCTATCTTTTTTCTTTCCGCCTCTTTTATTTCTTTTAATAGAACAAATTCCATTTTTTGTGCATCCTGTTCAGCCTCGAGTTTCGCCTCGATTGCGCTCTTCACCTTTTCTGGTAAACTGATATTCCGTAATAGAACCTTTTCAAGCACAATTCCTCTCTGTCCAAAATCCTTTTCCAATTCCTTGCTGATTTCGGTCTGTACTTCCTGTCTTTTTTCTGAATAGATTTCAACCGCCATATATTTTACAGTCGTATTTCGGATTGCGGTTCGCGCGGCTGGTCGAACAATTTTAGCCAAATAATCTCTACCAATCTTTTGGAATACATTTGCTGCTTCAGAAGACATTAGATGATACCAGATAGTTAAATCCATTTTTACCTCAAGCCCATCTTTTGTCAATGACATTATCGCATCATCACCATACCTTTGTCCTTCTTCTGCTGCTATGGACATTGTATACGCCTGGGTTCTGATGGTCATAATCTCAATATCAACAAAGGGATTTACAATATTTAATCCTTCTGACAGGGTTGATTTGGTGAGGACCTTTCCAAAAAGAACTTGTACACCAACCGATCCTGGAGGAACAATACGGATGAGGGATGCAAGAATCAAAATTACAGCGAGTGCAATGCAGCCCAGTGTGACATAATACCGAGCCTTCAGTTTATCATAGATTCTGACATCTTCAGGCCTGACTTTATATACCGACCTGAAGATAAAGAGACCTATTATGATGAGTATGCCTATTATAAACATAAAACCTCCTTTTGAAAGGGGGGCTCTGCCCCCCTTTTATCCAAAAAGTCTCTGCGAATACTTTTTGGATGCCTTTAATCCCCCCGTGCCCGTAGATCTCACTCGTGATGCAGGAGGGTTCGTGCCGTGTTG
>Ga0114921_10000650_pt1 | contig 14945 bp, 12 predicted proteins | sample BentaG_FD_87016 | JGI IMG/M metagenome (GOLD analysis project Ga0114921, IMG submission 87016) | Deep subsurface microbial communities from South Atlantic Ocean to uncover new lineages of life (NeLLi) - Benguela_00093 metaG | ecosystem: Environmental > Aquatic > Marine > Oceanic > Sediment ...
AGAAAATTAATAGAATTGATGTACGAAAATTTCCCAAAATGTCCAGTGTGCAGTCATGATTGTTCATATAGCTTCTCACGGAAAGCCGATGAAACTTTCGCCATATACCGCTGCAACATTGAACAGTGTCAAATAAAAGGGAAAGGCTCATTCGTTCTCTTTGACTTCGTCCTTTGGCATTGGTTCGTTCCTTGGGGGTGCTTCTCGCTTCTGGCTAGGTCGCTTGTTAGGGAAAGCAGGTACCGTGTACGCATCAACGACGCCTGGAATCTGATTTAACTTTTTATGTATGAACTCTAAGGCTTGGTTGGATTCTTTGGCGTCAAACCACATGGCTACGTCCCAAGTTCCGAAAACGTTCATGACGTATTGCAGGTCTACTCCGGGGCTAGGCTTCTGAGGAAGACTCCTTAGATTGTTTATTGTATCGATTACTTTCGTTGGACTCAGTTTCAGTAGGACCAAATATTGTGTCATACCAATACACCTCCGATTCTTATTCGTGCTAATGCTTCTAGTATTGAGAATCATTTAACTCTTGTGAACTGCAAATAATGATTGATAAAACACATGCGAGCGCGGTTTTATCTACTATCTCTCCTCCACATCTTTTTTAAGACCGGTGAAATTCTCGAATTGCAGTCCGTTTTAGTTTTTAACTTTCTGAAAGAATTTTTTTGATTTCGTTTCGTCTGAAGCGCTCTTTTTCGGAGGGCTGTTCCGCGGAAGTTTCAAACGCCCTCTGAAGATTATCCAATTCTTGGTATATCTTTTTGAAAAAGTTTGCTCTAAGGCTGATTTTTTCTCCATATAACTTAACTAGTTTTCCCAGTTTAGGGATGATGTACTGAAACACTATCAAAATGATGCTAGGCGGATAGTCCTCTAGAAGTTTGGAATCCACATCGCCGTTTTCATATATGATGATTAGGTGTCCTTCCTCATTTAGGATGATTCGTCTAGTTTTTCTTAGCCACGGAAGTGTTTCTGAAGGTATCATGAAAGAAAAGTTCAAACGTTTTAGAATTTGTCTCAGAATTCTACAAACCTCATAAGACAACTTACTTTCTTCTATCAAGGACTCACTTAGTCGCACAGTCTCCTCGTTTATGACTTTAAGAAAATCGAAGAGTTTCTGTTCAACCACTGCTCTCGTTTTCTCAATTTCTATATCAGCGTAAGTAAAATACGTATTATCAGCTATAATCTTTGAACTTTTAGCCGCTTGGATGAAGCCCAGTTTTTCTGCAGACTCTATCAGACTTGTTTTTTCTTCTTTGGCTTTTTTGAGGCTAACCTCAATTTGGTCTTTATTTAAACCCATTTGTTTGAGCTCTTCTATTTCAAGTTTTCTTTTTTTGGAAGGCCTCTTTTTAGCCTTGCCTTTCTTTCGTTTCAGGGAGACTTTTTTCCGTTTAGATGTAACAAATGGTATGCCATGCTGTTTTGCGTATTCCTCAATATATTTCAATTCAACGTCAAGTTCATCTGCTGTTTGCTCCATAGTAAGGCCTTTTTCAGACAATTGTCTCAGAGAACGAATAAACTCGTCTGCTGGAATTCCCAAGAGCGGATGCCTCCTGTAAAAAAGTTGAAAGGCGTATATTTTACTTTTCTGAATTTTGAATAAGTATTAGCTCGTTTTGAAAAAACTCCAAGGATTCAGTGAAGCTTTGATTCTTGTCTTTTGATCTCCAAAGGTATTTAAAATCTAAATTTGCGCGCGCGTGGCAATTCCGAGGAAACGAAGTTACGTGTAACCTATTAAATGAAGGAACCCCCGTTCTTGCTAAGAACCTCACATCTTATTACAATAATTCTAGCGATTGGATTTTCCGAAGCCCCTAGAACAACTACACTTTCATGGATTACGGCAACAGAACATATTTGATGTCATTTGTTGCGGGCATCCCTTCCGAAAACGTAGAGGGTATCTGCGCGCGCATATTTAATATCTAACTTTCGTCATCATAGTACAACGTTATTATGTTGAGATATTAATTGGGAATACGTATTACCACGTAATAACATTTTAATTCATATTACCAAGTCAGATTCTGATGCATGCAACCAGAAATATGAATTACCCGCTTATTTGCTAACCACTACAAGTCGGTGGGAGTAAACTATCCAACACGATAAACTATCCAACACGATATTGCTAACAAAGGTGGCTAACCGAGAGACCATTGTCTTGAAGTCTCGTCTTGACACCATCAAGGTAAGGCTCTTGGAGGAGAAACTGAAAAGCAGATTATTTGCTAAGATAGGCTTCCTAAAGCCCAAGTCTGAAGAAGTACGACTTATTACCGTTGACAAATACTATGAACCATACATTGTTGTTGGCGGAAAATATGCTATCGACTATCGCAAGAAGCGCGTTTTCACTGATGGCATAGCTCGTTTTCACTACGAGGACAAGGCATATTGCGTTCTTGACATGATGGGTCACGAAATCGATCCTAAACAATTACCCTTTGCTTCTTCCAAAGGGCGCACTGTGGAAGGATTAGCGAAGGCTGGAACGAAACTAGTACCCTTTGTGTCTTCTAAAGGACACACTGTGGAAGAATTAGCGAGGGCTAGATTGAAACTGGTAGAAGTCAAAATCTCTTCCGAAGAGGAGATAGAGTTTCTCCGATCTAGAATCGTTAGTAGACCTTCAGATGTGGGAGAAGTTATTAAGGAGATATTTGAAGTCAATGAGCGTGCTTTGATTTACTGTCCAATGTACCAACTTACATTTCGAAATGTAAAGACTGGAAAAGACGCGATTGCGAAAATAGACGGCATTACCGGCAAGACAGTTTTAAGCAAATTTAGCAAGACAATCTCAGGCAAATTCATAAGGAATTTCATTAAAGTCCATTGTAAGAATTTACCCCGTATGGAAGGAGAAATAGCTAAAGGTGAGCCGGAACTCCCAGAATCACCGTCCATACTGGAGCCCGATGGTCTAGAAAAAATCGCTAGCCATCTAAAAAAAAAGACTATCGACTCACATAAAGTTTCAAGAATGTTAGAGATTGGAGAGAGAATGAGGGTGCCAGCGAAAGTCGCTGCAGACGTGTTTCGTATTGGAGACAACGTTACTGGGGTAGCAGGAGACGTAGAAATTCCCTCTGGAACGACCGTGCACAAAACTCTCAAGGTCAAAGGTAATCTAAAAATTGGTACAGACTGTCGAATTTTGGGAAAAATAAAAGCCTTAAGAGATATTACAGTAGGAGCCAACACAACGATTGACGGAGACGTTATTTCTGGCGGCAAAGTTGTGATAGGCCCAGATTCCATCATACGCGGATCAGTGGAATCCGCCGAACACGTTGAGATTGGTGAAAACGCTGTCATTGAAGGAGGTTTGCATTCAAAATCCTCAGTTGTACTCGATCGATTTGCCAGGGTTTATGGCGCGAATAACTAGGATGCAGGACATTGTTCATTCCTTATAGAACTTTTCTCTTCTCCTGCTCGAGCTTCTAATTGTTTCACTTGGTGTCCTTCTTGTTCTCTTTTCGCGCGCAGTACAACTATAGCAATCTCTTATTACCGCGTGAAAAATCTTCTAAGGAGTATGAAAAGATATATCGCGGCTCCTGCGATCGTGGCTCCTAAGCCGATGTGGTCGATCAAGGTTGAACCATATTGTAAGGTGATGTCCGAACTGTCCGCTCCGTGGATCTCAATTTTCATAAGACCATCAGAGTCTTTTGTCAACCTTACTTCACCCCGTGCAGAATGTATAGCCCACCCTGGATGGTAGTTCATCTTTATAAACAAGGTTACGTCTTCAGAGCAGTCCCGCACACTGAGGTGTAGTTCATCTGAGTTGGGATAGCTGTAGCTGACCGAAGCGTTGCCTTCTTTAACCTCTACAAAACTCAACGTGTAATTTTCTCTTAACTTAAAGATGGTGAACCCATACATGTCATTTCGTTCGAAAAATGTCTGATTTCGGTAGGGTGATGGTATTACTGATCCTTGGTGAAAGACTATGTAACGACTGTTAGTCTCATTTAATGTCTTTAGGATAACATCTACATTATCGACCGTCGTCAAGGTTAGCCAATACTTGTAGTAGAAATCCAGATTAATGTGGCCTCGAAAGTATCCTCCATCCAACTGCCAACTGTTGGAAAATACATTGAACACATAAGAAAACGTTCCAAACGATGCAATTCTTTCACTAGGCTTCAGATTTTGACTATCAATCCATTCAGAAACTTGCATCGCGCTTCTGTAAGGCGTAAATGCGAACTGTTCCACGTTGAAAGTATGAACTAAGACAGAAAGTATCATACCGGCTAAAAAGCAATATAACGCCAGCCGCTTAAGATTTCCACAGTTCCCAACGGAAGAGAAAACGTGATCCTTGATCCAATTCACGGCGAGACCAGCTAACATAGCCATAGGCATCGAGACAAAGTAGGCGAATCTATTTGGATCTCCAAAAACGAGCCCTATGCGTGGGGAGATAATCGCAAATAGAAAGAAAGCTATCCAGGATGCAAAGATGATTCCCCAGAACGTTCTCTTCGCATCAAGTCTTCTTTTTACAATAAGCCCTATGGCAAGAAGAAACAAGAGGATCAAGGGAAAACCAAGAAAAAGCGCTTTATGCCAAGGATTTTGGGCTTCAACGAAAAGACTCTCTATAGGAGGCTTGATTCTGAGTGCAATCTCGCCAGTCAAACGACGCATTTCTGAGCCCTCTAATAGACATGGCAATAGCCAGAAACCTGCCAGTAAAGCGGCTAATGCTCCTCCTAGAAAGAGTCCCAATGTATTTGCCCATTCAATACTTACCCATTCAAGTTCTTTTTTCCACGATCTACCAATCAAAGAGAAGAAAATGTAGATTCCCAGCATGAATCCGAAACTCAAAGCAGTTTGCAAATGAGAGAGGAAGAGGAGTGAAAAAAGTGGTGCTGTAATCAAAGCCGTTCTCTTGATTTTATCTCCACATTTCACAATACAGAAGAGCGTCAACGGTATAAAGAACGTTGAGAAACTGTGGGTGAAATGCCCTACGAAGAAGCGCCCATAGAGAACCTGAGGGCCAAGCATATAAAGAATTGCTGAAGAAACACCAGTAAAACGGCTATTAGTCACCGCCTTCATAAAATGATACGTGAAAAGGCCTGCGAGATAGAAAGAAAAAAAGTCAGTAAACTGATAGGCCTCCAAGGCGGATATTTTAAGTAACCAGCTTATTGATGAAGCAATAAAATAACTCAGCGGTGGATAGAAACGTAATGAAGTGGTTCCGCAGTACCACCAAGGAAACCATCGAGGGATCGAGGGAAAAAATTGGGAAAAAATTCTAATTTTAGAAAGATGCATAACAGAGTCGTAGCCGGGTGGAACAGAAGAGACCGAAAAGAGAGGAATAGAACCATACAAAGCGACGGCATAAATTATCGTGTAACAGATAAGGCCTTTAGCTCCTCCTCTCAAACTTGCAGGTGCAGATTTGAATGCGAGTTTCAAGTCAACCACGACGTTTACCCTTTCCTCTTTTAGATTGGTAGGTTTCTACGATTTCCTTAGCATTTGCTGAGCCCGCGCATATAGTGGATATACCAGTACACTTGAGAAATCTCGGCAACCAACAGCCCGAGGTTTCTTTCCGCGTAATGACATGGAAGCAGAATGTAGGCAGTCATTTTCGTGAAAACCAAGATTCGCTAACTTGAGAAAATTTTATAAATTTTATGAATTACTAATCAATCTTTGGTGCGACCATGCGCGGCAGCATTCGTACGACTGTGTCAAACATTTACGCTGACTAAGGCTTTGATATCTTCCTGTGTGTTCAAGCCGCCTGAGACTTTTGTCTTGGTGAGTAGCGAGAAGATTCTTCTATAACTACTGTCAATTTCACTTCGCTCTCTCGTCTTCAGCCGTTTACGTTGCGTCTCTAATCCTGAATACTGACTTTTCTTTGAGCTTTGAGTATGTTTGAGTCTTAGGAAATCAGTTGTTTCTACGTTGACTCGGAGTTGAAAGTGTCTAGTCTCCGAAATTTGCGCGCGCGCAGACTGGAATGATTTTTGCAGTATCCTGATAGGTACTAGAGATCGGGTTAGAGTATCCATGCGCGCAATCATGATCGGCATCTTTTCAGGCGTTTTAGATTGGCTTCTGAATTGATCGTGATCTTGGATTCATATACAAAGTTAATAAGGTTTAACTGTCAAACCAGCGAGGTTTTCAGTAGGACCAATCGAGGAGAGCGCGCATCGTTATGATCGCCAAGTATGTGAGGTTTAGAGTGTTATAACCATGAAAACTTCGTTAATCATTCCGGTTTATAACGAAGAAAAAAGGATCTATGATTGTCTAGATCAATTACTTCAGTTTCTACCGAGAGATTATGAAATTATTGTTTCTGCGGACGGTTGTACGGATAGAACTGTTGAGACAGCAAAAAGTTTCCCAGTTAAGGTGGCAACGTTTCACGAAAGGTTAGGAAAGGGAGGAGGAATCTTGAATGCTCTAAGACTGGCAGAGGGAGAAGCAATTGTGATTGCTGATGTAGATTTGTCGGCGTCTCCAAGTCAAATTCCGAAGATTGTAAATGCATTGGAAAATGCAGATATCGTTTTAGGTTCGAGGAGTTTAAAGGGTTCGGTAATAAAAGTCAAACCTCCAATCCACAGAATATTTTTGGGGAAGGCATTTAATTGGCTATTCAGAAGATTCTTTAAGATTAGAATTTTTGATACACAGTGCGGGTTCAAAGCCGTAAGGAGAGAGGTTCTTGAAGATTTATCAAATGATTTGAACGTAGAGGGGTTCGCTTTTGATGTGGATTTGATTGTAAAAGCAAAAAAGAAGGGCTACAGAATCTTAGAACTTCCAATTAAGTGGTCATACAAGAAAGGGTCAAAAGTTGATTCTTTACGTCAGATTTACGCTATGGGTAGAGATCTGTTGATGGTTTGGCTGGGAACCAAAAAGAGAGAAGTTGAAACGAAGAATCTGAAAGATTTCTATGATTCAATCGAAGGTGATGTTTATGAAAAGGCACGCAAATCCTGGTTTTTGCCAAGGAGGTTTTGGCATGGTCATAAGAACAAGGAAGTTATAGAAAAGGTTGAAGGGGAGAATATTTTAGATGTGGGGTGTGGTTCTGGAACTATTGCCAAGATGCTTTTGGAGAAAGGAAAGAAAGTGATTGGCGTAGATATTGGAAAGAAGTTTGTTGGTTTTTGTCAATCTAGGTATAAGAGGGCCATTTTTTGCGAAGCAGACGCTCAATGCTTGCCTTTCTCGAGCAAGTGTTTTGATACAATAGTTTGTTCGGAAGTTATAGAACATTTGGAAAATCCAGAGAAAGCCTTGAAGGAATTCAACAGAGTTCTTCGTCCAAGGGGTAAATTAATTCTTACTACACCAAATATTTCATTACGTTGGGCTCTTATTGAAGCGATTTGGACAAGAATCCGTAGGAAAATGTTGGAAACTAGACATAGATCTTTCACAAGAAGAAGGTTGAGGTTCTTACTTGATAGGACTGGTTTCAACATTTCGCACAACGATCTGTTTATGTTTAAATGTTTGCTCATTGTAGAGGCAAGAAATGAGAATCTGTTTCGTCTCTAGAGAATTTGGGTTGAAAAGATGTTCTAAGGCTTCCATCCAGGTTGGCAGTATTAGGAGAAGTCTATTGGCAAGCGAGCGCTCTCAGGTTCATACGTATCCTAGCCCCCGTAGCCTCTTCTCAATTTTCTCGGTGTCTTGTTTCGAGGGTACACCTAGTCTCTTTCGTATTATGTCTGTGAAGTCGGTGATCTTCGGGTTTTTCAGGTTGAGCTTCTTATTGCATGAGTAGAAGCCGTATCGAGTGTGGTAGCCATTGAGTAGGCCATGATCAGAGACTATTAAAAGGAAAACTTCGTTATTGGCAAGCTTTTCTTTAACTTTTCCTACGAAACTATCTATTCTTTCGTATGTTTTTTTTATGTATTCGTTGTCGTAGGGAAACATGTGTTGTATCAGATCCAACAAGAAGAAATGAACCATCAGAAGGCTTGGTTTTTGATTTAAAGCATCTAGAAAGCGTGTTCTTCTTCCCGCAAACGCTTCATGAGCCCTTTTTTTAAGTTCGAACTTCCGTCCTTCAACCACTAATCTCCGTAACTCTTTATTGATTTCATCCTCATTAAATGATGGAATTGAAATTGCAATAGTACTATCAATGTCGTCGAAAATAGTGTCACAGTTTATGTCCTGTCTTGTAAAGAAATTCCTCATGCCTCGCATCTCAAATAGGCTCATCTTATCAAATATATTAAAAAGAACTCCTCTCCAGTATCCTCTGTGTTTAACATCAAAAGAACGCAATGATGCATAAATCTTTTCAAGCAGTGGATACTTCCATTTCTGAATTGCTACAACCCCGTGTACATCAGATGTTTCTCCAGTAATGAAGTTGCACCATATTGTAGGTGTCAAAGGTTCTTCATCTTTCTTCATCAACAAGTCCACTTTCCCGTATTCTATCTGTTTTAGATTCTTTAGGTCATAGTCTTCTATGAGACTGTGCTCCAAACCGTCTAATCCTATAATTAGAACCCTAATCACAGTACTAAACCTCCTGAATTTTGAGTGCTCGCAAAACACTAAAAACTTATGAAGCAAGAATACAGATCGCTAAACCAGATTCTTGGCATAGATCAACGAGCAGTTTCCTCAGCCTACCTGCCTTCCCCTTTGCGCACACACACATGCTCTTTAGGGATCTTTCACATGGCATTTGTTTTTGAGCGAAATTTTTCTATCCGAACGCCAGTCTTTTTCCTTCTGTTAGAAACGACAAGGTAAATAGCGAGAGTAACGAGTGGGATCAGGATCAGGGGCATTTCTGAGATGTTGTTTCTCAAGATAATGTAGGGCCCCACCTTATCCTTAATAATCCTGTCTTTTGTGGTAGTGCAAGCGAGGATGTGTATGTCCTGCATGTCCATGCTTAGAGTGTCCAAGTCAGCACAAAGCACAATGCCCGTGCCGTCAACCCGCCAGTAAGCTGGGTATCCTGAGTTGACCCAATTCGTGCCATTCCACTCATATAGGATGCCATCCGAACTGAGCATATAGTCGTAATAATTGCTACCGATCTGCTGCCCACCAGCCTTAGTGTCCAAGTACATAGTATATAGGAAGGCTGTTGTGTCGGGCGTGTCAGCTTCAGCCATTCTGAAGAAGACATGCGTCCCGTTGTTAGTATAGTACAGCGCCTTAACATCCACCCTTTTTGGACGAGTAGGGAATACGGGGTCGGAGCCGAGTTGAATCCAATTCGAAGGGTATGGCAGGCCAGAGTTTATGGTTGTCGTAACAGTCACGGAGTCTGAGGTGCCCAAGTACGTGCTTACTGCTTCGATTATCGTAGCATCTACCGTACCGTCAGTGGCACTTGAAGGAACGGTTACCCTTACGATTAGTGTGGCTACCTCACCCGCGTCCAGTGTAATAATAGATCCTTGAGGCGGTATTTGCTGGATGTCACCACCGCCGACTTGGTCCGTGTCTCGCCAAACTTCCACGAAGTAGCCTTGGTTCGACGAAGCGGTCAGCGTGTAGTTGCCAATCGATTTTCCCTTGTTCATGATGTAGATGTTATATTCGATGATTGACCCCGCGGCGCCGGAGAACGACTGGTCGGACTCCAAGTCGATTTTCTCTCTAAGAGGCGCTTTTGCTAAGACCAAGTCCTGTCTGGTTCTAGGGTAGATCACCATAATCAGTAGTAAGAGAAAGAACGCAACTACGATCAAAGGTAGCAGCAACCTTATGGAACACTTCATGTGGCTTCCACTTCAATATTTTGATTTCAGGTCTTCGGGAATTACTTCCCTAAGAGATTTGACTATACGAACCCCCTCTTTGGAGTGGATCTTTAGCGGGCCCTCAGCTTTCTCCAAATATATGGTGCTCGCGGAGGCAATCCCGCCACCCTCTGCACCTATGCCAACCCTCGCGCCCTTCTTGATGAAAACGGTTCCCTCGCAGTCGATGCAGTTGTGCACAATCACATCTTCTAAGAGAACGAGTTCTTTTTGACACACGATGGACTTTTTTAAGCGATTGCGCGCCCCTATGATGGCTCGCCCTTTTATGTGGAGTCCCCCTTGAAATGTTACGTCTTCCTGGGAAGTGAGGTTCCCTTCCACTATCATGTTATAGGAAATGACCTCTCCCTTCAGGATTCTTACATCACCTCGTACACGAATCGTCTCATCCTTCTTGGGGTTCCATTGAATAGGTTCACTCCACTCAGCTATTAATTGGATAGGTTCACTCAATTCAACTTTCAATGCCTTTCTTGAGGAAGCAAATGGTATTAGTTTTATTCCATCCTTCGCCAATTCTGCCATATGAACGGAAGGTTCAGAATCCGTGGCTTTGCTTACTCTGCGCGCGCGCTCTTCCGATCTATCGTCTGTTGTCCTGTCCAGGTCGATGAATAGGGGGCCAGAGTCCTTGGGCTTCTTGTACTCCCAGACTCCCCAGATAAAGCAAAGGACGATCATCCCAGCGAAGAGAACGAGAAGGGCAAGGTAACCAAAGATGGCCAATCGATCAACCTCTCTTCCCATGATTCCTTTTGATTTCAGCATTTTTCATATCGTTGTAATAGCGCATCCCATTTCCGGATCGCTCTGTCTTGTTCCATCGGTGTGCGTTGTTGTTCCTGAAGTTGTTCAGCGCTTTATTGTAGTTATCCTTTCCCACCCCTCTCTTCTGGGTCTTGGCCCAGATGGGCGGCTTGACTTGTTCAAAACGCTGCTGATGCAAGAATATCGCTTGGAAGAATGCCCTACTGCAAATCCAGACGTTGGCAAGCAGGTTTATGAGCATCAGCGGGAGAATCCAGATGCTGCGCCTCCTCTGATCGAGAAAAAGGCTTCCTCCCGCTTCGGCAAAGACGGCGAAGTTCCCAGTGCTATTGTATGTGAAGGTGAAGAGTATTGCTGGGAAGAGGGAACACCACCATGGTGCCCCTGCCAGGTAAGTGAATATTCCTGTCAACCACCCGATCAGTATGAGGAGCGGTGTGATGTAGACTCCAAGCAGGAGAATGCCATCAACTTTCTGCCAGAATGTAAGGACTGGAGACCTCAAGGTCTCAAAGAAGTATTCGAAGAGGCACTGGTCATGCCCGATCGCCCACCTTGTGAGCTGCTTCTTCCTCATGTCCCACGAGAGGACTGCTTCCTCGTAGCACTCGGCAGCGTTTACGTAGGCGACTTTCCAACCACGCAAGTAGAGCTTGTAGGTGAGGTCGGTGTCCTCTGCGAGTTTAGTCTCGTCGAATTCCCCGACAGCTTTTAGCACGCTCCTCCTAAAACCTCCGACAGTTCCCCCGAACTGCGGGATAAGGTTCAGGTTGTACCTTGCCTGCTGGTTGATCTGGTAGCCTCCAGCTCTCTCAATATCGATGATCCTAGTGACAAGAGACTCCGGGCTGTTGACTGGAACTACCCGCCCCATAACCCCACCGACCTCTACATCAGCGAAGGGAGCTACAAGTCTTTTAACGCAGTCACGGGGGGGCAAGTAGTCGGCGTCGAAGGTGAGGACTATCTCGTTTGACGCCACCTTGAGTCCAACGTTAAGCGCTTCTGGCTTACCGTTACCGCCGTTTTCGGTTCGATGTATAGCCTTGATGAAGGAGAATTTCGAGGCGTAGTCGTCAACGATCGACGGAGTGGCATCCGTTGACCCATCGTCGATCGCAATCACCTCGTACCTCCCATCGTATTTTGGGTAGTCCATCTCGACGAAACGCTCTAGGATGTCGGCGGCTACCTTCTCCTCCTTGTGCATAGGGATCAGAATTGAGACGCTCGGCGTATACGCCCCGGCTAGATCTTGATGACACCTTCGTTGCTCTTTGAACATCCTATTCCAGAAGAATCGGAAGTGGCGCACGATGTAGAGGCACATGATCGCAGATATAGTGAGCAGAATGTAGTTCGCTAGGAGTCTGATGAGCAAGACAATTTCTGATTCAAACATCAAGCTTCATCGCCTCGCTTGCTTCACACTTTGAAAGGTGAGCTAGCGCAAGTGAGTAGAATGCGACAATGTAGACGAAATCGATGAAGGCACTAAGCACATAATGAAATAGTAGAAACACTAAGCCGCCGAGGTAGTAGAGAGTCGCTGTCACGAGGGACATCCGCAGGAGGTTCCAGAAGATAGAGAACCCTATCGCTGTGAAGAGCCAGAAAACCTTGACCCAGAGAGGACCCTTGATAGTGAACAAGAAGGGAACGTAGATCAAAGTTATGAGGCACAGGTTGATCACTCCAGAGCACGACCAGTCAATGGTAACCCAGTGCAGGGTATATGCGGGGATTGGAGAGACCGTGGTTTGCCACAAAAGTGTTAAGATAGCGAGGATTGATATGATTGACCAGACCGCCGTGACAGGAGGGGGTATTATCCGGAAAATGTTCACGATCAGGATCGACGATGCTAAGAGGATTAGTAGAACGATGACCGTCGTGGATGGGATTGGTCTGTAGTGGACAGGTATCTCGAAGGTCGGATCCGTCGAGACGTATGATTCTAAGAGGGGTGGAAAGATGTTGCCTTCAGTCAGACCGCCCGAGATGAATAGCCTGTGAGGTACCCCAGCAAAGGAAAGGAGCCGGTCCATCACGCTCGCCTGCCAAGTCCAGAAGTTGAATCCATTAAACGCGATGAGTAACGTGAAGACCAGCGAAATCGCTAGGCCAACGAAGAAATGTAACTTTTGGACTCTTAGGCTCCTTGAATATCTTCCTTCTCTCATATGATCATCTAACCCTTTGGTCTAACAATGACCTATTACTTGTAACTGCAAAGTCCATGTGGATTACAATCTAAGATAAAAATTGTGACTTGAGAATTCAGATCCAGAATCCAGCTTGGAACCTTATTCTTCGCGCGCGCGTTCAAAGTTGATTTGCAATTACAATTTTGGATCAGAATTCACGGTTAAATAGACTTATTAGTTTATGATCCCACCAAGTTTTCAGAAGATGATAGTCATGAAAATTGAGAAAATCATGGTTAACGACGTTGTTACTCTGCGGAGAGACGTCTCGGCCTACGATGCTGTAAGACTTATGAATGAGAATAGAATAGGTTGTTTGGTGGTCCTTTACAACGGCCAGGTTGTTGGGATTCTAACTGAAAGAGATATGCTTGAAAGAGTTTTAGAAAAGTGCAAGGATCCAAAAGAAACTATGGTTTCAGAGATAATGACGAGAGGGGTCATCGTTGGAAGGCCGGACATGGAACTTGTCGAAGCTACGAGGCTTATGTTTGAAAAAAAGGTGAAGAAACTACCTGTAGTAGAGGGAAACCGATTAGTAGGTATGGTTACCTTGACCGACATAGCTCGTGCTGTAATTCTGCCGCCTCCGATGGTCCTTGATTTCTTTGGTAATGGGTTAAAGTAAAACATACGCGCGCATGTACAACGGACATAGGGAAGATGCCCATTGAGAAAATCAGTCGTGTATAACATAATCGGCGTTATTTGTCTATTGATAGCAATAATCGCTATCGTAGGATGGGCTAGTATCAGAGAACCTCAAGCACATGAAGAGGGGTTCGTAAGAGTTCATGTTTATTATCCACTAGCTCCTGCTCTTCCATACCTAGTCTTCATTGCTTGTGTGCTGGGTTTTCTTTGTTTTATTTTTGGCTATGTAGAAGGTTTTAGAGAGGGCCACAAAATTCCTTAAATAATATACTAACGTTATTCTTGATCTCACTTTGTCACGACATTTATAGTTCAGATTCGGATTCGGACTTCATAATGTTTATTGCCCCGATAATTGTAATGTAACAACAAAAAGAAGGCGGAAGCGTTGAAGAAAATTCCTAAATTTATGCCGACGTGGATATTTATTCTGGTTATCATCTTGACTCTCATACCGACAATCGTCGCAGTATTAACGGTACAAAATAGGACATATACCTCCTTGTGGGGAGAAGTCGTTGACGTAAGTGAGGATTTGAACGTTGTTAGTAAGGGGATTGACATACAACCAGCCAATAGACCAGCCGTTGCAAATGTAACCCTTAACACACCACTAGCGACAGGTCGTACTGCCTTAACCAAGGGCAACTATACCTACTCAGTTGAAGTGACCGTTGCAACGCCTTTAGCAAACATAAGATATAATTGTACTCTATATCAGGAACAAGCGGATGCATGGATTAACATGGGCTCTTTGTACGTATTGCAGAGTGGAACTCCTGCTGTTGGTGACGGAGCTAAATTAACGTGGGACACTGGAGCCTCTCTACAATCCTCGGTATATAAGCTTGTAATTGAGCCATACTGATTGGTGCAATCTCATTTCCTCACCCAAGGTATTGCGATAATCTCGTTATCTCACCGAATTCAGAATTGTTGAGAGTTTCGTTTGAGGAAAAATACTTTGAGATGAAGATATAGGGAAACATAGGTACGGTAACACCGATGACTCCCCTACTATATACTTTCATTATGCTTTAACATTCGATGCATCTTACCACGCATAAGCCTCAATAATACTGCGCGCGCGCATTCTTCATACCCGATGTCGTTGGTAGTGTGATCATATTAACCATCATTATCTGGATAGTCAAACAAAAGATAAAATCGTTACAGAAACGCGTAATAATTCCGAGGAAGCGAGGTTACCTCCAACCTCTTAAATGAAGGAACCCCCGCTCTTGCTAAGAACCGCACATTATACTACAATAATTCGAGCGTATGGACTGTCCCAAGCTCTCAGAATAACTACACTTTCGTAGACTACGGTAATGGGACATACTTCATGTTTTTTGTTGCAGACATTCCTTCCAAAAACGTACGGGTATCTGTGGGCGTGCATAAAGAAGAGAAAAAAATCCTAGAAAAGTCTATCACTTGACGTAGAATATGTCTGTTC
>Ga0114921_10000651_pt1 | contig 14938 bp, 14 predicted proteins | sample BentaG_FD_87016 | JGI IMG/M metagenome (GOLD analysis project Ga0114921, IMG submission 87016) | Deep subsurface microbial communities from South Atlantic Ocean to uncover new lineages of life (NeLLi) - Benguela_00093 metaG | ecosystem: Environmental > Aquatic > Marine > Oceanic > Sediment ...
AAGCGATCACGCCCCCTACACTAGGGATGAGAAGGAGAAGGGCTGGAGGGACATATTCGAGGCCCCATCCGGCGGCGTCGGGGTGGAGACCGCCCTGCCTCTGATGCTCGACAGCGTCAACAAAGGCCTCATAGGGCTTGAGCGCATGGTTGAGGTCTACTCAGCCAACCCGGCGAAGGTCCTGGGGCTCTACCCGAGGAAAGGCGCGATAATCGTCGGCTCGGATGCGGACCTCGTGCTCGTAGACATGGACCGGGAGTTCACCGTCAGGGGCGAGAGCCTCCACTCCAAGCAGAAGATGACGGCCTTCGAGGGATTCCAGGGCAAGGGCCTACCCCTTTCGACCATCGTCAGGGGGACGACCGTGATGGAGGACGGAGAGTTGATGGGCAGACCCGGATACGGCTCGTTCCAGCGCCCAGTATCATAGTACTCGATGAAACCAAACGTGAATTCAGCTACCCGCGGAATCTCTAATCAAACAGGCCGTAAAACACCGCTAACAAAGTATTGCGTCTAAGTAACCCTTACCACTTCTCTCAATCACCAATAAAGATCTCGTGAGTGGGGGCCTCTCTACTAAGATTTTTAATGGTTGGGTTGATATTACGATCTGTGGAGCTTATGTTGAGGGAAACCCTGTTCAGCGAACTTGCAAGTTGGACGCTGGAGTACAAAGGAGTCAAAGCCGGAGACGAGGTCCTCCTATGCGTCAGTCCGGACACTGATACCACCAGGTACAGCGCGCTCGTGACCCACTGCAGGGCCATCGGAGCTATACCCCACGTGCTGGTTGTCAACACACCGAAGGAGGCCGTGGGGCTGTGGTCCCTCGGCAGAGGAGTTAAGCTGCCGAGAACCGTCGCCGCTGCGCTGAGGAGCACCGACTTCATATACTGGTTCTGCGACTGGGATCCGGCCTTCCTCCAGGAGATCGTGGACGCTAGGGAGGCTGGGGCCCGATTCCTCTTCGGCTGGCCTCCTGTCCTCAAGGAGGCGACTTGGCACATCAGGGATGTCGATAGAGCCGCCCTTAAGGCAAGGGCGGATCGATGGGTGGAGATGCTGAACCAGCACGAGGGGGAGGAGTTCAGGCTCATAACCGAGGGCGAGGAGCTAACGGGCACGACGAAGCGGTTCTTCTACTCATCACCCGGCGAAGCGAAGGCGAGCTGGACGCAGAACGAGTGCATGTCAGTGGGGGCCTTCAGCGACGCCAACGGCGTCCAGAACGTGGACTGGATAGGCACCTGCAGCGACGCGCTGCCGGGGAAGAAGGCAAGGTTCACGATAGAGGACGGGGTGCTCGTGAAGGCCGAGGGGGAGCTCGGCGAGATGTTCATGAAGATACTGGAGACGCTGGAAGACCCCAACATGTACAGGATGGCCGAGCTGGCGATAGGGATGAACCCCCACACAAGGAAGGGGCTGACGGCCCTCGGGGCACCGAACATTCCCGCGACGATACCGCCCTACCACGAGGTCAAGATGTCAGAGGGCACCGTCCACACGGCATGGGGAGACTCGGGCGGACGGTTCGCCGTCACGGGGAGGCCGGGGATAATCGCTAAGCTGCATGTGGATACCATCTCCTTCAGGCCGACGGTGTACATAGCCGGCAAAAAATTCGTCGAGGACGGTAAGCTGCAGTACTGACGATCCCCTTTTTTCCTAAATGCTTCTAGGCGGGACCTAATAGACAAGGTCATCCGTCGAGTTCTTAAAGCATCGGCCCTGATGAGGCAGGCCCTTTTCGACCGACTAGCCTTCGAGGTACGAAATCTCGGTCTCCTAGGGGCCGTCTTGTCTTCTGGTCGGCTCTTTCCTGATCGGCCGTCTCTTCAACTCCGTCCCGCAGATGGGGCATATGTTTCTCGGCTGGGGTTCGTCGAACTTCTTTTTGCAGCCTGGGCAGTAGATGCCCCAGTCGAACCTTTGCTTGATCCCCCTCGTCGCCAGGCTTCTGTATCCGAGGTCTAAGTGGTCGGCGACGTTCTGGACGGAGTAGTCGTCCGATGCGATTATCGGGCTATTCCCCTCGGACCTGAGCTGAAGCCCCAGCGCCAACAGCTCCTTGTCGGTTGAGGAGAGGCTGCCGGCTTCCCCTAGTTCGGCGGCTTTTGCCTCCACCTTCTCCAGATACTGGCCGTCAGGGCTCAGAACTCTTACTCTGCCGGACCGCTGAGCTATCTCGAGCCTGAGCTTATGGAATCCGTTGCTCCTGAGTTCCTCCTGAACCGAGGGCACCGTGTAGTGCTCTTCGTCTATGTCTGAAGCTTCGTAGCCGACGATGAAGGCCGAGGCGTCCAGGATTATTATGCGCCTCAATCCCCAACCACCCCGTCTCTCAACCACTACAGCCTCATTTTGACGTTGCTCAGATCGATCTCTTATAGGTTGATTACTCGCGCCTTTTAAGGTCCATTCTAGGATTGATGTAGACGTTCCTCCAGGTCTCTGACCCTCTGGAACGCCAGCCTCCTCTTGAGCCTGTCGTAGAAGGATCTGAACCTGATGAACCTCGCCCTGTGGGGGGAGGTCCAGACCTCCATGACGGAGCGAGGCTTCAGGGCTGTGTGGGAGCGGCCGTCTATGATGGCCAGGGCGTCGGCCTTCGGCTTCAGCAGCTCGATCGTCACACGGCTCGTCGGGGGAGCGACGAGGCTCCTGAAGTAGCTGTAGGGGCAGATGGTGGTGATTATCATGGCGGGTATGCCCGGGGCTATGATGGAGCCGCCGGCCGACAGGTTGTACGCCGTTGAGCCTGTCGGGGTCGCTATTATAACGCCGTCCGCCTGGATGTCGATAATGTGCTCACCGTCGACGCTCAGTCTGAGGTCGAGAATCTTCGAAGGCAGCGAGGACGCCACGAGGACCTCGTTCAACGAGTCCGGGAACGCCCCGTCGTGCCCGAGGCAGCAGGATGAGAGCTTAACGCATTCTTCTAAGCTGTAGTCAGCCTCCAGTACCCTGCTCAGTGCCTGTTTGGCCTCGCGAGGGGTGGCTTCAGTAAGGAAGCCCCGCCTCCCGAGGTTTATGCCGAGGATGGGCGTCTCGGGGTCATGCATGAGCATAGCTGCCCTAAGGATGGTGCCGTCGCCCCCAACGGTGACGATAAAGTCCACGTCCATCTCGCCGAGGTCCGCATTCCTCTTGGGCACGTTGAGGGCGAGGGCGGTATCCGTCTCCACCTGCACATCCACGCCGAAGGAGTCGAGGTGCTCTAAAACCTCCCTGGCGATGGTGACGGCCTCGGGTATGTCCGTCCTCGAAACGACGCCAGCCTTCAAATCGCCTCCCTCCCTTAGAATTGACCTCTAAACTTTAAAACTGCTTTTAACTCCTACTTCCGGGTCCAGCCGTACCTGCCTATGAGGGGGACGTAGGCGACCTTCATCAGGGTCCTCCTGCTGGTCCCGCCTTTCTCATCCTTCTCAAGCATCACGAGGTCCTGTCCCAGGAAGCTCGACGAGGCCCCCACTGGGGCCATGAGCCTTCCGGGTGCCTTCAACTGCTCTATCAGGGGCTCAGGTATGTCGGGGCAGGCGGCGGTGACACATATGGCGTCGTAGGGGGCCTCCTCCGGGTAACCGAGGGAACCGTCGCCGAGCACCAGTAGGACATCGTCGTACCCCGCCCTCCTGAGGTTCGCCTCGGCGAAGCGGAAGGTCGCTGGGTTTATCTCGATGGCGACAACGAATCCGGAGGCGCCGACGAGCTCCCGGGCGAAGGCCGCCCCGTACCCTGACCCGGCCCCGATCTCGAGTAGCCTGTTGCCGTCCTTGAGCTCCAGCGGCTCGTAGAAGACCGGGTACATGTAGGGGGCGGAGATGGTCTGTCGGCCGTCCCCGGGGATGGGAAAGGGCTGGTCGCTGTAGGCGTATTCCACGTAAGCAGGGTCCATGAACTCCTCCCGGGGCACCCCTAGCATGGCCTCGGCCATGGCCTCGGTCCTTATGTAACCCGCTTCCCTGTATCGCTGGACCATCCGCCTCCGCTGATCGGCGAAATCCGGCATGGCGTCTCCGCACCAACAGGGGTCGGCTGGGTTATTAATGATTTATCCGATGTTGGGTGACGGCTCTCTAAACTCAGCTTCCTAGACCTGACAGCTATCGCATCAGAGGACCTAATTCAGGATTTAGCTGGCCAAGGGGAGCACAGGCGTCCCTGTCCGACGGGACCATCATGGCATAGAGGCCCAGATGGACCTGTTGACGTTCCGAATACGTGTTTCAACGAGTATGGCCACGAAACCCGGAGTGCGAACAGTGGAAAAATCTTATCTAATCTAATTAATAACCATAGAAAGGCGCTTGGAGTTTTGTCTAAAGAGGTATTTCGAAGCCTCCTTGAAAGGGTGAGACGCGAGTACGATGAGTTTCTACAAAACTATCGGAGGGGGTGTGATAAGTTCGGTGTCTGGTGGAAGATTTTTACGGCTTCAATGTTCGCCCTAGCCGGAGTCTTTATCCTATTCGCAGTCATCCTCGTCTTCTGGTTTTTGGTATAAGCACATATTCCCCCACTCAAGGCCCGAAAGAGTCGAACTTGAACTATGCACTCGCTTTACTCGGCCGTCGCCTGCCATAGACTATCCCCGACATAGTGTAGGTTTGTGATCCCTCTTCCCTTCTCCATCGCCCCGAGTCCGCTGGAAGATGTTAGCGCCCTCCCGACCGCGAGGGCCTTCCCGTGGCGTACATCCCGAACTACGACCAGGCCGCCCTCCTCGAATTCGCCTTGGACCTCGACGATGCCTGGGGCCATGATGTCGGCCCCGTCGCATACGTAGGGAACGGCCCCCATATCCACGACGACGGAAGGCAGTCTATCCAGGTTGGGGCTGTTCAGCGTGGGGTAGAGCGTGCCGCCCTCCCGGGCGAGAATCGGGTTTCCGTCTATGAGGTATACCGTCGTTCCTTCCAGCTCGGCCTGTTCGACGATGTTAGGTTGGGCATCTTCCAAGAGGATTCCGGCCTCTTCCATCAGATCCCTAGCGTCTTTCCGCCTCATCACCCGTCTCTTACGTAATGCCGACATGTGGCTTCCTCCTCAGTCCCTTAGACCGATAAATCTAATAAGGAACTGGTTTCACACCTTCAATAGGTGCCCACCTTTCGGGATGAAAAGGTGAGTATCCACGGGTGGAACCTTAGTGAGAAGCGTGATCGACCGTATAATTGGGCGGAAGGAGAAACAACCAGATTCTCTCGGGGATACGTATGTCAAGGCCATCCCCCTCAGGGCCTATGAGGACGTCGACATTATAAAGTCTGAGGTCAGGGCCGGCAACATCGTCATAACGAACGTGGCCCCCCTGGCGAAGCACAACATCGAGGACGTGAAGAGGGCTATCAACGAACTCAACGAGTACGCCTCCCTCGTCAACGGCGACATCGCCCGCCTGGGCGAGGAGAGGGTCATCCTCACCCCGAGGACCGTGAAGATCTGGCGGAACCAGGGAAAAAGGGCTAGCCCCTAGGCGAGGGTGAAGGTCTCAAGTAGCTTGGGCGCGTAGGCCTGCATCCCACGGAATCTTGAAATCGTTCTCGCCATGTTCTCGCACTTCGACTCCTCACCGTGAACGAGGAACACCCTCTTAGGCGTGGGCCTCATCTTCCTCACGTAGTTCAGGAGCTGACGCCTATCCGAGTGGCCCGAGAAACCCTCGACGGTGTGCATGCCCATTGCCACGTTGGTTACCTCCAGCCTGCCGCTGTTGTTGAATGTCTGCACGGACTTTAGGCCGGACTGGAGCCTCTGCCCCTGCGTTCCGGCGACCTGGTAGCTCACGAAGATGAGGCCGTTCTCCTCCCACGGGGCGAGGCGCTTGAAGTACTCTACGACGGGTCCGCCCTCCATCATCCCGGCCGTGGCGATGATGATGCACGGGCTGCCCTCCACGATCTCGTCTCTGCTCTCCGCCTGCTTTACCACGGTGAAATAGTCCGACTCGAAGGGGTTGCGCCCCTCCCGCAGGATCTGGTCCCTGATATCGTGAGATAGGTGGCCGGGGTGTGCCGTGTGGATACCCGTCGCCTCCGAGATCATCCCCTCTAAATAGACTGGTACCTCCACGAGGTCGCCGCTCTCCATGTACCTGTTTATGACCATCATGATCTCCTGGGCGCGGCCCACGGCCGGAACGGGGATGAGGACCTTACCCCCCTTTAGGATGCGATTCGCCACCTCCACGAACTCCGCCTCAGTCTCCATACGGGGAGAGGTCATGTCGTTGTGTCCGCCGTAAGTGCTCTCCATGATGAGGGTCTCAACCCTCGGGAACTGGGAGACGGCCGGCTGCAGCAGCTGGGTGGGGCCGAACTTGAAGTCCCCGGTGTATACGATGTTGTGGAGTCCCCTTCCGATATGGAGATGGGCGACGGATGATCCCAGGATATGTCCCGCGTTGTGCAGGGTCAGCCTTATGTCAGGAGAGACGTCCGTCACATCCCTGTACTCAAGGGGTATTGTGTGGACTATGACCTCGCGCACATCGTCGGCCCCGTAGGGAGCCACCCGCCCCTCCTTGTTCATCACGTCGAGGTAGTCGCCCTGGAGGAGGATCATGAGGCTGGCGGTGGGTTGGGAGCAGTAGATGGGGCCGTCGTACCCGTACTTGTAGAGGTAGGGGAGGAAGCCGCAGTGGTCGAGGTGGGCGTGGGTGATGACAACCGCGTCCAGCCGCCTCAGGTCGAACTCCCCGACATCGAACCTGGGATAGGCCCCGATGGGGCGGTTCGTGCCGGGGTTGATGCCGCAGTCGAGTAGGATGCTGCTCTCCCTGGTCCTCACCAGGACCGCCGATCGTCCGACCTGCCTGCTGCCTCCGAGGAAGGTGACGCGGACGTCCCCCGGGGGCGAGTACATGTTTCTGAATATAGACTCCCCCGTTTCCCTCAGGAACCGCTCCCGCTCCTTGCTCTTAGAGTAGAGATAGCCCCGGATCTGCTTTATCGTAACGGAGGGAATCGGGGGGGACCTGACGACCTTCGGGCTCCACTTCGTCCTCCGCACGATCTCCAGGAGGTTCGAACCCCCCTTGCCGATGGCGACGCCCGGCTTCTCGACCTCGAGCCCGATCTCACCTAGGGTGGGGTCGAAGTACGTCTGCACGAGGCCCGCCTCCTCCAGGAGGACTTCCTTTACGACGCGCTTCGCCTCGGCCTCCGTCGTCCTCACCGAAGGGTCCGAGCGTACCACGATCCGCTTCTTTATGGAGCCCGCGATGTCGGCGATGATCTGGCTCCGCTCAAGCAGCATATCGGGATGTTTCGTGTATATGGCGAGATAAGGCCCCTCGAACTCGATCCTGGTTATACCTATTTCGGGCGGTATGTTCTTGAGTATCGAGTTCCTTATCTCGACGTAGGACAGGCCTTGGGACCTCTGCATCGGTATCTATTCCATCTAGCTGAGTAGAGCATGTTTCTCCTCATGGGGCAGCTCCCTGAAGCCGTCCTCCGTCACCACGGCCACGTCGAAGCTGTCCCCGCTGGCTACATCCCTCTTCATGGCGGAGTCAACCGCCCTGACTACAATTGGGAGTAGCTCCTCCACCAGGCGGTCCTCCCTGTACTGGTCCTCGAGGACGCCGTATGCGATGGGGGAACCGGAGCCGGTCGACACCACCTTCTCCTCCGTGAGGCTGCCGAACGGGTCGAGGGAGAACACGTGGGCCCCCGAATCGTCGAACCCACCCACGAGCGCCTGCAGGGGGAGGGGCCTGCCCACCTCGCGGTTGGCGAACAGGACGTTGGAGACGAGCCTGGCCGCCGAGGCCACTGGCATCGGCCGGCGTTTCTCAAGCTCGAATAGCTTCGCGTTGACCTTGAGTATGTCCACTACCCTCTGGGCCACGGCGACGCCGCCCGCAACGGTCATGGCCAGCCTCTCCGTGATCCTGTACACCTTCTTCGCCCGCTTGCTTGCCACATACGAGCCCATGGTGGCCCTCGTGTCGGTGGCAAGTATAACGCCGTCGCTGCAGACGACTCCGACCGTCGTGGTACCCTTAAGTTCCCCTATAGGATTCCTCATTTCTAACGCCTCCGAACGAGATTTTACCTGAGAGTAATCGTAAGAAGGAGGGATGGATAAAATAAAAATGTATGCATTTAAAAGTTCTATGGTTATTAGAGTTTTCTAACATAGGGGTTTTAGGGTTTAGAACGGCTTAGGGTGAATCTGGCCCTGGTGTCGGCTGACGCTTCGCGCGCGCGATTCCGAGAGTAAAAATGTATGCTTTAAAAACCTTTCCCAGAACGAACCCTGAAAACATCTTGTAGTTCCTGCCCTTGCCTACCGAGGATTCCGTCTATGGCTGGGCTCCCAGATCCTCCAATAATCTTATTTTATACACCGGTACGTGGATATCGAGCTGGTGCATTGGTGAACGAGGTACACCGCATAGATCTGCCGAGAGCGGTCCTCGTCGGAAGGGGCGTTCTGAATCTCATCGGCGAGGTCTGCCAAGAGTTCGCCCTCAAGAGGGTCCTCATAGTGACCGGTAGGATCACCTACACGGTGGCCGGGGAGAGGGCCCTAGTTCTCCTCGGGGAAAGGGACATCGAGGCTGAGGCGGTGCACGTGAACAGGGCCGACATGGATACCGTGGACGGGGTGGAGGAGAAGGCCTCGCAGTTCAGGGCAGACGCCCTGATGGGCGTCGGCGGAGGGAGGAGCATAGACGTGGCCAAGCTCAGCGCCGCTAGAGGCGGAAAGCCCTTCATAAGCGTCCCCACGGCGGCCTCCCACGACGGTATAGCCAGCTCGTCCGCCTCTGTGAAGGGGCTGGGGCGCCCCTACTCCATGAAAGCGAAGGCTCCGATAGCCGTGATAGCCGACTCCAGAATCATAGCCGAGTCTCCCTACAGGTTCACGGCGAGCGGCTGCGGCGACGTCATATCGAAAGCCGTCGCCGTGCGGGACTGGAGGCTAGCCAACAGCGAGAGGGGAGAGTACTACGGGGAGTACGCGGGCAGCCTCGCCCTGATGAGTTCGAGCTTGGTCATGAAGAGCGCCCGCCAGATACGGGACCGCCTTGAGGAGGGTTATAGGACGCTCATGGAGGCTCTTGTTAGCTGTGGCGTAGCTATGAGCATCGCGGGGAGCAGCAGGCCCTGCAGCGGCTCGGAGCACCTGTTCAGCCACGCCCTCGACATGCTGGCTCCCAGGCCCGCCCTCCACGGCGAGCAGTGCGGCGTCGGTACGATTATGATGGCGAGGCTGCACGGTCTGGACTGGCGTTCGATCAAGGAGCACTTAGAGGTAATAGGCGCGCCTACAACCGCAGAGGAGCTGGGGGTAAGCCGTGAAGTCGTTGTGGAGGCGCTCGTGAAGGCGGGGGACATCCGGCCTGAGCGGTACACGATCCTTAACAAGGTCAACCTCAACCCTGAGTCGGCGGAGGACCTGGCCCGAGGCTGCGGGGTCGTATGAGAACGGTAGCCCGTTGTGCTTATAGGCTATAAACGAACGTTTATATGAGTCAAATTCCCCTTCATTTTGAATATTGTGAAAGGAGGGTCCTCTTTGAGCAGTGTCCAACTCAAGATTGCGGAGGCCAAGCAGCAGAGGGACGTGGGTAGGAGCATAGCCCGCGTCGACTCCGAGACGATGAAGACCCTAGGCGTCACCGTCGGTGACGTGATCGAGGTAGTGGGTAAGAAGAGCACGGCGGCAAAGGCGTGGCCGGCCTACCCTGAGGACCAAGGCCTCAGCCTTGTAAGGGTAGACGGCTTCATCAGGAAGAACTGCGGAGCATCCATCAACGATTTCGTCACCGTCAAGAAGGCCAACGCCGAGTATGCCACATCCCTCAAGCTGGCCCCCATAGACATCCGCATAAGCGTGGACAACGACTTCGTCCGATTCGTCAAGGACAGGCTTATCGACAGACCGGCCACCCGGGGCGACACCCTCCTAATCATGATGCTAGGTCACTCGGTCCCCTTCATGGTGGTGAACACGAGGCCTGGCGGCATAGTTAAGATAGCGCCCACGACCGACATATCCATCCTCAGCGAGCCCGTCCCGGAACTGGAGATGCCTAGCAGGACGACCTACGAGGACATCGGCGGCCTCAACGAGGCGATAAGAAGGATAAGGGAGATGGTCGAACTCCCGCTGAAGCACCCGGAGATCTTCCAGCGCCTCGGCATAGACCCCCCTAAGGGCGTCCTCCTCCACGGTCCGCCCGGCTGCGGGAAGACCCTGCTGGCGAGGGCCGTCGCCAACGAGTCCGACGCAAACTTCTACGCCATCAACGGCCCCGAGATCATGAGCAAGTTCTACGGCGAGTCCGAGGCCCGGATGAGGAAGATGTTCGAGGACGCCGAGAAGAACGCCCCCGGCATCCTCTTCATCGACGAGATCGACGCCATCGCCCCCAAGCGAGGCGAGGTGACGGGCGAGGTGGAGCGCCGGGTCGTGGCCCAGCTCTTGGCGTGTATGGACGGCCTGAAGGGGAGGGGGAATGTCATCGTCATAGGCGCCACCAACCGGCCCGAAGCCTTAGACCCGGCCCTCCGGAGGCCCGGGAGATTCGACAGGGAGGTCGTGATCGGCATCCCGGACAGGGATGAACGCTTGGAGATCATACAGATCCACACCAGGGGGATGCCCCTGGCGGATGATGTGGAACTGGAACGCATCTCGGAGATCACCCACGGCTATACCGGCGCGGACCTAGCGGCCCTCAGCAGGGAGGCGGCCATGAAGGCCCTCCGTCGTTACCTCCCCGAGATCGACCTGGAGGAGAAGCGGATCCCCCACGAGGTCCTAGATCGGATGGAGGTAAACAACGAGGATATACTGGACGCCTTCAGGGAGGTGACGCCCACCACCATGCGGGAGGTTTTCATAGAGACGCCCAACGTCAGCTGGGATGATATAGGCGGACTGGAGGAGGTGAAGCAGAACCTGCGTGAGGCCGTGGAGTGGCCCCTCAAGAGGCCCGAGATGTTCAAGCGGCTGGGCATCACGCCCCCCAAGGGCATACTCCTCAACGGCCCGCCGGGGTGCGGGAAGACCCTGCTGGCAAGGGCCGTGGCGACGGAGTCCGAGGCGAACTTCATCTCCGTCAGGGGGCCCGAGATCTTCAGCAAGTGGGTTGGCGAATCCGAGAAGGCCATAAGGGAGATCTTCCGCAAGGCCCGGATGGCGGCACCCGCCATCATATTCTTCGACGAGTTCGACGCCCTCGTCCCGAGCAGGGGCGCGGGCAGCTCGGATTCAAGGGTCACGGAGAGGGTTATCAGCCAGCTGCTGACGGAGATAGACGGGCTGCTGATGCTACAGAACGTAATGGTCCTCGCCGCCACGAACAGAATGGACATGATCGACCCGGCGGTCCTCCGGCACGGTAGGTTCGACCGGAGGGTGTACGTCCCCCCGCCAGACGAGGACGCCAGGTTCAAGATACTCCAGATCAAGACGAGGGACATGCCCCTCGTAGACGACGTCGACCTCCAGGCGCTGGCGAGGAGAATGTCAGGCTACTCCGGCGCCGACATAGACTCCGTCTGCAGGGAGGCGGCCCTGAACGCGCTTCGCAGGAACCCTGAGATCGAGGTCGTTTCCCAGGCGGACTTTGAGGAGTCCATGGCTGAGGTTTCCCCGTCGGTGACGTCGGACATAGAGAAGTGGTACCTAGAGATGGCGAGGAGGTTCAAGGAGCCCCATAAGCCCATCATGGCCTTAGCGTAGGTGGACCCGGTGAACGACAGACTGGTCGCCTCAACCATCATCGAGGCGCTGGACAGGAACGGCGCCCTCGAGAAGGAGGATCTGTACAAGTCGGTGCAGAAGCTGCACGGCGAACTGAATCCCTATTTCTTCGAGGAGACTCTCATGGACCTCGAGATCAAGGGCCTCCTGCGCGTCTCGGGAATGTCGAAGGATAAACGCAGGATCGAGCTCACGAAGGGTTGAGGGTTGGGAGTCCAGCTCTCGGGCCTCGTCGAAGCGAAGAAGGTAGCTATCGAGAACCTGGCTGGGAGGAAGATCGCCTTCGACGGTCACAACATCCTCTATCAGTTCCTAGCGATAATCAGGGGCCGGAGTGGCGAGCCCCTAAGGGACAGGGAGGGACGGGTCACCAGCCACCTGAGTGGCCTGATCTACAGAAACTCGAACCTCATGGAGGCCGGAATCCGCGTCGCATACGTGTTCGACGGGAGGCCCCCGGGCTTGAAGACCGACATCGTCGAGAAGCGGAGGGAGGAAAGGCGTGAAGCCAGAACCAAGTATAGGAAGGCCCTGAGGGAGGGGAGGCCTGAGGATGCGAGGGTCTACGCCCAGCAGACGGTAACGGCGACCCCCGAGATAGTCGACGATGCCAAGATGCTGCTGACCCTCATGGGGGCCCCGTGGGTCCAGGCGCCCGCCGAGGGAGAGGCCCAATCCGCCCACATGGCGAAGAAAGGCGATGTCTACGCGGCGGCTAGCCAGGACTTCGACTCCCTCCTGTTCGGGGCGCCCCTCCTAGTGCGGAATCTCTCCATAACGGGCAGGAGGAAACTGCCGAGGAAGAACCTGTACATCAAGATAGAGCCCGAGATCATCGAGCTAAGGGCATTCCTGAGGGGCCTCGGCATCACCTGGGAGCAGCTCATAGATGTCGGTCTCCTAGTGGGCACCGACTACAATCCAAAGGGGATAAAGGGCGTCGGCCCGAAGACCGCTCTCAAGCTGGTGAGGGAGCACGGCAGCGTCGAGGCCACACTCCCCTACATCAAGGACGAGGAGTTCCCATTCCCCGTTGAGGAGATCAGGGAGCTTTTCCTGAGGCCAGAGGTTACCGACGACTACAGGTTGGAGTGGAGGCCCCCTGACACGGACGGCATCGTCGAGTTCCTATGCAAGGAGCACGACTTCGACAGGAGCAGGGTGATGAAGGCCGTCAAGAAGATAGAGACGGGATACGAGAGGGGGAGGAGCAGGACGACGCTTGAACGCTGGTTCAAACCCCAAAACTAGCTTACATCGGAGACCGCCGCAGTACAGTTTCCGCTACAATTTGTTTTGATTCCAGGCTACTCACAATTGTTAATATACCTTTAGCTGGGAGATGAACCTTAATGTCAGGCCCTAGGCTGGATAGGCTGAACGCTCTTCTCGGAAGTGGAGAGAAGATACGGTCGTTCCAGTTCCCCGAGAGGGAGGGGATCGTGTATCAGCTTGGCGAGTCGAACCGCGCGAAGCTCCGGGACTGGAAGGACAGCTGCCTCGAACTCGTAGGGTCCGCAGTGGGGATGAACAACGAGCTGTTCCGTGCTTTCCCCATCGAACTCCAGGACCATGTCCAGGGAACTTTCCACGCAGCCATAGACCACTATCTATCGGTCCTCAGGATTTTGAGGGCGAAGATGGAAGGAGACGGCGCTGAGGCATCCTAACACGGGGTCATCTTCTGGTCTTAGCCCTGGTCTGAGTCATTATCTTCACGACATCCCTGTGCCTGAGGCTGTAGCCCTTGGGGAGCCGCATCTTCGTCTTGGCGTCTATGGCTAGGATGTAGTTCTCCGCCAGCCTGCTGTGTATACTCCCAGCGAGGTCAAAGGGGGTTGATCCGTCGGGCATGAGGTGGACGTCAGGAAGGACGTTTCCGTGATGGTCCGTGAACCGTGATTCGTCGCTCACGGGGTAGACCATGTTCACCTTGAGGAGTTTGAAGACGAGGGTGTTTAGGGCCTGCTGTATGCCGGTCCTCATCCACCTCGCCATGACCCTCTGCTCCACGTAGTCCAGGGCCCTCCTCTGCTCCGGCGTGAGCTGGGCGTCATCCGCGATGGTGAACTTCTCTTGGCCAGGTACGTAGTGCAGCAGCCCCATTTTCTCAGCCCTCCTGAGGGCTAGCTCAGCCTCTGCCGAGCAGGCCGCGACTAGGCTCTGGCTGTAGTACTTCGTGAGCATATCGAGGTTCTCCTCGGCCGTTGGAAGGTCCATTTTGTTCGCGATGATCAGGGTCGGCTTGATTATGGGGAGCAGGGCGGAGGCGAATTCTACGATCTGGTCGAGGCTCCACTCCTCAAAGGGGACTTCCGCCATCTTCAATTTCTCTAGCGCCTGGGCGACGTGTGGCGTCCTCGCCTTTATACCCGACAGGGACATCGCCAAGGCCTCCTCAAGGTTTAAGGACCCGGCCTCCCTGATGATGAGCTGCCTGTTATGCGTGATGATGCCGGCGATCCACCTCTCGATCTCCGTTTCGATGTCCAGGACGTCCTGAACCGGGTTCCCGCTGCCCGGCCTGGTGAGCTCGCCCTCGGCGTCCACAGAGCCCGACGCGTCGACGACGTGGATGATGGCGTCAGCCTGGCCGATGACTGAGAGGAACCTGGTGCCGAGTCCCCGGCCCTTCCACGCGTCCTTGATGAGGCCGGGGAGGTCCAGGATTCTCACGGGGACGTACCGCCAGCCGTCTATGCAGGCCGAGTTCAACGGGTTGTCGTCTACGCCCAGCTCCTTACAGACGCAGACGTCGCAGACGTAGGCCGTGCCGACGTTCGGTTCCTGGGTGGTGAAGGGATAGTTGGATATCTCGGCGTTCAGGAGGGTCGCGGCGTTGAACAGAGTCGTCTTCCCCACGTTCGTCTTCCCGACGATAGCTATCGTTAACAGTGGGGTTCACCCCAATAATAGCTCGGAGAGATGAAATAAGAAGCCTACGCTCTCCACTCAAGCGTCAAAGACGTATCCTTCCGATGCTGGGATGAAATAATTCGGGTTCCACCTGCGTCAAGAGGAGGTTATTGCTTTATGGCCACGCCGCAGTTCCTGCAGAACTTGGCTCCGGGTTGGTTCTCCGCTCCGCAGAGCGTGCAGACGGGCGCGCGCGAGATCCACGAGGTGCGGCGCCTCTCGGGCATCGGATGTCTTGAAGGGTGTCAGCGGGATTTTCTGATCCGCAGCTTCACCACGCCGTCCTTGA
>Ga0114921_10000653_pt1 | contig 14900 bp, 10 predicted proteins | sample BentaG_FD_87016 | JGI IMG/M metagenome (GOLD analysis project Ga0114921, IMG submission 87016) | Deep subsurface microbial communities from South Atlantic Ocean to uncover new lineages of life (NeLLi) - Benguela_00093 metaG | ecosystem: Environmental > Aquatic > Marine > Oceanic > Sediment ...
CAAGAGTACGCCAACTACACCATAAGCGCCTACGCCCATCCAGTGCTAGGTGAAATCGACCTAGCCGACAACACCTACACCTACGGACGCGTCATGATGGTGCATGAGGGCGACGTGAACGGCGACAAGAAAGTGCGGGTAAATGATGTGCTCGCCGTAGCCGTGGCTTTCGGCAGCAACTGCGGAGAACCAGAATACGACCCCAACTGCGACATAACCTGCGACGGAAAAATCCGAGTAAACGACGTGCTCGCAGCAGCAATGCAGTTCGGCTGGGGCCCACCATAACAGAACAAGCCCAAAACATGAACACCCACTCCTTTTTTTCTAAATGTTCCAAAAAACACGGATGCAAACCACGACGCTTCTTCTCGTTGCGGCACATTCACCATGTGCTTTAACATCGTTCTTGTGAAGAATGTTGTTCTATTAAATAGTTCCGTACAACTTAAATACAAAGGTGACATAAGTTAAACAAGGGTTGAAGGGAGAAGAGTAAAGGAAGTAGGTATTTCTATGATGAAGAATTATCTACACGTTCTTACAGTTTGGTTATTGTTAGTTATAGCGCTCAGCTTGTGTTCTTTGGCTAGATCATTCTACGTGGAAGGCGACTTCGCGAATCCCTACGTTTTCGTGTCTCCTCCTGTTCACGTTGCCAAAGAGACGGGTGAACTTTTTGACATGGCTATAAACGTGTGTGACGTAAACAACCTGCACAGTTTCGAATTCAAACTGAGCTACAACACCTCCCTGTTAGATGTCACACAAGCCGTTCAAGGACCTTTCCTTCCGCCTCCCCCTCAGTCATCCGTCACGATTGAAACAAACGAGTCAGCGGGTTTTGTATGGATGAACGTCTCGGTCGTCGACTCGGAACCCGGTAGGAGCGGCGACGGCATCCTAGCAAGGATCACCTTCACCGTTACTCTCGGCGCCGCCTGCTCTCAAAGCTTGTTAGATCTCCAAGACACTTCGCTTTGCGACGACTCGAACACGCCGATCAGTCACGATTCCATAGACGGCTTGTACTTCTGGAAATCAGCGCAGCCTGATCCTCCACCGCCCGGTCGCCTATTAGACCTGTGCACCCAAAAAGGGGGAGTGGGCCCAGACGAGCCGGGTGGGGCCTTCCTCGCTGGAGAGATCGTGGAACTGCTTTCTCGCGTAACTTACAACGACTGGCCAGTTCAAAACATACTGGTTCTGTTTCAAGTCATCGAACCTCTGGGTTCAACGGTTGTGGTGCAAGCGGATGCGACCGATGAGAACGGATGGGCTAACATAAGCTTTAGGATAGCCACGCTGCCTGAAAGCTACGGCTTATGGACAGCCGTGTCCGTCGCTGCGATCGCCGATGAAACTGTGTGGGACACACTCAACTTCCTCTGCGTGTCAGAACTCCCCTACGGACCGACAGCAATTTTCACAAACCCCTCAAAAGGAGTTGTTAACCAAACCGTGCCGTTCGACGCTTCAGACTCGCTTCCAGGCTGGAACGGCACCCACGAGATGCCGATCACCGAGTATCGCTGGGATTTCAACGGCGACGGCTACATCGACTTCATCACAACCGACGAAACGGCGACCTACAGCTACTCAGCTAGTGGGATATATTATCCGCAGCTAACCGTATACGCACCCGGCGCAACCCCCGAGACCGACACAGCTGTGGGCAATATACTTATTTTCGTCCCCCCAGTCGGAGGGTATTCTAGATCCGTGAGCGCGACTCCTCCCTTACATCTATGGGAGTGCTACTGGATTCTGGTAGTGGTTATGACGTCCATCGTCGTTTTCATCAGACGCAAAATAAATATGTGTATGGTCAACAGTAAACGTGAAGTGAAAAGAAAATGAGAGAAAAAGTACTGAGAATCATTTTGATGCTGCTTGTCATAAGTATCTTTGCATTCTCGTTTAGCGAGAGTTATGCCGGAGCGACCACGTTTTCTTCTACGTGCGCCTCTTTGGTTGCAGGGAAAGGCACCGTGATAGTGAAGGAAGCCGTCACCGTTAACGTCACCGTTACCAACGTAACCAACCTTATGAGCTGGCGGATCAGAGTGTTCTATGACGTTTCCTTGGTTAGTTGCACCGCTGCTTGGCTGCCAGACGACAACGTATTTGCGGGTAGGAACCCCTTCTGGGGCTGGAGAGTCGACTTCAGAGACGGTAGATGGTGTGTTCAGGTGGGGGCTTCCATAATTCCTCTCTTGTCAGGTGTTTTCAACGGTAGCGGAACTCTCTGCAGACTGAATTTCACAGCGCGAGAAACGCTGGGAGTCTCCGCTTTGGAGTTCTCGAAACCCTACGGAAAGTTCACTTTCCTCATGTACGCAACGCCGCCAGACTACACTGAGACAGGTTACATCCCTCTCGACGAGATCTCCGACGGCAGTGTAGAAGTGGTTCAACCTCCTCCATGGCCTGTGATAACTGTTGTTTCGCCTGAAAACAAGACGTACGAGACAAACTCTGTTCCGCTGAATTTCACGGTGGACAAGCCGACGTCTTGGATAGGCTACAGCTTAGACGGTGAGGCAAACGTAACCATTGCTGGAAACACAACCCTAACGAACTTATCTTACGGCGCTCATGGCATAAAGGTTTGCGCAAACGACACCTCAGGCAATATGGGTTCTTCCGATGAGGTTCACTTTGCTGTAAGACTTCTCTGCGATTTGGACTTTGATAAAAAGGTTACTGTTGCCGACGTTCTATTAGCTGTGTATGCCTTCGGGTCGTATCCGACTCATCCAAACTGGAACCCGATTGCCGACTTAAACCAAAACGGCAAGGTTGACGTTTCAGACATCCTCATGGTCGCCTTAGACTTTGGGAGAACATGGGAATAGAAACCACGATCTGAGTTGCCCTCGGAGGCAACTGCCTCCACTGCAGTAGAAATAATAGTTAAGAGATTGCTCTCATTTTCTACTTTGCGTACATCACGATAGACGTGTTGGCTGCTGCCTGAACCTATGGAACTCTGTTCCACAACTTTTTTAAAAGTCGTCAATACATTGTATGCTGTAAAGAGAAAGGAGAAAAAGAGAAATTATGTCAAAACTCAGCAAGAATAAATTGATTTTGCTGTTCTTATCGACTTCAATGATTATGGCTTTGCTGTTCATAAACATGAATTTACCCATAAGTGCGAGTGAATCCTCGGAGCCTATTTATCTTCATGGACCACCTCTTACGCCTATACATATGCACTCTAATGAATCTCTTGCGCCTATACACATGAATTCAAACATAACCCTCACGCCAGTACACATGCACTACATAGGTCCTCCTGAATGGGACCCTATCTACGAGCCGTGGTGGACTCCTTGGCACGAACTCTACCCAGAATTCTGCGTTGATTGGACTCTTACCAGCTGGGAAGACAATGGAGATGGAATACTTAGTCCTAACGATCAGATCGACATGACTGACGAACAGGGAAATGTGACTTGGTATCATGTGGACAGAATCACGTGGACTCTGTTGTTGTCGAATCCATTTGAACCAGAGGACATTATGTACATCGAGTATAAAGGCTCATTCGAGCCAGTGAAAGACCCTATTACTGATCCCATATGTACCTATTGGCATGAGGTTTACCCGAGCTACAGCAACGTTTACCATATCGTCGATACGACTGGGCCTCTTGAATGGTGCACGTATATTCTCATTGAGAATATTACCGGCGGTGGTGAATTCAGTGAATGGCACGTTGAAGATGTGGCTACTGACCTCATCCTACGAGAGAAGATCATGGATCCGATATGCACTTGGTGGCATGAAATTCACCCGAACTACTGCAAATGGTGGCACCTCACCAGCTGGGAAGACGAAGGCGACCCAGTGGGTCAACTCAGTCCCGGCGACCAAATAGACATGACCAATTATGAAAGCGAGGAAGAAATGTGGAACGTCTTTTGGAGCATGGGAGACGTGAACAGAGACGGCTACATTGACGAAATAGACCTAGGCAGAATAGAAATAAAGTTTGGTTGGGAAGGTCCTCCTGGAGGAATCCCAGAGGACATAAACAGCGACGGCAAAGTGGACATGCGTGATATAGTGACCTGTGCTAAAAACCAAGGCGTGAATTTCTGGGCATACTTCTATACATGGTATTATGTGGACAGAGTAACCCTCACCCTCAATGTCTCACGCGAGCTTGAACCAGATGAGTGGATGAAGATCGAATTGAAAACGCAATACTTTGAGGAGATGTACAACGCTTTGAAACATCCCATTCAAACGCGATGGCACGAAGTCTATCCGAACTACTGCAATGTTTACACGCTGACGTGGTGGGACTGGTTCTGGGACGACAACTGTAACGGCGTGCTTGATGTCTGCGATTACATCTGGTTACTAAACGAAACAAGTGGAATAGAGGAGAGATATCATGTCGACGATATTTGCTATGACATCATCCTTAACAAGAAGATCATGGATCCACGAGGCTGGCACGGTCGCGGCACCATATGGCATGAGCTTTATCCAGATTACTGTCAAGAATGGCGTCTCACCAGCTGGGAGGAACCCTTCGAAGATCCCTATGCTGGCAGACTCAGTCCCAATGACCAGATTGACATGTTCAATGAAGCAACAGGAGAGACGAAATGGTATCACGTCGACAGAGTAACTCTCACCCTTGAAGTATACAATCCAGACCAAGCTGATCCATACATAGATATCGAGTTTAAAGGATCCTTTGAAGATCTTTACCTGCCCAAGACAAAACCGATAGGCACCCGATGGCACATGGTATGGCCACATTACAGCGAAGTTTTCACAATTGTTGGATGGGAAGACAATTGTAACGGAGTTCTCGATCACTGCGACTACATTACCTTGGAGGACGAGGGAGGATTGTGGGTTACGTGGCATGTTGAAGACTTGGCCATTGACATTATCCTCAACGAGAAGATCACGGACCCGGTGTGCACTTGGTGGCATGAACTTTACCCAGATTTCTGCAATGAGCATCACATCGTTGGCTGGGAAGACAACGGAGACGGAATACTCAGCCCCTGCGATACAGTTGATCTGGACCTCCTTGGCACAAGGTACCACGTGGAAGAGGTGACGCTCACTCTCTTTGTGACGCCGGAGGGACCAGGAGAACCTATGTACATCGAGTTTGAAGGCGGCTTTGAAGACATGTATCGGATCAAGACGGATCCAGTGTGCACTATATGGCATGAGGTTTGGCCGGAATTCTGCAACTTGTATCACATCATTGAATGGATAGACGACTGCAACGGTGTCCTCAGCTACTGCGACTGGATTCTGCTGGAGTCTATCGACCCGCCAGGACTAATCCAATATTGGCATATTGAAGAAGTAGCCATTGACATCACAGTCAAGAAATACGTCCACGACGTAGCCGTCACCTATGTTGCATCCAGGTATCCTTGGGTGTACCAAGGACTGGTTGACCCCATCGACGTAGCCGTCGTGAACGAGGGCGACTACACAGAGACGGTTGACGTCTATGCCTTCTATGACAGTAACCTGGCCGCACCCAAACAAACAGTCATTCTGAATCCAGGAGACACCGCCTCCCTAACGTTCAGCTGGCTCACAACGGGCGTGCCTCCAGGAGTCTCCTACACCATAAGTGCGAACGCCACGATCCCCATCGACGACGACCCAGCAGACAACGTACGTATAGGCAACAAGGAGCAGGTTGTTTTGTCACCGCCGCTCTACTGGAAAGAGGCTTATCCAGACTACGCTCCGAGCGGAATGCCCGACTTCGACCAGAGACAGGACGCTTGGGATAACCCGCCAGGAAGTAGCATGTGGAGTTGGTGTGCACCAACCGCCGTAGCCAACTCACTGTGGTGGTACGACTCCAAATACGAACCCAACCCCATACCTCCACCGACAATAATAGACAACTATCCGTTGGTCACGTCCTACGCTCCAGGACTATGGGACGACCACGACCCGCAGAATGCTCCACAACTCATTATGCACTTGGCTTATCTAATGGACACAGACGGCCAAAGAACAGGGCTTCCACACTTTGGCACAACGGTCTGGGACATGCAGGCTGGAATCGCTCAATACCTATCATGGAGCACAGTCAACCCGCTTGGAGACGTGAACGGAGACGGAAAGGTGGACATGACAGACGTAGCTATAGTATCCGCAGCCATGGGAACCTCACCTGGAATGCCTGGCTGGGATATGAGAGCTGACATCTGGCCTGTCACTCTTGGCTGGCCGAACCCTTGGGGCGCCGACAACATCATTGACCCCATGGACTTAGATCTTGTAATGGCAAATATGGGACAGAACGGCACCTTCTATGAACGTACAGTTCAGGCTCCAGAGTTCCCCTTCGTAGAGGAAGAAATCGAAAGGTCTGAAGACGTCATCCTCATGCTCGGCTTCTGGTACTATGACGGTACATGGTGGCGAGAGGAATACCCATATGAATATGAATCAGGACACTGCGTAACAGCAGCAGGCGTAAACTCCACCACCATGGAGATAGCAATAAGCGACCCCATCCAAGACAACGCCGAAGCAGGCGGACTGGGAAGAATCTACCCGCCACCGCCGCATCCACATCCACCAGCTCCACCGGACACCGTGCACAACGACGCCTCCTACGTTTCACACGACATATACCCCGTCGCACCTCTTCCACCCGATTTCCCACCATGGATAGCCAACTTCGCACTCGTAGGCTATGCTAGTCCACAATATCCAGGCGGCCTGATGGCCGTAGTAGAATGGGCTGTAACAGTTTCACCGCTGGGAGTCCACGACGTAGCCGTCACTAACACCACCGTGTGTTGTGGAGCTACTCATATTCATCGGAACGTGACCGCGTGCATCAACGTTACAGTTGCGAACGAAGGCGATTTCACCGAGACATTCGACGTCACTGTCTACTGGAACTCGACACACGAAATCCAAACCAAAAACGTGACACTTGCAAGCGGAGACAACACCACCATCCAGTTCCACTGGAACACCACGAACTGCCAAGAGTACGCCAACTACACCATAAGCGCCTACGCCCATCCAGTGCTAGGTGAAATCGACCTAGCCGACAACACCTACACCTACGGAACCGTCTTAATGGTGCATGAGGGCGACGTGAACGGCGACAAGAAAGTGCGGGTAAATGATGTGCTCGCCGTAGCCGTGGCTTTCGGAAGCAACTGCGGAGAACCAGAATACGACCCCAACTGCGACATAACCTGCGACAATAAAATCCGAGTAAACGACGTGCTCGCAGCAGCAATGCAGTTCGGCTGGGGCCCACCATAACATAGCGAACCCAACACAAAAACAACCCATCTTTTTTTCATATTACTAACAAGAAATCTTGCCTTTTTGCCCGGATCTTTCGATACACACCGTCAAACATTCTACTTAGGTTATAACGATCAAGCACTAAACGGATCGAATAGAAAATATTTTCACAAGATCACTGGGACTGGATGGACTGGTGGGTAACCGAAGGAAGCTTAACTACAAAAGACTTCTATGAGATATGGGATTGCGTTACACCACTCTTATACAATGGCACGGAACTAGGAACGTACAACTGTTTCTGCGACAACTGCGAGATGTGCAATCCAGACCTATATGACGACCACAACGAGCCTGACATTTACCCCCCGATTCCATGGAGTGACGACACGGTAGCTCTCAAAGATCAAACAATATCCGCGAACACCAAAATATGGCTTTTACTTAGAATAGTGGTAACAGAGCCAGGACCCTACACATTCGCCGTTACGGGTCCTCCAAATATAGAAATAACCCCATCCAGTTGGAAAATCAACCTTGCAGACATAAACGGTGATGGAAAAGTACGCATCGACGACGTGGGCTTAGCCGTGGAAGCCTTCGGAAACTACGTAGGCCACGACAGATGGAACCCCGCAGCTGACCTGATCAGCGATGGCAAGATACGTGTGAACGACATTTTAGCCATAGCCCTAAACTTCGGATGGACCGCTGACGATTGCTGAAAAACTGGTAAGACAACCAGACTTCCCTCTTTTTGTGTGTGTGTTAACACGCGCTGGAGCCAAGAAACTGCGGAAATAGCAAAGTGCACTTACAGCTTAAACTACACCTACAATATGACAAGTGCCAACTAATATGGAAGATAGTTCCAGAAATGTTTAATATTTATGAGATCAATAAAATCTATTCAGTAGTTAACAGAAGGAGAAGCAAAAATGAAAAAACAAAAAATGCTAGAAGTCGCAGCCATAATAACCATTTTATTGGCTCTAACCCTCACACAGATCTCCGACATATCTCCGGCTTATGCAGGTGACCCAGAGGAAACTCACGCTGGCGACGCCATGTGGATTGAACCTTCCTCCATCGAGCTATCCACAGACACCGTTTCGGTGGGCTACAGATTCAACATCACCATGTGGATCAACTTAACGGTCGACTCCGCTAGTTGGGAGTTCAAGTTGATATACGACAAGACGTTGTTGAAAACTACAGGCTGTGGCTACACGGGTGGAGGAAAAAGTCAGTTCTTCGAAAACATCAATACTCTGGCTCTAGATCCTTCGTTCGTCGATATTAACGTCACTCACGCTTATGTGTTGCATGCGGAACTTTGGGGTATGAGTGGGCCGTATCGGGGGCCTGGTTACGGCAGCCTTTCTTGGGTGGAGTTCGAGGTGATGTCCGTTCCACCAGAAGGCGAAACGTATGTCAACGTGCTCGACATAGCCAGCTCTTATCCAGGCGACACCTACGCACAAGACCCAGACCAAAAGCTAATCCCAATGAGCGTATTCGATGCTGTCTATCAAATAATCTCTCCCGGAGGACCTCCACCTCCGCCTGAAACCGTGCTCTACGTAGACCCTCGAAACATCACCGACCCAACTCTGACACCCTCATCGACTTTCACCATTAACATAACCGTTGACGATGTTTCAGACATGAAAATATGCGAGTTTAACCTAACCTATGACCCCAATATAATAGGTTGGATGGGTATTAACGTTTTCAAAGTTCAGAATCAAACTCCAACCACACAAATGATACTCAACGGCGCAGCTGGATTTATATGGGTTAAACTCACATATCCAACGGCGGTTACCACAGAATCGTCCCCCCTAGTAACCCTACTGTTTCACGTTGAGGCATACGGAGCAACCGTCTTAGACCTCCACGACACACAACTAACCGACTCAAACGGCGACCCCATACCCCACGAAACGGAAGACGGCTTATTCATCACACTGATACGAGACGTAGCCATAATAGACGTATTCACGTCCCGCAACTGGACCTATGTAGGCCTCGCAGTGAATGTCACAGTGATTGCCAAGAACCTTGGAAACGAGAATGAAACGTTCACCGTGACGGCTTACTATGACGACATTCAGATAGAAAACGCAACCGTGGAGAACCTGCCGTCTGGCGCTGAAGCCACTCTCGTGTTCGTTTGGAACACTTCAGACACCATACCTTGCAACAGCTACAACATAAGCGCGGAAGCCTCAATCGTCCCCTACGAATTAAACGTAACCAACAACGTGTACATCAACGGCCAAGTAAAAGTGGGAATCCTCGGCGACATAAACGGTGATGGGAAAGTACGCATCGACGACGTGCTCCTAGCCGCCGAAGCCTTCGGAAGCTACCCAGGGCATCCAAGATGGAACCCCGACGCTGACCTAAACGGCGACAACAAGGTTCGAGTAAACGACATACTCCTAGTTGCCAAAAACTTCGGACAAAACTGCCCTCCCTAACTTCCCTTTTTTCTGTAAGGAAAAGCTTTTAACCATAAACCTTCACTATTATGAAGACTGGTGATCAGTTGAACAATACACAAAAAATTAGGAGAATAGAAAAGATCTGTAAAGCCACTATTGTTATAGCAATGCTTATGCTAGGAATATCATCAGTCTACGCTGGCGAACCAAGCGAACCTCATGACGCCAACGCCATGTGGGTCGAACCTTCCACAGTTGATCTGACGGGCCACTCGGTGGGTTACCTGTTTAACGTTACGGTATGGGTTAACTCGTCATTGGGGGAATGTGCTAGTTGGGAGTTTATGCTGGTTTATGACAGAACGCTGTTGGAAGCTGTACGCTGCGGCTACACGGCTGGAGGAAAAAGTCAGTTCTTTGAAAACATCGCAACCTTACTATTGGAACCTGATTTGGTCATTATTAACGTCACTCACGCTTATGTGTTGCATGCGGAACTTTGGGGTATGAGTGGGCCGTATCGGGGGCCTGGTTACGGCAGCCTTTCTTGGATAGAGTTCAACTTGACGGCTGTTCCCATAGATACCATTCTAGTCTTTAATCCAGACGTCACTGAAACCTATCTGCAAGATTCAGATCAGACGATGATCCCACTATCTACCTACGATTGTCATGTTATACCAGAGTTTCCTGGACACTTGATCCTCACGTTGATGATTCTGCTAACACTTGCCGTCGCTATCATTCCCAAAAAAATCCGAAGTTGCATTTACAAACAATAACCAACAACTTTTTTTATCTCAAGAGTAATATCGTTAAGTAAAAGGCACTTAGCGAATACGAATCACGAATGCATTTCAAAATTGAAGCGTGTCAAAGCAAGATACATTCTTCATGTCAAATCTGGTTTATGAGTAAAGAATTCAGCTTAGAAAGTTTTTTAAACCTCAAACTAGAACTTACCTTCGAGATATGTTTAGGTGGAAAAAATTGAAAAAACTAATGTTAGTATTCGTTTCACTGCTGATTCTTGCGAGCATGTCTGCTGTGCAACAAGCAACTGCTGAGACCACACCAACCATCAAGGTAGAACCAGAGATATGTGTACGCGCGCCATACGCAGTCTGGCCAAACTACGTTAACAAAACTTTCGATGTCAACGTAACTATAAACGATGTTGACTCTGAAGAGAAACTGGTGGCAGCCGATTTCTTTTTAACCTATAACAAGACGTTGCTCGAAGTTGTCTCCGTAACAGAGGGACCCTTTTTCCAAGACCCTAGATGGAATCTGGAAGGAACATTGTTCATCTATTACGTAGAGACTCTGCCTGACGGAACTGGCGTCGTCTTGGCCATGGATCTGATATACCCCAACATGACAACTGGTAACTTTGACGATTGGCTTATCTTTCCTAACGGAAGTGGAACCATAGCAACGATAACATTGAGGTCCATCTATCAGCCCGTTGCACCGGAGCCATCTGAATCGTGCGACCTTGAATTCTCCGAAACTTCGCTTGTCGGTTGGATTGGCGGTTCCAACCAGACCAAGATTTCCCATAACGTCCGAGACGGGAAATACAAGGTTATAGCCCTTCAACTACCGCGCACACCGATAGATGTCAACATTGACGTTGGAAAGATTCACTTCAAGGGTGAGATAACCGAGTTCTACATATTAACCAGCGACTACGGCATGGCTGTGGACGCCACAAGCATTAAAGCCTATCTGTACTACAACGGAACCTTGTTCGCTGATCTAACCGACGCAATAGAGCCTGTGACAACAGGGTTATACAAAATAGCGTATACTATACCTTCGGATGCAAAATTTGGCACTTACACGCTACTCGCAGAAGCCGAATTCTTCGAAGCAAAAGGGACTAACATCAAGAGCTTTCAAATATCCTCCACACTTGAACAGCTGGAAGCCTCCATCACCGAAATAAACGACAACATCGCCACCGTTGTAATACCGAACTTGGGCCAGATCAAAGTAAATCTCACGGCTGTTGACGCAAAACTAACCGAAGTTAAAGGAACAGTTGGTGTGATCAACTCGACTGTGGGAACGATATATGCAGACATTCACACGTTGAACGCCACTGTGACAGGCTTGATTATTGACAGCAAGGGTGAGATCTTGGTTAATATAACGACCACACTTAACTCCTTGACGACGAAGCTTGACTCAATCGATGGCAAAATAGTGGAAGTTAAAGGAGACGTTGCAACAGTGTCAACAACCTTAGGAGAATTTGAAGTAAAACTTGCTGACACACAATCAGCAGCAACTACGACGTTGTATGTAACGTCCGCGCTTTCAGCGATAGCTGTGATACTGGCAGCCGCCATCCTAATACTCTTAACAAGAAAGCACTAAAACTCTCTCCTTCCTCCTTTTTTAATTAAAACATATACATAATCAAGTAGAATAAAATCACACTTCTATACGATGTCATAAACTGGAGAGGCTAAGATGGAAAAAACTCAGAGAAACAGAGAGTCAACAAAGCGTTTAAACAGAATCGCCGCCTTCCTGGGATTCTTAGGCGCAATAAATTCAATGGCAATCGGATTTTATCTCCTCTCTATACTATTCAATCCAATAAACATTTCTAATCTAGTGATTCAAGGCTACATCGCCGCACCCATAATCGCCACAGTTACCGCGATGCTCATTTACGGAAGCTATCTGATATTAAAGAACGAGAGTGCAAGAAAAGTAGGAAAAATAAACCTCGCAGCCGGACTAATTCTAACCTCGTTGTACATCTACTACAGCTTTCTTTCACAACCGAGACTCTTAAGCTGGTTCACTCCCATAGGTGTACTGCTTATCATACCACCAGTCTTAAGTGGGATCATTGAAGAGTTTTCTTAGATTAAGTAACGTTCAGGTGACACATGTATCGACCACAATTCCACACTCGAATTAACTATACTGCAACAAAAAAATAACAACTCTGATCGAGTTCCTTGCCCTGTCTTCTTCATCTCTTGGATACCGATGTATCAACTGTTAATAGTAGCTGTTGAATCCATAAAAGCCAAAACACCCTTTCGAAAACTTGCCATGAATAATACAGATCATGAACCATAGTGAAAAGAGAAGTCAAAGTTTTCAGTGATTTCAACAAACTCAAGGTTTGTGTGACGCAATCCTGTTATAGAAGTTAATTCTAGAAATTCTAAATTTGATAAAAGCTAAATATTTACTGCTGAGGGGAGAAGAGCACTGTACTTGAGGCATAAACAATTTGTAGTGATGTTTCTAGTCGGTTTTTTTATTCTTTTGTCTTTGCTCGTATTTCCTATCAAGTCCTCCTGTGCGTCACATGTGTATCCTGCAGAGGACTCCTCAGTTGAGGCTGAATTTCCAAACGGCAATCACGGATCTGAAACAAGCCTACGCGTTAAATCCGACAGCAGAACTAGGCGGAGTTATCTGAAATTTGATTTAAATGCAATTCCAGATGGGAAATCAATAACTTCTGTTAAGCTTTACTTGTACTGCACCTATAAAGATAGGTATTCAAGCGTTGAAATCTACGTGCATGAGACAAGCGACAACTGGGATGAAGGAAGCATTACGTGGAATAATACACCTGCTGTCGGTTCGCTCATCATCAGCATTCTTGTGAATGGAACTGGACAATACTATTGTTGGGATATTACACCTTATGGTCAAACGCAGTATTCTGGAGACAAAACCCTGAGCGTAGTTGTTAAACTTCTCTTGGATGATTCAGCTCAAGATAATCCCAATCTTGCACGGTACTTCGCAAGCAAAGAATACGACTCCACAGCGCAAGACCCATACTTAGAAGTAATTTACGAAGACACACCGCCAACTGCAACATCACGCGCCAGCATGTAACGAAAAAATGGGGAAAATGGTAGTGAGTGTTTTTGGTTGCTTTTTTTGAACGTTTTTTTCTCGATTTTTGGAGTTTTAGGTTTTTGGTTGTGAAGGTTTTGATGTTTTCTTGTCTTATGTAGATTGTTGGTTGAAGGCTTCTGCTATTCTACCTCGGCGCGCGCGCATATGCTGATGCAAATAGCGAGCGTTTCATAAAATTAAATCTTAATTTAATCTTAGCCTAAGCGGGAAAGGAGAAGGCTTCCATGAGTTTTAGTTCAAAAAGTTTCTAAAACCATATAATTCATGGAATTTATTCTGCAAATCGTAGTCGATAATCCTAATGGGTTCAGCCTGAATAGGAACCTTTTCTAGCCTTTTCCTCTACAAAAAATATTACGACAAATGTGTGATTAGCTAGTCATAAAATTTTTCTGCTAGCACAGCAGCCATAGCCCCAAGAATCATCCAGATGAAAATTGACGTTATGGCGAATACGGAAAAGGCATAAACCTCGTTTGGCATTAAGACTGGTGCATAAATCAGTTTGAGGGTAGCCAATATGCTGTTAAACAGCCCGCTGAAAAAGCCAACATACAAACCGTTCTTCACAGCCATGGCAGGATGCAGCAAAGCACTGACAAAACCAGCCAGCACAGGAATGGCGACGAAGACAACTAAACTATACAGCAAACCAACTACACTATATCCATTTATTTCGAAGAACAAAGTAGGCAAATTCACTTGATAGGCATACGCTAAAATACATCCAATCATGATTCCAACTAATATAGAGACGGCACGAATACAAAGCTCAGGCTCAGGTTTTTTAGCCATATTCACTTTTTCTCCTCTCAACATTTTATTTATAATTAAGAAGTTAAAAAACATTTATGATAGACTCCTCTAGAACTAATATCTATTTCTACCCAAAATATGCTCAAGAAAACTGAATTTTTTGAATCATCTACATCACCAAGATTATATCGTGAGGTTAACTAGTTATTCGTAGTCTTTTCCGTGGAAAGTGAAGCAGTAGGGACAGAAAGTGTATGTTCCCGGGAATTCTTTCTCACACACGTTACATGTCTTACTTTTTTTGAATCCAACTTCAGGGTGGGTTGTCTGCTTGTCCATCTGGTCCTTTTTCTTTCTACAACGCCTCCACAACAACGCAAATACAATGGCGGCAACTAAACAAGCTCCAATAAACACGGCCAACAAAAATAGTAGAGCCAGAAGCCATCTAGGAATTTCCCAAGCAATGGGTAACACCCCTAGCTTAACCCAAACAACACCGTCAAC
>Ga0114921_10000654_pt1 | contig 14893 bp, 9 predicted proteins | sample BentaG_FD_87016 | JGI IMG/M metagenome (GOLD analysis project Ga0114921, IMG submission 87016) | Deep subsurface microbial communities from South Atlantic Ocean to uncover new lineages of life (NeLLi) - Benguela_00093 metaG | ecosystem: Environmental > Aquatic > Marine > Oceanic > Sediment ...
AATACAACTGGTTAATAGCTGATTTAGAAAAGCATCATGATTATAAATGGATAATCGTTTTTGCGCATAAATCGCTTTATAGCGGCGCTAATCATGGTGTAAGGAAGAAATTAATAGTACAATTAGAACCAGTGTTTAAAGAATTTAATGTAAAATTATTTATTAGCTCGCATTACCATAATTACGAAAGATTGCAAACAAATGGAATTACACATATAGTATCTGCTGGAGGAGGAGCTCCTTTGACAGAATTAAATAATAATATACCCCAGTTAATAAAACATGAAACGGTTTACCATTATTTATTAATTTCTATTGAAATATCCAAGATATGTATTGCCGTTTTTGATATTAATCATGACAAAATTGATGAATTTGATATTACTAAAGATTAGGTAATGGCACTAAATAATAAGTAATTATTAAATACAAAATTAGTAATTTTAAATAGTGTTGAAGTCCAAACTATTATGTGTTTATTATGCAAAAAAAACTAATTAGGAATGTATTACTAATTCTACTCCCATTACTTCTTATAATTTCTCCATTTATTAGTAATTTCATGGTTCTAAACAATATCTATTATCGGATTGTGTATGAAACAGATATTCCAGATTCAGATGACATTATTGATAAATCTGAGACATTTGAGTATCATCAATACCTAAAAATGCATGATTATTATGGCGAAGCTCACAATATAAGTAAATTTAACCAATCTCTTTACCAATATAATTATATCAATCGAGATTACATCAATTATATAAAAGATAAAATTAATCAAGATCGAAAAAGATTTCATTGGTGGCCATTCTATTATCATCACTTCAATTATAAATTTAACGCAACTGAGCAATCGAAATTATATTTATCATATAGCAATACAACATTATTTAATGCAACTTATGAAAATAAGAAGGATGTATTTGTTGTTGAATATGATGAGTATTATGACTATTTCATAGGCAATTGGTACATAAACTTTACTCATGTTCCCAAAGTATTTAATCAATCTTCTACACTTCTATTGAATAATACTATTTTGATAAAAATGTTCATAGATTATGACTACGTGTATGGAAATTTAGGAGCTGAAACTTACCATATAAAGCAATACATCGCTCTCAGCTCTGATCTTCAAGTCATATTCGTCTATGTACCACTTGTACACATTGCGGTGGCGTAATTATAATTCATCTTCAAATCATACAAAATTTAAATCTATAAATTCTACTCTTATCCCTTCAATTTTAAAACTAAATTTTAACTTATAACTTGTAAAAACAAAACTTTTCAATCTTGGTAAATTTTTAAATATGTTCTATTTATAATAAAAATCTAAAATAGCACAAATTTTTTTAAAGAAAACCCTAACTAATATTTATTAAAATCTAAAAAATTCAAAATTAAAGTGAAATTTCATGAGAGAAGAAACTGATTATACTGAAGCCATTGAATCATATAAAAGCGATAGTAACATTATTATCGAACCATGGGGGCGTAGTATCGACCACCTTCGACTTACCATAATCGGAAAAGAAGGAACTCCATACGGTAAAGGTAAGTTCATATTCGAAATCAAATTCCCAGAAAACTATCCCTTTGCTCCTCCTTACGCTTACGCAGTTACATTGATGTGGCACCCTAATATAGATAGCAGCATTCCTCCAGGAAAACTTAATATATGTTTAGATCTGATTAATCCTGATCTTGTTGGAAAGGTAGACGCTTCTACTGGTGCATCAGGGTGGACACCTTCAAAAACCTTAACTAATATTATAGAAGCTTTAAAAGGTATGATGCACGTTGAGCCTCCCTTCTTTAATCCCGGAGATCCGTTGAATCATGAAGCTGGAGAACAATATTTCAGGGCTCAGAAGAAGTTTGAAGCAAAAGCTAAGTCTTGGACTTCCAAATACGCCATGGATTAGGCTTATTTATTATTTTTTATCCCTATTTTTTATTTACTATCCGTCAATTTATATATCCTAAAAATTTTACAATAAACTTTAGATATTAAATTATGATAAAAAAAAATTAATAAGAGTTTAGCCCCTTCTCATGTCTGCAATCAATTTCCCTGCAACTCCCACATTCTCCGGTGAGTTCTCTTTAATTACCACGATTATATGTTCCTTAGGGATTTTGTAAGCTTTTTCTATCGAGTTCGTGATTTCTTGAATTAAAACTCTTTTGATTTCGATATTTTCTATTTTAGGTCCGTCAATAGTTATATTTGGCATGATTTTAACCTTAATATTCTTATCATAAAATAAATGTGTAGGATTTTATAAGGTTAATTCTTCAGCATTAATAACAATAATCTTTATAAAACTGAGTGGATTACAGCAACTAATTAGTTTTTAGGTGTTATGTTTGTTTAAAAAGTCCAAAGGGTTAAAATCACGATTAATAGAGATGAATAAATTCGATAACGTGAATATTGAGGGACCTTCATCCGATAAAATGAAAAAGATAATGCCAAAAGTCTTTAAAACTATTCGCAAAGCAATTTCAGGGTACAAAAGAGAAATTGCAGAGCTCCCAGAAGAAGTTCAAATCGCACCAAAAGAATTTTGGAAGGAAGTTGAAGAACAAGCAAAAAATTTGGGTATTGATCTAATAGGATTCGCGTCTATAGATGAAAATTTAATATTTGAAGAGGACCATGTAGGAGGAATTGAGGTTTTGTACCAAAATGCTATTGTTCTCGGGATGGAAATGGATTACGATGCCATCGAAACTGCCCCTGAGTTTCCAGCTGGAGTTGAATCAATGAATATTTACGCGGAGTTAGGAGAGGCTACTAATAAACTAACGGATTTTATTCGATCTAAGGGGTATAGAGCAATTGCTTGTCATCCTCTTGGAGGGCCAATACTTTACCCGGCTATGGCGGTAAAAGCAGGTTTAGGACAAATTGGAAGACAAGGACTTCTGATAACAAAGAAATTTGGGCCTAGACAGAGATTATCAGTAATATCTGTAAATATATCTCCTCTACCAGAAAGATCTGAAGTTATATTTGAAATTGAGACCTATTGTCGAAAATGTAGGAGATGTGCGGTAATGTGTCCTGTGAGCGCCATCTACGACGAACCTATTACTAAAGAAAATGGGACGATAACTCGAATAGATGGTGAAAAATGTATCAAATATTTTTACGAAACTACTGGATGTAGCGTATGTATAAAGGAGTGTCCCTTTCATAAAATAGGTTATAAAGCTATGTATTATTCTCGATTGTAAACCGTCTAAAAAATCTACTACAAAACCTTAACTTCGATATCTTCTTATTTTAACTATTCATAGCACTTATTTTAACTGTATTTGACCATAATGGATGCATCTTCTCTAAAAAATAAGAAAGTTATTGTATTCGATTTAGATGGTACGATTGTCAGATTAACGGCAGATTGGCACTCTTTAAGACAAGCAGTAAATGCACGTTATAATGAAAAGTATAAAGAAAAAAGCTATTTTCATAGTATGTCTAATCTTCTAAGTGATCTTGTCACTCGAGGAGACGAAGAGGAACTACATCATATTTTTAGCATAATACAAAAATACGAAAATGAGAATATAGCGAAGAACGAGCCCATTGAAGATGTTATCTATTTTATTAACAACAAAGAATTATTTGGAGTGAACTCGGCGGTAAAGTTAGCTGTATTTTCTCTTAACACAACATCCACTATTATAAAATCACTACAAATAGCCGGAATACTTAATAAATTCGAAATCTGTATCGGACGAGAAGAGGTAAGAGCATGGAAACCCCATCCAGAAGGATTATTAAAAATTCGGGAACATTTTCAAGTACTCAAAGAAGAAATGATTTACTTTGGAGATTTAAAAATGGATTTATTAGCTGGTGAGAATGCCGGAGTTGAGTCATACATAATTGATGATCTTATCAACTTTATTAAAAAAGGGAGACAATAATAAAAGATTACAAACTATGGAAAATTACATATAGGTTATTATTATGTTATATTTCTTTATTTCTGAATCGATCTTTGCCTGTCCTAATGGAGATAGAGTGACAATGTCATTACTTTTTATTTTTAGGGCTGTCAATTTTATAGTTGGGTCTTTAAATTCTCCACTCATATAGGGATTCCAAAACATCTCTTTATTAATTGGATTAGTAATCATCCACAATATAGGTTCTAATTCATGACCTGTTATTCTCATAGCTTTGAATATGTAACCTATGTCCGCATCAAATGGAACAACTATTTGTATATTCTCTTCTCCTTCAATTTTTCCACAAGCAAGGCAATCGTCTCTTTTGGTAATATCTAAATGATCAAATTGACCATACACGCCATTATAATTAATGTAAGGAGGATCCATTGGAGGACCAATATTTCTACCGTGTAATCGAAACAATAATTTCAAAGCTTCTTGGGATTGTATGCTTGAAATAATAGAGCTGACAGATTGAATCGCTGCAATTTTATTTCCTAAGATATTATCCATTTCTTCAAACTTGTAATCAGCACCAAATGTTTCTTTAATATTTTCTTTCCATTCTTGAATTTCTTCTGTGCTAAGGGTTTCTAATTTTTCCGGAGAAACATTCTCATTAAACACTCTTGTTCGTAATTCTTCTAGTTCTTTCTGTGCTAATGCCTTTAATTTCACTACATCATCGTCAACATTCATATCTGGTTTAAAGCCATATTCTTTTTCGAAAGTAACTTCTGCTTTTATAACGCAATGGTTTCTATTTCTTGGAAGACCTTTTAAAGTACACGCGGCTACCAATTTATCATCTGCTGGAGGGATAGGAACCAAACAACGGTAACAAGGAGTGATATCCAATAAATCTGCAGCATATTTCCTATCAAATTCCGCTTCAACTTGTTTTCGAACGAGCTTTCTAAAGGGTTCTAATTTCTCAATTTTCAACCTTTCAATTAGATATTCTAACTGCTCGATTTCTTTCTGAGCATCTAAATATTCGGGATTATCAAATTCCCACATTTTAGTTTCTACAACTTTTTCGATCTCAGCTTCTCTATTTTTGTATTCGAATCCAGAGTCCTCTGGAATAACTACTTGAACGTGTCCTTCGAATCCTACTGTTCCACCTTCTACCATGGGTTTTTTTAATCTCAGACATATTTTGTTTAAATCTAGCCGTGCGTTAAAGTTATCTAAAGCTGCAATAATAATGTCGCATTCTTCGTACACCGACATTGGTAATTTTTGAAGTTTTTCAAAGTAAAAATCAACTTTTAAAAATGGATTCATATCTTTTAACCTTTCTGCGGCGACTTCTGCTTTAGGACGACCTTCGTCACCGGGTTTGAAAAGCATTTGCCGTGAGAGGTTAGAGGTTTCAATAGTGTCTAAATCCACCAACACTATTTTTCCTATACCCATTAAGGCGAAATCTTTCGCAATCTCGCAACCTAAGGCTCCAACTCCTACGATCATTACGCTTCCTTCATTAACGATTTCTTGATCCCACCCCTCTATTAATTGCTGCCGGGCGTACATCCGGGATTTTTTGATATCTTCCTTGTTTACTGTCATTTTAAATATCCCTAAATTATATTATATTATATATAAATTATTCTTCAAGAAAATTTAAATTCTTTTAGTGTTTCTTTTTGAAAAAGCTTTTTATTGTTTTTTTCGTAATCATAACGCTTCCGATAACCCAAGTTGTATTTCTTACTACCACTGATTATGAGATCTCTCAAACTTTCAATTTAAATCAAATTGATTTAAATAGAAATAGCAATTTAGAATATTTTTCAAGTGATATAAAAATTAGTTCTACTTACAACGCCCAAGATTATATTGGTTTGCAACAAAGTGTATGGAAGAACGGATTAACGGGAAGAAATATCACTGTTGCTGTGATAGATACCGGTATTTTTGGAAACCATAGCGCTTTTACTAATGATGGTAAATTAAATTGGTCTGATCGGATCATTAAATATTTTGATTTAATGACAAATACATCAGATATGCCCCAAGATGACAACGGCCACGGTACATGGGTAGCTTCTATATTGGGAGGAAATTGTAGCGATTATCAGGGCGTAGCACCAGGAGTGAACTTAGTTATCTTAAGAATTTTTGATAGTACTGGGGAAACAAATATTTCCATTTTTGAAAATGCCATCAATTGGATACTTCAGAATAAGAATATTTACAATATTAGAATCGTCAGCATGAGTTTTGGAGCAAAACCTGATATGAATAATCTATTTCAAATAGCATATCTTCAACAAATTGTTAGAAAGCTAGTCGATAATGGAATGTTAGTGATAGCCGCGGCCGGCAACGATAGAAGTACCCCGCAATCTGATGGAGACAGAACTATTAATGCTCCTGCATCAGATAGAAAGGTGCTTGCTATTGGTGGAGTTGATTACGATGGAGATATGTATCAGTACAGCTCGGGTGGCCCAAGCTTTGAACTCGTCAAAAAGCCTGATGTATGTGCTCCAGCGGTTAGTATATATGGTGCAGATACTGACTCTCCAGACGACTACGCATTTGGATCGGGAACTTCAGGAGCTACTCCATTTGTAGCTGGATTAGCAGCTTTGATGTTAGAGAAGGAGGATACTTTAACCCCTTTGCAGTTAAAAAGCATCCTCTCATTAACTTCATATAAAACTAAAAATCCGAGAATTATTCAAGATAATATTCAAGGGTGGGGGATAGTACAAGGTTATGCTGCGTTGGAATCGTTAAATACTCCCGTTTTAATTAATGTTAGTACAAAAATTGCAATTTCGTTAAATCAAAACTATACTGTGTTTTGTTTACCAATTAGACTTAAGCCAAATTATCATTATTTTGAATTAATTCAGTTGAATTTAGCACAGGCGGAGATGTATTTATATAAAATGGAACCTAATACATATGGAATACCGGAACTAGTCTCTCAAACTATCAACCAACTAACTCTGGAAAGCTCAGTAAAAAGAATGGGGGTATTTATTGATGTAGAACAAAATTATTTCTTGGTAGTAAAATCAATTCAAAGAGGACCAGGTAATTTTTTAGTGCGATTAGTCGTTGAATATAGAAATTTAATTTTTTTATTTTCGTTTGCAATTAGTATAGCTAGTTTGGTTTATATAGGAAAACTGAGGGTAAATTTAAAAAATAGAGAAAAGGGATAGTAATTTAGTTCGATTTTCTTTTCGATATATCTTTGAGCATTTTCTTAACTTCATCTGCTTTTTCTTTATCTTTCTCTAATTGGAGCTTTCTTTTTCTCTGCTCCTCCTCTTTCTTTGACTCTGACAATTCTTTTGTTAGTTCTTCTTTTAAAATCATCAAATCTTGCATATCTCGTTTAAATTGCTTTGATTCCGAAATCGTTTTTTCTCTTTTCTGTTGTTTTTTCTTTTCGTCTTGAGCTTTTTTAATTTTGACAAGTTGTGAGACTTCGCCAGCTAATTCCCCAACTTCTTTAATGGTAACTTTTAATTTACTTTCAGCTACTTTTACTTGGCGCTCTTCTCTTCTTTTTTTAGCTTCTAGTTCTTCGTGTATTTTTTGGATTTTAACATTATTCTGTTCTACCTGTTGCTCGAAAAGTCTGGTATTTTCTATCTCTTTCTGAATATACTTCGTTTGTTCACTCCAACCAATTTCATTGAATTTTTGAATCGCATGGTTGAACTTTCTATAAGCAGCTTTAAAATCATATTTCATAGCTAGTTCCTTGCCTTCATCTATTAGACTTAAACCCTCCTCCTTTGTTATCGCTGCATATTTTTGATCTTCGTATAATTTCTTTAATTTTTTTTGTTGTTCTCGTTTTTTAATTTCATATTCCAATTGTTGTTTTTGAATTTGCTGCTTGAACGCTTCATATTCTTGCTGTCTTCTAATTCTTATTTCTGCTTCCATGCTTTGCTTCTCTTTATAATTAGCTTTTTCTTGAACTAAATCATTAATTAGTACATTCAAGTTATTGATTTCGGGTTCCCATCCAATTTTTTCAGCTAATAATTTTTTAGCTTGTATATATAAAGATATTGCTTTGTCATAATCAGGCGATCTTTTTTTAAGATATTTTCCTCCATCTTCAAGAAAAGAATAAGCTGCTTCTCTATATGTGAGTTGATCTTGGACGGTTCTTTCTCTCTGCTGAAGTGCAATTTGTTGAGCGAACTTTTTTTCTCTTTGTTGCCGTCTTCTCTCTTCTAATATTGCGTCTAAATTTTTTTCTTCTTTAAGTCTTTCTAACTCTCTTTTTAATTTTTGTTTTTCTTCTTGTTCTTTTTTTATCTTAAGATTGTTAACTTTCGTTAACATTTCGTTAATTGAATCTGTTGGGAATTGAATTTCGTTTAGAATTAGCATTGCTTTTCTATAACTCATTTCAGCAAGGTTGAATTCAGAATTTTTAATATGCCGTTCTGCATCATCTAAGATTTTAAATGCGTCATCCTTTTTCCTATTTATATTTTCAAGCGTTAGCGCTCGCTTTTCTATTTCTATTTGTTTTAATTTTAAACGCTTCTTATCTATAATTAAATCTCCAGCAATTTTCTTTTGGAATTCAGACTCTTCTCTTTCTTTTTGAAGTTTAGTTTCAAGTACTTTCCGTTTTTGTAATTCATCATTTCTTTTTCTTTCCTTAACTTTAACAATTTGTTCTTTAATCGAATTAGTTGGATAGTTTATTTCGCTTAATACTAATTCAACGCTTCTATAGTATTCAAGGGCTTCATCGTAATTTCCTTGTTTTACTAAGTTATCTGCATCATCAATTAATTCAAAAGCAACTTCTTTACGTTTTTCCAAGTATACCTTTAATTCATCTCGTTTTTTAAGTTCGATTTGCTTTGCTCTCATTTGGTCTTCTTCAAACTTCATTCTATTTGTAATTGCTTGAAGGAAATGTTTTTCTTCTTGTCCTTTTCTAAGCTGAGCTTCTAACTCTTGTCGTTTTTCTAAATCGGCTTTTCTCTTTTCTTCTTGTATTTTATTTATCGCATCTTTAACAAGATCTGTTGGAAAATTAATTTGAATTAAAATTAGTTCTGCTTGATAATACTTATCAATGGCTTGTTCATAATTCCGCTGTTTTAATAGTTCTTCTGCAGTCTCCATTATTCTAAAGGCTTCTTCTTTTTGAGTTTCCATTATTTGTCGAGCTTCTTCTCTCTTGAGAAGTTCAACTTTCTTTGCTATCATCCTCTCTTTTTCATTTTGGATGTTTAGGGTTAATTTTTGCTCGAATTTTCTTTCTTCCTCTAAATATTTTCTTAAGTTATCTTTTTCAAGAAGAATTCTTCGTTCTTTCTCTTTCTTTTTGAATTCGACACTCTGTATTGAATCTTCCAATAAAGTAATGTAATTACCAGTCCATCCAATATTTTTTAAAACATTAAGAGCCTCTTGATATGCTCCTAAGGCTTCCTCAAAATTATCCTGTTTTAGATGCTCATCTGCATCCTCAATCATCTTAAAAGCGCTATTCTGAAGCGTAAGATGGTGTGCACTAATCACCCTCTTTTGCTCTATTGATTCTTCCATTTTCAGAATTTTGAGTTGTTCTCTTTCTCGTTGGATTTTTATATTATAAAGAAATTTTCGATGTTCTGCTTCTTCTTTAATTAGCTGCTCAAACTCCCTCTGTTTTCTGAATTCTTCTTCTTTCCTTTTATTTTCAATTTGATTGATGGTCTGATTGATTAGGGGTATTTCTTCTAACCATTGAATTTGTGCGAAAATACCATTAACTTCTCGATATTTATCAATGGCGAGAGCGAATTTCCCTAAAGATAGATAATTTGAGGCTTCATCTAATGTTGTAAAAGCCTCTTGTTTTTGAGTTTCCCTAAACGATATTTCATCTTCACGTATCTTTTTGACTACTTCTCTCTTTTTTAATTTCTCTTTTTTAAATTTCATTTCACTAATAACTCTAGCCTGAAACTCCCTGTCATCCCTTTCTTTCTTGATTTGGTTTTCGATTACTCTTTGTTCTTTAATTTCTGAGCTACGCTTCTTATTTTCAATTTCGATAATGGCATTACCAATTCTTTCCATTTCATCATACCACTGAATACTTGCGAAAATATTAGTTACTTCTTGATACATTTCTATTGTTTTTTCGTAATCTCCCTTTTCAAGGAATTTTTGTGCCTCTTCTAATATCTTAAAAGCTTCTTCTTTTCTTTTCTCTCGGTATTCTAGCTCTGCCTCTTGATCTCTTAACCTTATTTCTTTCTTTTTCAGTCTCTCCCGTTCTTGTTGAAGTTGGTTAGACATTTGTTCTTGGAACTGTTGTTCTGTCTTATATTTCTCTATGGATTTCTGCATCTCTTTTTGATCTGCTAATGCTTGGTCTCTCTTCCTAATTTCAAGTTCTCTTATAGAATTTTCAATCAAATGTAATTCATCATTCCATTGGATACTCGCAAAAATGTTGCCCGCTTTTTGATAAGCTATTATCGCTTTATCTAACTCAGACTGTTTAACATAATCTTCTGCTGCATCTAATGCTTTAAAAGCTGCTTCTTTTCGCTTTTCTCTGTATTCAACCTCATCTCTTCTTATTTGTAAGGTACTTTCTCTTTGCTTTATTTTTTCTCTTTCTTTAGCTAATTGGATAGATGTTTGCTGTTGAAAGTCTAAATCCAATTTATTTCGTTGCTCTAATTTCTTTTGTTCCTCCAGTTCTTTTTCAATTTGAGTTACTTGTAACTTTTTTATACTTGAAATTGTATTTTTGATCGTAGTTGCATGTGATTCCCAACCGGCACCTAATTTTGTGAGAAGATCCAACGCTTCTGTATATTTCGTAGTAGCTTCAGAAAAAGCGCGATTTTCTTTTAATAACTTATCAGCTTCATCTAAAACTGTGAAAAAATGCTCTTCTCTCCTTACCTCTTCTTTCCTTTTTATTTCATATTCTAATCTTTTCTGATCTAATTCCCTGGCAGTTTGTATTATTTCTTCTCTTTCTTTTAAATATATTGTATCTTGAAGTTTTTTTAGTTCGACATCTCTTTTTTGCGTTAATTCTTGGGTTTTCGTTTCTTTTTCCTGCTTTTCTTTTACATTTTTAATGAAATTTCTAACCGGTTGAATATACGAGTCCCATTCTATAGATTTAAATAATTCAATTGCTTTTTCAAAATTGCTTATAGCTTGTTCATATTTTTTCTCTCGCTCCATCTTTTTTCCAACATCAACTAAGTTAAACGCATCAAACTGTATTTTTTCGTCGTCTCTTCTGATTTCTTTTATTTCAATACTAGACTCTTTGGTTTTTTCTTCTATGATTGTAGGTTCTGCCAGCTTTTGCTTTTTGAATTTTTCATACTCGAATTTTTCTTTTTTCAATTTGTTTATTATAAGGATAATGTTCTGGGTTTGATCTTGCCATCCAATCGAATTTAATAAATTTACAGCATTTTCATAATTTTCTATCGCCTTATCAAATTTCTTATCCTTTTCAAAGAATTTAGCATTGTCCATGAAAGTAAAAGCGTCGTTTTGAATTTTTTCTTCTTGTTCTTTCATTTCTTTATACTTTTTTAATTCTTCTTCTTTAGCAACGCTCTTTTTTTCTCCAAACGCACTCAAAACCTGAGGTTCAGCCTCTATAGAAACATCTGCTGATTGTTGGGGGTCACTACCTCTTTGTTTTTCAACTGATTTTCTCTGTTCGATCTTATCTGCAATGAGAGCTAATTTACTTTTTAAATTCCCCAATTGAGCTTCAGACCATCCTGCCTGAACCAATAATTTAATCGCTGACATATACTGGTTAATAGCATCCTCTAGGAATCCATCAGTTTCTAGTTTTTGAGCTCCATCTAATAAGGAAAACGCTTGTTCTTGTATTTGCTCAACTTGGCTTTTTGCAGAAGCTCGATAGAAAACCATCTCTTGTTTAGCAAATTCTTTTAATTCTTCAATTCTGGAATAAATATTGCTAATTCTGTTTATCAAGTATCCACTGGTTTTAAGATATTCAGCAGCTAACTGATAATTTTCGATAGCTTTTTCAAAATTCTTCTCTTCTTCAAAATTCTGAGCTAAATTAAGATAATTTAAAGCTTCTTGAGCTAATTGTTCTTTTCCTTCCATTTTAATCTAAACTCCTTATTTATTAATTGAATATTGGAATAAGGGCTAAGTGAAATTATTCTTTCTTCTTACAATAAATTATAACGATTTAATAATTAAACTTTTTATATTTTAATGATTACCCAACCAATAAAACCGAGTGGTTAAAAGTCATATTAGTACTATTATAAATAGTTGGGCTTTATTTCAATTTTTAATATATATTATAAAGTGGATCGAATGGTGAGTAATAATTCTAGCATTATAATTGATTTTGAACCGATCTCAAGAAGACTGTACCATAAAAAAAATGAGAACTTTTACCAATTGTTAGTTAATTCAGGTATCCGTGTAACATCACTCTGTGGCGGTCTTGGAACGTGCGGGAAGTGTAAGTTATTAGTCCAAGAAGGAATTAAATATCTTAATCCTCCCACTGATTCAGAAAAGAAATTACTAACAGAGGAAGAGATTAATGAAAACTTCCGATTAGCGTGTCAATGTTATATTGTTGAAGATCAAATCGATTTCATCGAAAAACATCCACAACCTCAAATTAGAGTATTTTTACCCCAAGAATTATTAGTTGAAGATTTTAAGATTTTAACTACTGGTTTAAATAAAGGTGTTAACCTAAATCCGAATGTTAAGAAAGTATTTATTGAAGTAGATAAACCAAGTTTAAAAACGCCTATTCCTGATTTAGAAAGAATTGTATCTGCTCTCTCCACTACAACTATAATTAATAAACTTCAATTAGAACCTTCGTTCGAATTCGAAACCTTAAAAAAAATACCTTTAGCCTTAAGAAAAGACAACCATCTTATTACATTAACTCTGTATGAAGAAAATAAAATTATTGACTGCGAAGCGGGAAATACTATTGCAAATAGTTATGGAATTGCTTTTGACATTGGAACTACAACCTTAGTCGGCTATTTAATTAACTTAAACGACGGAAAAATATATTCGATTGCATCAGCTCTTAACCCACAAACTGCATATGGCGAAGATGTCGTTTCCCGTATTACTTATATTAAAAACAACAAGGAAGGGCTCCTAAAGCTAAATACTACCGTTTTAAACGCTTTAAACCTAATTATCGATGAGACCTGTGCTGAAGCTAAAATTTCACCATCCCAAATATATGAAGCCACATTTGTTGGTAATTCCGTGATGCACCATATCTTCCTAAATATTGATCCAATTTATATTGGTTTAAGCCCCTACGTACCTGCGCTTAAGAAAGATTTGAATATACTAGCCAAGGACATAAATCTTAGAATCAATCGCGGAGGATATGCCTATATACTCCCGTTGATTGCAGGATATGTTGGAGCAGACACAACAGGGGTAATTTTATCATCAGAAATTGATGAGGAATCAGATTTAACTTTAGCTATTGATGTAGGAACCAATGGGGAAATCGTTGTGGGAAATAAGGACATTCTTGCCACAGGTTCTTGCGCAGCGGGATCTGCCCTAGAAGGGGCTCATATAAAAAGCGGAATGCGAGCAGCAGCGGGGGCGATCGACACCCTTAAGATTGACCCTACGGATTTAAGTGTCGGATATACTACAATCAATAATAAGAAACCAATAGGAATTTGTGGCTCTGGAATAATTGACGCTGCAGCAGAAATGTTGAAATCAAAAGTTATTACCAGAAGTGGGAATTTCAATAAACAACTTATCGATCACAAGAACTTTATCAAAGAAGATAAGAATCTCGAGTTTATCTTAGTAAGAAAAGATCAAACTTCAATTAATAGAGATATCACAATTTCTCAGAAAGATATAAGGGAGTTACAAATGGCGAAAGCAGCTTTTTATTCTGGTGCTCGCATAATTTTAAACTATTTAAATCAAACAAATGAACCTAACTTAAAAATTAAACAGATTTATTTAGCTGGGGCTTTTGGAAATTATATCAATAAAGGTAATGCTAAATTCATCGGAATGATTCCCGATATTTCTGACGAATATATATATCAAATTGGAAACGCTGCAGGAGTAGGAGCTCAAAATTGTTTATTAAATATTGAATTAAGAGATAAAGCTCGAAAATTAATTGAAAAAATAAATTATGTTGAAATCGCTGTAGCACAAGAATTTCAAAAGGAATACGCACAAGCGATGTATTTTCCTCATCTAAATCTAGAAAATTTTCCTAGTTTAACAGAATATAACGATATTTCAAAAAGGTAAATCAGCTTCTTTATCGCATTTCCTTCACCCAAATACCAAAAATATTACGAAATTAGGTAAAGTAAACAGAAAATTTTGTAGAATTTATTGTAAACAACAGAAACGTTTAATATTATATTAATCACGATTGAAAAAGAGTATAAAAGTATTTAAGAGATAAATATATTAAATTTTTATCTGAAACTGTATTTAAATTTTAAAAAGAAATAAATAAATAGAATTTAATAATAAAGATAATATCTTATATTCAATTAAAATTTTTAAAAATAGTAGAATATTATTCAAGGTAGAGGACTTCTATGTCAAGTTTCAAGTTAAAAGTTTTACTTACGGGAGCTGCCGCTGTTGGAAAAACGAGTATAGTTCAGAGGTTTATCAAAAACCGATTTGCAGCGAATTATAAGTTGACCGTCGGAGTTGACATTCTCACCAAGGATGTAGAATTTAGGCCAGGCGAAGTAGCAACTTTGAGCATATGGGATATTGGTGGTCAACAGAGGTTCGAGTTCATCCGATCGACATTTTACAAGGGAGCTGCTGGCGCTTTGTTAGTCTTTGACTTAACAAGGGAGCAAACTTATATTGAAACAAGGAAGTGGCTTACAGAAATCCG
>Ga0114921_10000655_pt1 | contig 14849 bp, 12 predicted proteins | sample BentaG_FD_87016 | JGI IMG/M metagenome (GOLD analysis project Ga0114921, IMG submission 87016) | Deep subsurface microbial communities from South Atlantic Ocean to uncover new lineages of life (NeLLi) - Benguela_00093 metaG | ecosystem: Environmental > Aquatic > Marine > Oceanic > Sediment ...
AGCCCTCCCGCCGCAAATAGGCACCGCCCCCGCCGTGCTCACACGCCTGCTCGTAGGCCGCCAGGTGCGCAACCTTGTCCGCGGCTGTGAACGCACGCCGCCGCCGCGGCCCATCGGCTCTCGGGTGGGATGGATCCATCCGTTCATTGTCGTTCAACGAGGTAATCATGGAACTGGTCATGGTGCGCCGATCCGTATCTCGCCCTGCGTCAGGCCGGTTTGCTATGAACCAATGGACTCAACTCACCCTGACACGCAGGGCTACGGTCGGGCGCCAATCAGTTTTTCTAGGACGCCGGGTGGGGTGTCACCTATGAAGGCCCGCAATACATCAGAGCCTCCACCAGAACCAGTGCGATTCATTTATGCTCACATAGGCCCGGCTGTAACCCGTGTTGCGGTGTGCGATTGATCGGCGCCGCGTGCGGCGAGGTTAGCAGGCACATGCGGGAAAGGAGTGAATCGTGCGGATTCTGGGGTTTTCATTGATTTTGGGCTTGATCTTTTCGTCGGCACCCGTCGATGTTGCAATAGCGACGCCAATCCAAACTGACTGCACGAGCGTGTCGGGCGTCACCCTGTGTGCGCAGGGCCACACTCAGCATGATATAGACACTGGCGAAGGCCCTCACAACGCTCGGTCAGGTCCCTACCATCCCTACCCCTGCGAATCCGACTGGATATGCGAAGACCTGTCGAACGATTTGACCGGCAGTTCCGAGAACCCCGAATTACCGGAGCATAGTGATCAACCCGAACGTCCTACTACTCGACCTACTCGACCCCTACGTCCCGGCGGTGGTATCGGACCGCGATAGGCACAAAGACCCTGGTGAAAGAGAACGAGGAGGTAAAGGGCTGAAATGTTCTCATGGCTAACAACTATGCGTGGTACAGCGGGCGTGGCGATCGGCGTCGGCGCCGTAACCGCTGCACTGCTGGGAACCTCGGCGACCGCCGCGGCCGAAGACCCCCCGCTGCCTAACTGCACCGGCGCCGATCTGGCGGGGATCTCGGCCGGGGTGTCCGCGGCGACATCGGTATATCTGTTCACTCACCCCGAGGTGAACGCGTTCTTCACCGGCCTCGAGGGCCGGCCACGGGATCAGATTCGGGCTCAGGTACGGCAATACGCCGAGGCCAACCCACAGGTGAAAGCCGAGTTGCAGCGCATCCGTCAGCCGATGGCCGACTTTCACAACCGTTGCGGCTAGACATCCCAGGTTCCTAGGTTGTCAAGCTGCGGTTCCGGTGCGCTATGCCCATGTGGTGTGTTCGTTGTAGTGGGAGTGGCGGCGTAGGTGACCGTAGAGGATGCCGCCGAGGTGGTCGTCGACCTGCCCCGGCGTGTCGCTTGCGGTCGTCTCGTGCTGCTGCCAGGGTCACCGCCCTGTCATCTCCACTTCGAGCGAGAAGCTCAGGAAGCTCCGAATGGCGACAATGCCGGCTAGCACGGCGACACTCTGTAAGTTCGGTGTGGATGGCGACCGTCTTGATGATGTCGGCGGCCACCAGGAACTCCAGACCGAGCAGGATCGAACGACCGAGCTGTTCACGAAACACTCCGTAGATTGGGGACTGCCCCAATCACGCCGCGGAACAACCGACCTCAGCGCCTCCGCCAATCCGCAATACCGGGTGTGCCACCGATGAAAGCGTCCCGGATTGCCAGTGTGCGCGACCCCTACGTGCTCGATGAGCGCGATAGCTACTGGGTCGGTGCGCTTATTCGGAGACGAATCCGCGATCGACTGTGGCGGCTCCTGCTCCGCGTTGTCGCCGGGCAGGGCCTCTGACCAGGCATTCGTTGAAGAGGCGGTCGAGCTCGGCTTCGTCGATGCGCCTGCCGATCGCCACGAGTTCACTTGTTCCGTTCAGTGCCCGCCGATCGCGCTTGACTGGGGTGATGTCGCAGCGGCGGCCGACGACTTGCAGGGCGTGGGGCAGGTCGGAGTCCGAGGTGAAGATGATGCCCTTGCACCGGTATACCGAGGCGGGGAGCTCGCGCTTGACCATGCGTCGCAGCGCATCAGGAGAGAATCGGGCCTGCGTGCGGTGGCTCCAGCGCTCGACTGGTGGGTCAGTCGGTCCGTGCGCTTGGTCACCGGGCGGCGGGAGCCGGGCGGGATCGAAGCGACCCGCTCCGATGAGCACCTCCAGCGGGGCGTCACCGTGAGTGGTTTCGACGATGCGAATCCGCTTGATGTGCAGGTCAATCCAATCTCGGATCACCTCGATGTGTGCCGGTCGGACGAGATCGGTCTTGTTGAGCACGACCAGATCGGCGAAGACGATCTGGCGCAGTTTGAGCGCGTTGAGCCGGTCGTCGTCACCGTCGCGGAAGAGGCCCTCGGCGTCGACGAGGCAGATGATGCTGTCGATGCGCAGCAGCCCCGTGTATCGGGCATCGAGGAAGGTCATCACGATACCGGCCGGATCGGCGATCCCGCTGGCCTCCAGAATCACGTAATCGACGGTGTCGGCCCGGGCGAGCAGGTCTTCGACCGACGCGACGAGGTCGTCGCGGATCTCGCAACACACGCACCCATTGGTGAGACTGATCGTGTTGGCCTCGACGCTGCGCACCAGAGCGGCATCAATGTTGATCGCCCCGAAGTCGTTGACCAGCACGCCGACACGCATGCCGTGATCCCCGGTCAGGATCCGATTGAGCAGCGTGGTCTTGCCCGCACCGAGGAACCCGGTAAGCAGCGTAATCGGCACCGGGCCCCGGCCGGGCGCCGCCGGCGAGTGGGCCCGCGGCGCCGGCGCCAGCAGGGGAGGTTCGGACATCATCCGGGTTTGCGCCAGTCCGGTTCGAGCTCAATGCCCCGCTGGGCGAGCATCTCCCGAGGGTTGATCGTGATGCCCGGCCAGGTCTGGGTCGGATCGCGGTAGACGTCGCGTGGATAGTACTTCTCCGGGTCGATCTCCAGATCGCGAACGAACTGCTCCTGCTGGTTCTCCCGCGGGTTGCGCGGAGTGGGGAAGGTGATCGACTCCGGCAGCGGATCGCCGGACTTGACGAACCAGCGCGGATCCATCGAGGCCGGTGCCGCGCCATCGGAGACGACCGCCTGACGCGACCAGATGGCGTCCTTGGTGATGTTGATGACGTTGAGGTCCAGGCCGAACATGAACAACCCGTCCCAGTGGGACCGGACCTCGGCGACCGACTCCGCCATCAGCTGATCGTCACCCCACTCGAAGTGGCAGATCGCCGCCATCCGGGGCTGGGCCTGGGCGAACATGTAGCCCGCCGCGTAGTAAGGGGTGTGGTAGACGTCCATCGCGTACTCCCAGAGATCGGCCGGAGCACCGACCTTCAGCCCCGTTAGCCAGGGGGTATCGATGGTGCCCTCGGTGACGAACAGGTCCGCTCCGGCGCCATACTGCACCGACAGCTCGTCGGGCCGGCCGTCGCCGGTCCACACGAACGAGAGGCCGGCGTCCTCCCAATCGAGACGGTAGGCCGACGCCCCGTCCTTGACGTGCGAGCGGGGCCAGTGTCGGACCTTGACGCCGTCGTGGTCGTAGCAGATGCCGTTGCGCTCGGTCCAGTCGAACTCGTGTACGTCGATCTCGAACCCGTCACCGATCGGGCAGCAGTCGAAGTTCTCTTCATGCCAGCGGTTCATCTTGCGCATGTTTTCGACCATCGCGGCGATCCCCAGTTCAGGAGTGCGCCCAGACGGGCCGTACACCCGAAGCGCCTCAAAACCGCCCGAGAACGCCCTAAACGGATACATGTAGGGCAGATCCGCGAAGTGGTCGGCATGCAGGTGGCTGATGAAGATGTCGTTGATCAGCGCCGCCGGAACCTGCAGCGCGATCGCATGGCCGATGCTGCCGTTGCCCAGATCGAAGAAGAACCGCCGCGGCTGGGACGTCCCGTTGCCGAGCTCGACCAGCATCGAGGTGCCCTTCTGCAGCTCGTTGGGCGGCCACGGCGAGCTACCCAGGAACGTGATCCGCATCTCCTGCTCCGGCAACACCTCGGTCCCCGGCAGGTACATGTTGCGGTTTTTGATCGCCGGCCACGGCTGGTAATACTCCGGCAGGCTGATCCCGCCACCCCGTCGGCCGCCATACGGATTGGTCGAATCGGACATTAAATTCACTCCATTTTCGTCACATGCCGCGAGGAGCGCCGACGCCGTTGCCGCGCCCACTCCCAGCACCGCAAGCCTCCCTAGTGCAGCGCGTCTGGTAATCCGGCCCTTGATGGCTTCGGCCACCACACCCAGGGCTTCTCGATCAGAATGCACAAAGCGCTCCATGCCTGGTAACGCTAGTTGGCCTGCCGAGTCCCCATTACTGAGTTCGCCCGAAACTAAGTCGCGGGTCTTGTGACCGATCACTTCTCACTTATGCACGGGATCTGTCAGGCCGCAATCTGTCCCCCGCCAGGCTTGCGGCAGGCCAGCAGAAGGTCCGCCTGCGAAAGCAGTTACGCAGCGGCGCTGGTACAAATGCCGAGAGATGCGAATTTCAAGTCCGCTGCCTCTGCCAATTGGGCTATGGGGGCTCTGCCGCCGGTGAGCACGCTACCCCGGCCCGTCGAACGTCGACTTATCGACGCGATCTCGCGAAGAACTCGCCAGCCACCGATTCCCTCAGTGAACCGCTCCATGCGCGCTACGGTGCTGGGGTGGGCGATTATCGGGAATTGTTCAACGCCAGCATCGCGAACCCTTCAGCCTTCTGGGCGGACGCCGCACGGGCGGTGACGTGGATCCGCGAACCGCAGCGCATTCTCGACGACTCCAACCCGCCGTTCTATCGGTGGTTTCCCGACGGGGAGCTCAACACGTGCGTCAACGCACTGGACCGCCATGTCGAGGGCGAACGCGCCGAACAGCCGGCGCTGATCTACGACTCACCGGTGACCGGGTCGCAGCGGACTTACACCTACCGTGAGTTGCTGGACGAGACCGCGCGCTTCGCGGGCGCGCTGCGAGGATTGGGCGTCGGCAAGGGCGATCGAGTTGTGATCTACATGCCGATGGTTCCCGAGGCCGTCATCGCGATGCTGGCGTGCGCACGGCTGGGCGCGGTGCACTCGGTCGTGTTCGGCGGTTTCGCGCCACACGAGCTTGCCACCCGCATCGACGACGCCCGGCCGACGGTGGTCGTGTCTGCCTCCTGTGGGATCGAGCCGTCCCGGACCGTGGAATACAAGCCGATGCTCGACGCCGCGCTGGACATCGCCGAACATGCCCCACCCGCGTGCGTCATCCTGCAGCGCGAGCAGCGGCCCTGCCAGCTCACCGCCGGCCGGGATCTGGACTGGCGCGTGCTGATGACGGATGCCCAGCCGGCCGAAGCGGTTCCGGTCGCGGCCACCGATCCGCTGTACGTGCTCTACACCTCCGGCACAACCGGCAAGCCGAAAGGCATCGTCCGCGACAACGGCGGGCACGCCGTCGCGCTGCTGTGGAGCATGCGCCACATCTACGACACCCAGCCCGGCGAGGTGTATTGGGCCGCATCCGATGTCGGTTGGGTGGTCGGCCACTCGTACATCGTGTACGGCCCGCTGCTGCTGGGCGCGACGACGGTGCTCTACGAAGGCAAGCCGGTCGGCACGCCGGATCCCGGCGCGTTCTGGCGGGTCGCCGCCGAGCACAGGGTGACGGCGCTATTCACGGCTCCGACCGCGATCCGGGCAATCCGCAAGGAAGACCCTGACGGCGCGCACATCGGCGAATACGACTTGTCAAAGCTGCGGTATCTCTTCCAGGCAGGGGAACGCCTCGATCCCGACACCTATGCCTGGGCATCGGAGAAATTGGGCATCCCGGTTGTCGACCACTGGTGGCAGACCGAGACCGGGTGGGCTATCGCCGCCAACCCGCTGGGTGTCGAGCCGCTGCCGATCAAGCCGGGATCGTCGACGGTGCCGATGCCGGGTTATGCCGTGAAGATCCTGCACATCGACGGCTCTGGCTGCGAACCCGGTGAGGAAGGGGCGATCTGCATCGGCTTACCGCTGCCGCCGGGCACATTGCCGACCCTGTGGGGGGACGACGACCGCTATGAGGCGTCTTACCTGTGCGAGCACCCCGGCTACTACCTCACCGGCGACGGCGGCTACCTCGACGAGGACGGCTACCTGTTCGTGATGGGCCGTATCGACGACGTCATCAACGTTGCCGGGCATCGGCTCTCGACAGGCGCCATCGAGGCCGTGCTGGCCGCGCACCCGGCCGTGGCCGAATGTGCGGTGATCGGAGTCGCCGACGAGATCAAGGGTCAGGTGCCGCGCGGCTTCGTCGTACTCAAGGACGGGGCCTCCGCCGAGGGCTTGACCGAGCAGCTCATTCAATTGGTTCGCGACGAAATAGGCGCGGTGGCCTGCTTCAACCTGGTGGACGTCGTATCCGCACTGCCCAAGACCCGCTCGGGAAAAATCCTGCGCAAGACCATGCGGGGCATCGCCCACGGCAAGGACGAGCCACTGCCGTCGACTATCGAGGACCCCGCGGTGCTCGACTCGCTCAAACCGATTCTGCGGGGCAGGTAGCCGTGCGAACGAACTCTGCTCCCACCTTCTCAGGCGATCAGAGCGACAGAGGAGATCACTGCGGAAATCGCCTCAACTGCAACGCAGGGAAGTAATGCCGCAGCAACATCGGTGGCGGCTGCCGCGTCAAGCGGCAAGAGGTCAAGCGCCTGCCGTTATAGCACGCGAAGAATGACGGTCCGTCAGTCGGCATCGACGATCGACAAAGCGATGCCGTCCAGGATGTCGTGCTCGCTGACGGTGAGTTCGTCGATTCCTGCGCGCGACCCGAGCGCGTAGGCCAGCTCCTCGACCACGATGGCCCCGCCGGCGATGACGTCCACACGACCCTCGTGCAGCGGGCCCAGCGCGGTGCGCTGCGTTCGCGTCATACCGATCAACCGGTCACACACCGTCAGCAGGTCAGCGAACCCAATACGCGAAAGATGAACGGCCGCGGCGTCATAGGTAGTCAGGTTCTGCGCCAGGGCCGACAGCGTCGTCATCGTCCCCGCCACCCCCACCCAGCTACGGGCCCGATCAACAGGCACCTCCCGAAAAGCCGCCCTAAGGCCCGCACGGACCACCTCACGCGCGGCCGCGACCTCGACGGGGGTCGGCGGATCAGAATGTAGGCAGCGTTCGGTCAGCCGGACGCAGCCGATATCTGCCGAATAGGCGGCCAGCACACCACCACCTTCCGGGCCACCCCCCAGCACCACCTCGGTTGATCCTCCACCGAGGTCGACGACCACGAAAGGTGCACCGGCAGAATCTAATTCGTTCACCGCTCCGCGGAAGGACAGTTCGGCCTCCTCAGCGCCGGTAATCACCTCGGCGACCACTCCCGGAACGACGGTGCCGAGCACTTCGGCCGTAATTGCGAAGAACTCGTCGCGGTTGGCGGCGTCACGGGCAGCCGACGTCGCGGCCATCCGAAGCCGTGGCACTGCGTGAGTACGCAGCACCGCGGCGTAGTCGATCAGGGCGGTGCGGGTGCGCGCCAACGCGTCCGGCGCGAACCGGCCGGTCGCGTCTACCCCCTGCCCCAGCCGGACGATGCGCATCTCCCGGTACACATCGCGCAGCTGCCCGGCAACCACGTCGGCGATCAGCAGTCGGATCGAGTTAGTGCCGCAGTCGATTGCCCCTACCCTGCTCACGTCCATCGCTCCGCCGACAGAATCCCGGCCATCGCGGGCTCGGCGGCCAGCACGGCCAGTGCCTCGTCACCGAGCGGATTCACCCCGCGTCCGGTGGCCAGCGAATGGGCAATCAGCACGTGCAGACATTTGACCCGGTCGGGCATGCCACCTCCGGAAAACGTAGTCCCCAGCGACTCTATCGCGTCTCGGGCGGCCAGGTATGACTCGTGTGCCCGGCGGTAGCGGGCCGCCAAGTCGGGATCGCTCCGCAATCGCGCAGTCATCTCTCGCATCAACCCCGACGATTCCAGCCTGCTTGCTGCCGCAGTCAGCACTGGATGAGTCAGGTAGTACAGCGTTGGAAACGGCACGCCGTCAGGAAGTTTCGGCGCGGTCTTCACCACGCCGGGTTCGCCGTTCGGGCAGCGGTACGCTATTTCGAGCACACCGCGGGCTTCGCGGCCAAGCTGCCGCGCCACCACCTCCAGGTCGGTCGGGTCAACCACCGGGAGCAACGACAGTCGGTAGGACGGGAGCGGGCGGGGACACCGGTGGTGGCAGAGCGGCCGGCGGAAGGTGTGGTTCATCAGCGATGGTATGCCACAGCGCGGCGTACCACGGGTCGTTGCTCGTCGGCTTTTCGGGCGCGCTACCAGGTGCCCCGGGCACTGCCGCCGAAGGGGGAAGTTGAACCTGATACGGGACGTCGCCGGGCATGACCCAACCGAGCCGTTCGCGGGCCTTCGCAGCGATGTACGCGGGATCGGCCAGCTTGCCCTTCTGCTGCTCTAGGTCGGTGATCTGTTGGCGCCTTGCGTCTTCGGCGGCAGCCAACTGATTCATCTCGGTCCGCTGCGCGAAATAGGTGCGCACCGGACCCGCGATGGTCAGCGTCAGAACACACACCACCGCTGCGAGGATCGCCGCCCGCCGCGCGGTCACGCCGAGCCGCTGCTCAGACTGCCGCTCGGCCGTCTCGGCAATCGACTTCCGGATCGGCTCCGAGCCGGGATCAGTTGCCGCACGTGATTCGTTCCCCCGGCGCACGGACGACGACTTGCGCGGACGCCCCCGGGCCGAATCGCCGGCCCGGGCCGGCCGCGAAGCCGGTGACCGCCGTTTCTGATCGGGCCGTTTAGATTCGCTCACAAGCTATTTAGTCTCCACCGCGTAGCGCGGGAAGGCGAGGTCGCCGGCATAACGCGCCGCATCACCAAGCGCCTCTTCGATCCGCATCAACTGGTTGTACTTTGCTACCCGCTCGCTGCGAGCAGGCGCACCGGTCTTGATCTGCCCGCTGCCCACCGCCACCGCGAGGTCAGCAATAGTGGTGTCCTCCGTCTCGCCGCTGCGATGACTGATCATGGTGCGATATCCGCTGTTGTGTGCCAGTGCAACGGCGTCGAGCGTTTCGGTCAGCGTTCCGATCTGGTTGACCTTGACCAGCAGAGCGTTTGCGACTCCCTTCTCGATGCCGTCCTCGAGCCGCTCGGGATTGGTGACGAATATGTCGTCGCCAACCACCTGCACGCGGTCGCCGATCGCCGCCGTCAACGCCACCCAGCCGTCCCAGTCGTCTTCGAACAGCGGGTCCTCAAGGGACACCAACGGATAGGAGTCCAGCAACTCGGCGTAAATCTGCGTCATCTGCTCGGCAGTGCGGCTTTCCCCCTCGAAGGTGTATCCCGTTCCGGTGGTGAAGAATTCGTTGGCCGCGGCGTCCAGAGCCAGTGCCACGTCGGCGCCGGGTTTGAGACCTGCCGCCTCGATCGCCGACGCGATCAGATCCAGTGCCGCCCGGGTGCCCGCGACGTCCGGAGCAAAACCACCCTCGTCGCCCAGACCGGTGGACAGCCCCTGCTTCTTCAGCACCGACTTCAGCGCGTGGTACACCTCGGCGCCCCAGCGCACCGCTTCGGTGAAGTTCGGCGCCCCGATCGGGGCCACCATAAACTCCTGGATGTCGACCCCGGTGTCCGCGTGCGCACCGCCGTTGAGGATGTTCATCATGGGAACCGGCAGGATGTGCGCGTTCGGCCCGCCGAGATAGCGGAACAACGGCAGCGCGGCCGAATCCGCGGCCGCCTTCCCGACGGCCAGCGAAACCCCGAGAATCGCGTTGGCGCCCAGCCGCGACTTGTCCGGCGTGCCGTCAAGGTCCAGCAGTGCCTGGTCAACTAAACGCTGATCGTCGGCGTTGAGCCCGATCACGGCGGGGGCGATCTCGTCGAGCACGGCCGTCACCGCCTTCTGGACACCCTTGCCGCCGTAGCGGGCAGCCCCATCGCGCAACTCCACTGCCTCGTGCTCGCCGGTCGACGCGCCGGAGGGCACCGCTGCTCGCGCGAACGTCCCGTCGATCAGGGCTACTTCGACCTCAACCGTCGGATTGCCGCGGGAATCGAGGATCTCGCGAGCCCCGACCTGTTCGATGATGGGCACTGGATTCTCCCTGCGTTCCTGGCTGTTGCTACGCGTTCCTGGCTGTTGCTACGGATGTACCTCGGGGACGTCCCGTGGGATGTCCATAGCCTAATCGGATGGGGCGCGCTTCTCCTCAGACCGTGCCGGCCTGCATCGTCGCCGGCCCAATGGGATGGGGCTTGCGCTGAGTGTGGCGTCGCAGGCGTCACAACGGGTGTCCTGCCGCGTACGCGGTAGCCCAGTCCCGCACGCTGCGCGCGTACTGGTCGGAGTGGTTGTAGGCGCGCAGCGCGGTAATCCACCCCCTGGGCGTAGCGAGATCCTTTCCTCGCCAGCACAGGTAGCCGGCGGCTGACAGAGCGGCGTCGTCGAAGTTGTCCGGGCTGACGATCCCGTCGTTGTTGGCGTCGACCCCGTACAACCGCCAGGTTTCGGGGATGAACTGCATCGGCCCCATCGCCCGGTCCATCTTGGCATCGCCGTCGAGTTCGCCCGAATCGGTATCGGCAATGTGCAGGTTTCCGTCGGACCCGTCCAGTCGCACACCCCGGATCGGTGGGGACACGTCGCCGTTGGGCGCAATCTTCGCGCCGCGATACGTGCCGTTGTGGCTTTCAACTGCGCCGATACCCGCCAGAGTCGTCCACGCCAGGTGGCATTGGGGATTCTCGACCTCGGCGACCCTGGCGGCGTAGGCGTATGCCTCCAAGGCTACGACCGGCATGTCCAGAGCCGGAGCTCGCTCGGCGGCCCAGACGTGCAGCTGGTCGGCGGGCCTGCCCTTGGCGTGAGTGTCGATCGCCGGCACCGGATCGCCCGCCAGCGGCGGCACGCCCTCCAGGATGGGGGTGCCCAATTGCCACGAACAGCTCGATGCCAATATCAGCGCTGTCGCGAAAACTACGGCGACAGCCCGCAGCCAATGCACTGGCGACACAGGACTCCCTACACCCATTCCGGTCCGTCCATCGTCCCATGCGCTCTGCGTAGTTCAGCCCAACCGCGGCTCTGGACCGAGACGTGCCGCGAGGAGCGAACCGACGGCGACTCCTCGGCCTAGTCGGGCTCGACGCCGCTGGGCTGATCTCCCAGCTCGTCGTCGATCGCGGACGGCCAGCAGTCGCGCCACTCGTCCTCGGTGACCTCGCCCAGCGGCGCATTGTCGAGTTCCCGGGGGACGTCGGAACAACGGCGATCGGCAGCGATCGCCCGCTCGGTCCTGCGCACCGTTTCCATAAACTCCAATGCCGCCGTTCGCAGATCGTTCTCGGCGTCGGCGCCGACTGTCACCGTAATCGAGGTGATCTCCGCGGGAATCAGGTCCGGCGGGAGCCCGGCATTGGTGACTCGCGCAACCACCTTTTGCGCCAACGCCAACGCGGGCTGACCGGTCGGCACATCGTCCATTGAAGACTGGCGCGACTTCACTGAACTTTCCTGGGCCTTCCGCTCTTCCCATTGGGCCAGTTGGTCGTCCAGCGAGATCGTCTCGCCGGCAAGCACTGCCGGAACCCGGTTCCCGAGCTTTCGCAATAGCGTGCCGGCCACGTCATCGATGGAGAACGGGTGCTCCGGGGCGTCCTCAGCGATCCGCGCATGGAAGAGGACCTGCAGCAAGACATCCCCGAGCTCTTCGCGCAGTTCCTCGGCGTTGCCGTTGTGGACGGTGTCGAACAACTCGTAGGTCTCCTCCAACAGGTAGCGGCGCAACGAGTCATGCGTCTGCTCGCTCTCCCACGGCCCCTCGGTGCGCAGCTTGTCCATCATCGCTACCGCGTCCAACAGCCGCTCGCCGGCCTGCGACACCGGCGCCGGAATCAGCCTCTCCCCGGCTGCCAACCGTGCGGCAACCGCGGGATGCTCGGGGTCGGACGACAGCAGGACCGGGGCATCGGCCCCCGAGCCCACCATTCGCGCCGAGGACAGTGTCCAGGGAACCGAAACCGGCATCTCTTCGGTGTACTGCACCTCCCCGGCGAGCAATTCGATGGCCTCGACCGGAACCAACGACGGGCGCCGGGGGTCGACCAGGACGACAGTCATCGCACTCGTCGCTCCTCACTCGGTTGGGTCGGTTGGGCACTGGGTTTCCCATTAGCGGGAGCAACTACCGCAGCCGCACCTCCGACCTTGGTTATATCAACTTCTCCCTGCGGTTTTCCATCGAGTGCGGATACCAAGTCTGCCACCATCTGGACCAGTTGGAGATCCCGGATCCTCGGCGCGCCGACTCCGGGGCCGGCGCGGGGAACCGGAACCTGGACTGTCGCCGCAGTCGGGCGGTAGTGCGAGCCCGGATACATCCGCTTCAGCCGCACCTGAGCGGAGTCCGGCAACGTCAACGGTGACAGCCGCAGCGTGCTTGCCGAGGCAGCCGACACTTCGGTGATGCCGTACCCGCGGCACTGCAACCGAAGCCGCGCCACGCCAACCAACCGGCGGGCAGGCTCGGGCAGCGGCCCGTAGCGGTCGGTCAGCTCGTCAACAACGGCATTGATAGCCGCCCCGTCGGCGGCCCCTGCCAGCCGCCGGTAGCCCTCCAGCCGCAGCCGGTCGCTACCGATGTAATCCGGCGGCAGGTGCGCATCCGCCGGCAGGTCGATCCTGACGTCCTTGGGCTCCTGCGCGGTGCTCACCGTCTTGCCGTCAGCGGCCGCCCGGTACGCCTCCACAGCCTCGCCGACCAGCCGCACATACAGATCGAATCCGACGCCTGCGACATGCCCGGATTGATCGACGCCCAGCACATTGCCGGCACCGCGGATCTCCAGATCCTTCATCGCCACGGCCATCCCCGCACCCAACTCGTTGTTCTGGGCGATCGTCGCCAGCCGGTCATGGGCGGTTTCGGTGAGCGTGGCGTGTTGCGGGTACAGGAAATAGGCGTAACCACGCTCACGGCTGCGTCCCACCCGGCCGCGAAGTTGATGCAGCTGAGCCAACCCGAAGGTGTCGGCACGCTCGACGATCAACGTGTTCGCATTGGAGATGTCCAGACCGGTCTCCACGATGGTGGTGCACACCAAGATGTCGTGCTCGCCGTTCCAGAACCCTTCGACCGTGCGTTCCAAGAGCTCCTCGGGCATCTGGCCGTGCGCCACGACCACTCGGGCCTCCGGAACCAGTGCGGACACCCGGGCCGCGGCCTCGTCAATCGAACTCACCCGGTTATGAATGTAGAAGGCCTGCCCGTCACGCAACAGTTCACGGCGCAGCGCGGCGCCAATCTGCTTGTTGTCGTGCGGCCCCACGTAGGTGAGCACCGGATAGCGCTCCTCGGGCGGGGTTAGGATCGTCGACATCTCGCGGATCCCGGCCAGGCTCATCTCCAGCGTCCTCGGGATGGGGGTGGCGCTCATCGTCAGCACGTCGACGTGGGTGCGCAGGCTCTTGATGTGCTCCTTATGCTCGACGCCGAACCGCTGCTCCTCGTCGACCACCACCAGACCCAGGTCTTTCCACTGCACCGCGGTTTGCAGCAGCCGATGCGTGCCGATCACGATGTCGATGGACCCGTCGGCCATGCCGTCCAGTGCGGCCCGCGACTCGGCGACGTCGGTAAATCGCGACAGCCCCATGACCGTGACCGGGAAGCCTGCCATCCGTTCGGTAAAGGTCTGCAGATGCTGGTCGGCCAGCAGCGTGGTGGGCACCAGCACCGCGACCTGCTTGCCGTCCTGCACGGCTTTGAACGCCGAGCGTACCGCGATCTCGGTCTTGCCGTAGCCGACATCACCGCAGATCACCCGATCCATCGGGATCGGCTTTTCCATGTCGGCCTTGACCTCTGTGATGGCGGTGAGCTGGTCGACGGTCTCCGCGAAGTCGAACGCGTCCTCCATTTCGGCCTGCCATGGGGTGTCGGGGTTGAACGCATGACCCGGCGCGGCCTGCCGTTTGGCGTAGAGCGCCACCAGCTCACTGGCGATCTCGGCGACCGCACGGCGCGCCTTGGTCTTGGTGTTGGCCCAATCGCTGCCACCGAGCCGGCTCAACGCCGGCGATTGACCGCCGACGTAGCGGGAGAGCTGGTCAAGAGAGTCCATCGGGACGAAGAGCTTGTCTGAACCGTGCTGGCCGCCGCCCCGCTTGCCTGACGCGTACTCCAGCACCAGGTACTCGCGGCGCGCGCCCCCAACCGTGCGTTCCACCATCTCCACAAACCGGCCGATGCCGTGCTGGTCGTGCACAACGAGGTCGCCGGCGGTCAGAGCAAGCGGGTCGACGACGTTGCGCCGTTTGGCGGCCAGTCGCTTGCCTTCGGTGACGGAAACGCGACTACCGCTCAGGTCGGTTTCGGTGATGATGACGAGGTTGCTACTCGGTAGAACAACACCGTGGTGCAGCCGACCGCGCAGCACACCGACCACACCCGGACGTGGCGCCTCGCCGGGGTCAAGGTAGGCAACGGGCAGGTCGGCCTCGCCCAGCTGCTCAACTATGCGATGCGTGGTCCCGCTCCCCGGCGCGACGATGACCGCGGATCCGCCGGTTGTGACCTGGGCGCGCAGCATCGCGAAGATCTCCTCGACGCTGTTTTGCCGACCGCCCGCCGTGGGCGCCGGTTTGATGTCGAGCTGCACGGCACCGATGTCACCGAGTTGGCTCAGCGTCCACCACGGATGCCCGGCCTGCCCGGCGGCAGCACGCACGTCGTCCAGCTCGACGAAGCCCGAGGCGCCGAAGTTCTCGAGGTCGACGGGGGCCGCACTCTCCGGGCCACCATTGTCCGGGCCACCATTGTCCGGGCCAGGGCCCATCGCTGCCGTCGACCA
>Ga0114921_10000656_pt1 | contig 14839 bp, 11 predicted proteins | sample BentaG_FD_87016 | JGI IMG/M metagenome (GOLD analysis project Ga0114921, IMG submission 87016) | Deep subsurface microbial communities from South Atlantic Ocean to uncover new lineages of life (NeLLi) - Benguela_00093 metaG | ecosystem: Environmental > Aquatic > Marine > Oceanic > Sediment ...
GCCCGTCTGGAACAGGAGGTAGCCTATGTCCTTCGGGTACATGACCTGGGTCCGCCTGTCGGTCTTTAGAACCCTGTCCCGCACCAGGGGCCTGAGCGCGTGGAAGGTGACGCCGAGGCTACTCCTCAGGGGGAAGCCGTAAGGCTTTCCTATGAGGTCGCCGAGCTCAACGTACCCCCTGTGGGTGTGGAACTGCTTCCCCGATTCGACCCTCACGAGGTATGTCCTCTTCTTATCCAGGTAGAGGAGGACGTCATCCCCCTCGCCTATCGTAGCCATCCCATTCCTTGTTGACGGGCCCGCCATAAAACCTTCACCCCGGGGCGGGAGAACCTTTTTGGGGCCCGGGCTGCATCTTATCCCCGGTGCGAACATGCGGACACTGCGGGAGTTCAACGAGTACAGGAAGCGGATGAACGAGCGGATCCTTGGCAGCGGCAACCTCGGCCTCAGGCGGTTCTGGGCCCTGGACAGCCGGGCCTATGAGACCGGAGCCCTGGACGAGAGGACCAAGGAGCTCCTCGGGCTGGCGACTTCGACGGTGCTGAGGTGCGACGACTGCGTCACGTATCACATCGTCCGGTGCGTACAGCTGGGCATGACGGATGAGGAGCTCCTGGAGGCGCTGAACGTGGCCCTCGTCGTCGGCGGCTCCATCGCCATCCCCCACATCAGGAGCGCGGTCGAGACCATCGACATGTGCCGAGAGCTGCAGGCAGAGGACCCAGAGCTGAAGAGCCTACTGTGACCCTCATTTTTTACCCGACAGGCGAATACTACTACCGAAACAAGATATTTAGAGCTTGTATGGATCAGATTGAGGCCGCTCCATCCAAATTATTATCGTTCTCGTCTCGTTTCCGATGGGTTGTATCGACATATTCATAAACAGCTAAAAAAAAAGTGAATCGTTGAACATGGACGTGAAAAAACACCTCGTCACCATCCTGACGAACAAGATCTACACGTTCATCTTCTTCACGTCCATCGGCATAGTAGTCCGCGCCCTCACCTGGGCCGTCCTCCCCCTCGACTGGAACTGGGACTCCTACCACCATTGGCAGATCTCCTACCTCACCCTGAAGATAGGGCTGAGGCAGGGCAGGATGTTGGACCTCAGCGGCAGCGAGTACTACTGGGGAATGGTGCCCCACCTGGTCCAGGCCTTTCTCCTCTGGGCCTTTAACACGGCCTCCATAGCTCCCTACAGGGCCTTGAACGTCCTGCTGGGGGGCGTGAACGTGTACCTCCTCTACCTGATTGGGAGGGACAACATCTACTGGGAGGTGGGCCTCTACGCCGGCCTGCTCTACGCCCTCTACCCCATAGCCGCGGTCTTCGACGCCATAGCCATGCAGGAGACCCTGGCCCTGTTCCTCGTCCTCCTATCCCTCTACCTCTTCAGGGTCCGCCCATTCTGGTCCGGGGTCTTCCTCGCCCTCGCATGCCAGAGCAGGATCGAGCTCTGGATGGTCTCCATGATCTTCATCGCCGGAGTCATCCTCGTGGAACGCGCCTCGACCAAGATCGTCCCCTTCCTGGTCAGCTGGCTGACCCTGACGGGGTTGTTCTGCTGGATCTTCGCGCTGCAAACGTCGAACCCGATCTACCCCCTCTACTGGAGCCTCTACAGCACCTTCGGAGGCTGGACGGGGTCGTCACAGGGAAAGCCCTTCCTCGAGCTCATGCTCGGCTGGATATATCTCAAGTTGAGAACGTGGCCGACGAAGCCCACGGGCCTGGCTATCCTGGGGTCGATGTTCGTCGTCCTCTGGGTCTTCGTCGACATGGTGAGGAAAAGGTGGAGGAGGTACCATATCTATCTGTTCTTCATTGCGAGCGTCGTCGTTCTGGGCCCCCTCCTCCTACCCTACTTCGGCAAGGAGTTGGAGTACCTGCTCCTCATGCTCAGGCTGTCAATACCCGTCGCGGCCCTCGGGGGCATCATCCTCACTTATCAGTTGTTGAAGGCCGGTGTACCGGGACTCCACATCAGGTTCAGGAGCCTCCACCTGGAGAAGGGCCTACTCCTCCTAGCGCTCATATCCCACCTCTTCGTTATCCCGGCTTACGGCTATTTTCAAAGCAAACCCGAGGGCGTCTTCTCCACGGCCGACGAGGGCATGAGATACTACACCGGAGGAACTATAATCTCCAACTACCCGATGCTGAACTACAGGCTGGTTACAAAGTGGCGCGTCAAAGCCGCGGACCTCCTGGGAACCCACTATTCCCCCGCCTCCTACGGCGTAAAGGACCCGGTCGAATACGCCAGGTGGCTGAAGGAGAACAACGTGACATTATGGATCTATAGAGGCGAAGAAGGCAAAGAGGCGTGGTCGATCTTGACAGTGAACTTCCCCGATCTACTCGTTTACAAATACCGGAAATACGAGATGCGGTTCTATGTCATCAACCATACGTCGTTAGATAGGATACTGAGCGGATGATGCTTCACCTCTCAACAATATTCATGAACTAAATAATTAACATGTCAGGGGATACAACCCCGGCTCCTTTCGGAAGGAGATGCCGCCGAAGAGACCCTGAATATGGCCGTATAGACCTGGAGCGCAGAACTAAAATGCAGAAAGAGGTTGGCCTATACCAATGGATCGCGCAGCCATAGTCTACCACGAGGGAGTAGCCGAGTACGACTTCGGCCCGGGCCATCCCTTCCGGGGTGACAGATTCCCACGCTTCATGAGACTCCTCGAAGAACACGGCATACTCGACCTCCCCGGCGTCAAGCTCTTCGAGCCCGAGGCGGCCGGAGACGGGGACCTCCGTCTAGCCCACTCCGACGACTACATCCAACTCGTAGAGCGAGCTGCGGCCAATAACTACAACCTCTCCGGGGACACACCCCTCACTCCCAAGGTGCCCGGGGCAGCGAGGCTCATCGCCGGCTCGGCGCTGAAGGCAGGGGAGCTGGTTGCGGAGGGCGGCTTCAGGGTCGCGGAGGGGGTCGGTGGGGGCCTCCACCACGCCGGACGGGACTACGGCGGAGGATTCTGCGTGTTCAACGACGTCGCCATCTGCGCCCGGGCGCTCCTCGATCGGCACGGCCTTGAGCGTGTGCTCATCTTCGACTCCGACGCCCACGCAGGGAACGGGACCATGGACATCTTCTACGAGGACCCCAGGGTCCTCTTCATCTCCGTCCACCAGGACCCCAAGACCATCTACCCTGGCACGGGGTTCATCGACCAGATAGGCAGCGGACCCGGAGAAGGATACACAGTGAACGTACCACTGCCACGGCGGGCGGACGACGAGTGCATGGACCTCGTCCTGGAGAGGGTCTTCAAGCCGCTTGCGAGGGCGTTCAAGCCCCAGGCCATCATAAGGAACGGGGGCTCCGACCCCCACTTCGGGGACGGCCTGACCACCCTCGGCCTCACCTTCGCCGGCCTCAGATCGATAGGGGCCGCGGTCGCCGAGGCCGCCTCCGCCGTGGAATGCGGGGCTGTCGACCTATGCTGCAGCGGCTACAACCCCGGAACGGTGGCGGAGGGGTGGCTCTCCATACTCTCCGGGCTGATGGGGGTGGAGGTATCCCTGCCCGAGCCGAAGCCTCCCCGTTGGGGCGTTCCCAACCCCGTCGAGGCCACCGAGGCTGTCATAGAGGCCCTGGCCGAGAAGCTTAGCGGATACTGGAGCTTGGACTGAGGGCAGGGTGGCCGACTAAGGTTTTTATCGGCTTTGAGGGATATGGGTTTGGGGAGGCCGGTAAGACCTGGATATTAAGACCGTTCCATATGCGTCCGCCGACGATCGCGAACAGCCCTTCACCGGCGACTTGGAACTAGCTCCTGTTCGTCCTGGCGGAGGCGCGCGCGCGAGCGACAGCGAGTACATCAGGCTCAACGATGAATTGGTGGAGGGGCTGGGCCTCATCTCCCGTCCGTGACGCCTCTTGACCCAAGTCTAAGGCCTGTCCGCCTTCTTCCGACATGTCCTGGCTATGGCGTGTATCGCCTGTGGGAGAGTGATAGGGGCGAAGACCTTCGCGTATTTAAACCGAGCTGCCTCTGCCACGCGCCGACTGTCCCCGCCTCCATCTAGGTACCCCTCGATGAAGCATCTCGCCATGTCGGACACCCTCGTGAGCGGGTCGAGGGGGCCCGCGTAGTGCCCCGAGAAGTAAAGGAACTCGGCCAGATCCCAGGTCTCGTTGCCGCCCCTGGAGCTCTGCTCGAGGTCGACGACGACGGTGTCGCCCTCCGACGTGGCTATGAAGTTCTCGGGCTTGCAGTCGCCCAGCGTCGCTCCCCCCTCGTGGACGGCCGCCACTGTGACGCCCACCTTGTTGAGGAGGCCGCGTTCAACGTCCAAGGTGCTGCTCCCCCTGATGACGGCTTTGACGACCTCCGCGAGGTTCTTACCCTCCACGAACTCTCTGAGGAGCAGGCGGTCTCCGAAGCTCGTGCTCAGGATCCTCGGGACGGGTATCCCGCTGCGGCTTAGGAAGTTCGTGGCGGCGCATTCCCTCTCCATCCTGGACCGGCCGAGGACCGCGAAGTTCTGGGTTCCGATGGTCCAGAGGGCAATAGGAGCCCATTTCAGGCTTACCCAGTTGGGGTAGCGCTTCAGGATAGCCCTCCTCGTGGTATCCCCCGCGTCGTAGGTGAGCAGGTAGACCTCGTTCAGGGCGCCTCCGTACCTCCGGAGCTTCGCGGCGCGCCCCCTGCTCCGGGGGGCCATCCTCGCGATCAATTCCTCTATGGATGTGGACTCGGAGAGGGGGGAGAGGCCCGCCGTTGTCGGGAAGTGGAGGAAACGGTTCGGGTTGGGTAGCTCAGATGAGCCGAGGGCCGTTGGGAGCGCGTCGTCGAGGAGGGAGAGGCTGAGGAGGGGCCGTAGGAGGTCGATGACCCCCCTTAGCCCCACCTTGAGAAAGCCCTGCAGCTGCATGTGCACCCGGTTCAGCTGGTCGGATACCTGCACGCTCCGCTGGAGTGTTGTGTCCACGAAGCCCCTGTCGATAGCCACTAAGCCGTCCCTCATGTGGATGACATCGGAGCGGGCGAGGGCCCTCAGCGCCCCCTCGTAGGTCTCGATACCCCGCCCCTCCTCGTCGAGGCCTTCCAGTAACTTCTCGGCGTGGGGGAAGAGGTGGGATTGCCTCGTCACGATGTCGTGGACGAAGTACCTCGGGTCTATGAGGAGCTCGCTCGACAGCTCCGGGTGCTCGAAGGCGAGGGCGGCCAGGCTCTCCTCCACCTTCCGTCGCTTGTAAAGGCTGTCCCAGCCCGAGAGGTAGTCCTCCCCGGCGAAGGCCTCGTACGGAAGGAGGAGCCTGCTCGCGACGACCTCGAGGAGGGCAGAGGTCTCCACGTCCGATTCGAAGAGCCGCCTGTCGACGACGAGGTGCTCCACCTTGGTCCCGCCGTAACTACTAAGATGCCTCTGAACACCCCTCTTGACGTCTTCGGCCACCACCAGAACGTAGACCGGATCCCATCCTGGCAGCGAGGGTGCCGTGCAGGCTAAGGCGACCGCCTCGGGAGCTAGGGCCTCAGCTGTCTCCCTAACGTGCCGTTCGAGCCCTGCAGCGCGTGCGGGGTCCAGGTCATGGGGCATTTTGGGTTCCTCGCCCTATCCTTCCGGGTAAGAGGGTTTCAGTTCGGATTTAAAGGTTGTTGGGGCCCACGTGGGTAAACTTAACCTACCTTAGGTTTCTTACTATTGTAGGGCGTGGACACTATGTCAAAGTACAGGGCTTTGGGAGTGGACGTGAGGAAGGAGGGCGTCGAGGCCTTCGGCGCCGTCGTCGACAACCTCTTCCCAGGGGCCTTTTGCGTGGTAACGAGGGACCCTTCCAATCCGGGGGTGGGCCTAGTCTCCCACGCCGACTCCGCCGGCAGCAAGCCCATCGTGAGCTACCTGTGCTGGCGGGAGTCCGGGGACGCCGACTGGTTCAAGGGGCTGGCCCAAGATGTGGTGGCAATGAACTTGGACGACCTCCTCTGCGTAGCGGCTGATCCCGTCGCCTTCGTCGACTACGTCGCGCTGAACACGCTGCTGGTCGACCGGGTGCAACTCCTGGCGGCCCTGGCAGAGGGCTTCGCCGACTGCCGGAGGATTCTTGCGGAGCAGGGGGTGCGCTTCCTGTTCGGCGGGGGCGAGACGGCCGATCTCCCGGACCAGATGAGGACCCTAGACGTGTCTGGGGCTTTCTTCGGCAGGGTTGACCTCAAGAAGGTGGTGACGGGGGAGGAGGTGGCCCCCGGCGATGTCGTCGTGGGGCTGCGCAGCGGCGGCCCCCTCAGCTACGAGAGGGGGCTGAACAGCGGCATCATGTGCAACGGCCTAACCCTCGCCAGGAACAGCCTGTTCGACCACGGCTACCTGGAGAGGTACCCGGAGCTAGCCCATCCGGGTCGGGGGAGGTACACGGGCCGGTTCAAATACGACGAGTACCTCGACGAGCTGGGGATGACGCTCGGCGAGGCCCTGGTCTCCCCCACCAGGGTCTTCGCCCCGGTGGCCGCCGCCGTGCTCGAGGAGGTCGGGGGCTCCGTCCACGGGATGGTGCACAACACGGGGGGCGGGCAGACGAAGTGCCTCCGGCTTGGCAGGGAGATACGGTACGTGAAGGATGGGTTGCCCGACCCCGACCCGGTCTTCGAGCTGATCCAGAGGGAGGCGGGCGTGGAGTGGGGAGAGATGTACGAGGACTTCAACATGGGCGTCGGATTCGAGTTCGTGGTCGACCCTGAGGCGGCGGAGGAGGTGGTCAGCGTCGCGGAGGGCTTCGGCATAGGGGTAGGGGTCATCGGCCGCTGCGAGCGCAGCCCAGGCAAGAACAGCCTCGTAATAGACTCAAAAAAGGGAAAGTTCGCCTTCCCTTGAACGCGAAGGCAGCATCATCCGTCCCGAGGAGAAGCGAAACCAAAAGGCTGTGTCACAGATTAGATCCGACGGGAAAATCCTCCGTCACCGTGCGTGTCGTTAGGACGCCGAAGGGGCTACCAAGAACCCAGGAGCTTGAGCCAGGGACGGTTCTTTACTTTTTATTTCTGCTGTATTTTTTAGTCTTTTTCGCGGGACGCTTCTTGCCTCCATTCCCTCTTATCCCAAGGCGAAACCGTCCAACATAGACCGCAAGGGAGGTACCCACGCCTACAGCCCCGATGGTCAGGTACTGGAGGGGCGGCCTAACCATGGCCAACAGCATGTTTGATGCCTTGTCCGTGACTGTGAGGGGGACGATTATGAACTCCATCAGGCCGCTCTGGGACGAGGTGTACTGGACGCCGTCGCCCTTCACCTCCGCGAGGACGTTCCACACGCCGACCACCGAGGGATAGAAGGTGCAGGTGAAGTCTCCGCCGTCGTCGGTCGTAACCGTCTCCTTGTAATACGAAGCGGAGGAGGTGAAAGTGACCTCGACTACCATGTTCCTGACCCTGGGCGTCAACATGCCCGAGAAGGTGATCGGTTGGTTCAGCTTAGCCTCGCTCGCGCTGAGGGAGTAGCTCATTTCCATGACCTGAAGATCCACTTTGAGCTCGACCACGTTGCTCGACGCCGGATAGTTGAGCTCGTCGCCGGCGAAGAAGGCCTGGAGGGTCCGTTCGCCCGGACCAACGGGATTGTAGGAGTAGGTGAAATAACCGGATGTGTCCGTCGTGACCTCCACGGTCTCCTCAAGATCCCCATTCCTGAACTGCAGCTGGACCGTCTCGGACCGCGGAGATATCCTGCCGCTAACATCCACATCCCGGCCCGCATTCACCGTGGATTCGGCCACTCTGCATTCCAGGGCCACCCTATTTTTCACGGGGAAACTGCCGTCGATGGAACCCAAGTTGCCGACGGCGTCCTCAGCGTGGACCGTGTAGTTAACGTTAGCGCCCGCGGAGAAGCGGGGGAGGTCGCAGGCGTAGACATCCTCCTCTAGGTCGAGGTCCTCCGTCTCCCACGTCTTACCGCCGTCGTCCGTGAACTCCACCCAAACCCGTTCAACCTCGCTCTCCTCGTCGATGGAGACGGCGAGGGGGGTCCTCTCATGGGCGTACCCTTTCTCGGGCGGTTCGACCAGTGTTATATTAGGCGGCGTGAAGTCCGTCTTGACATGGAAACCCACGGTCCCCGTGCCGTGCTCGGCGATGAGCACAAAGTAGTAGAAGATGTTGGTCGCGTTCTCTCCGGTGCTGGGGGTGGAGTACGAGAAACTCATGTCCTCGCCGGAGTACTCGCAGCTCGCCATAGCCATGGGGTTGCGGTCCCCCTTACAGGACGTGTTGAACCCTCCGTAATAGCCTTGGAACTCGTCGAAGAGGTCCCCGTTTGGCACGCCGATCCCGTACAGGTTATAGCCGATCTTCTCCTTGGGGTTCGCCATGGCATACAGCCGCGCCTCGTACATGTCGAGACTGGATGGCACGTCGACGAAGACCCGGATGCGGGGCGACGAGGTGTTGAACTCATAGGCCCAGCCGGTCAGCTGCAGCTCCTCATCCGTCTGCGTGTTCCTGCCCTCCAGGTACTTGGAGTACTTGACATTCGTGTCGATGTGCTCTATCACCATAAAGACCGCGGAAGTCGCGTTCTTGCTGTCCCTGGGATCGTTTACAATACGGAACTCGTAGTCCCCGGTCACTTTGGGAACGAAGTACCGGTGGCGCGAGTCGTTGGCCACCTGCTCGGGGAGGCCTGCTGACTCGGTGTGGCTTGACCGCCATCGGCGGTAGGGGTCGTACACCGAGATGTCGTAGTCGGCGAGAGGATCCGAACCGTTGTTGATCCAGTCGCCCACTAGGAAGATGTGATAGCGCTTCTCCGCCTCAAGGGGGTAGAACAGGCTCCACTCCTCTCCTATCTTTATGTGGATTTCACTATCGTCCTTGTTGATGAAGACGGGGTCCACCGGCTTCAGGATGTAGGTCTCCCTGTCGTCGATGTCGTGGATGACCCAGAGCTTGGCCGAGGTGTCTTCGACGTGGAAACTGAGCAGGACGAGGAGGGTTAGCGTGCCGATGAGCAGAGTCCTCTTCCCTGGCTTAAGTTCGTTCTCCCACAGCATAGTGTACACTGGCCTCCGCCGGCCTACTACGACTCCTTCAAAAACTAATAAAGGTATTATGCAGAGTGGAAACGTATCATAACTACTGTCCCTTCATACATAGAAGGCGTCTCTATTCGCCCTATTTTCCTCCGGCGATGGACGCGAACCTTGACATGCTCCCCATTCCGAGGAGGCGGAGATTGCCCATATGGACGCGGTCCAAGTGCTCCCGTGCAGCCCTGTAGCATTCAACGGCCTGCCTCAGCGGCGTCACCGGGAGGTCCGGCATGTGGTACGCCGGGTTGAAGACGAGAAGCCCGTAGGGGATGGACGGGTCTAAGCCCGATACGAACTCGGCTATAGCCTCCACCTCGGCGGCATCCACGTAACCTGGGACGAGGAGCGTCGTCGCGGTCAACACGGGAAGCCCTCTTCTCTCCGGGTACATCTCCCTGGCCACCATCTCGAAGTTCCGGTACGCCCGCCGGTTCGAGACGCCGCTGAGCGCCAGGCTCAGCTCCGGGGTGAAGCATTTGAGGTCGAACTTGACGTTACCCCCGCTCGCCAGCGACAGCTCAGCCGCCCTCCGGACGAGGTGGTGGTCTCCGCAGCCGTTCCACTCGAAGCAGATGCGCAGAGGCCCCTCGCGTCTAGCCTCAACCGCCTCCCTAGAGGCGTTTATCGCGAAGGGGAGCTGGGGCTCTGGCGAGCCCCCGAAGAAGCAGACACAGGAGATCCTGCGGTCTCCCGCCGCCCTCCCCGCCAGGCTCCCGGCGGAGACCAACTCCCCCCTATCGAGCTCCTTGTGTGAGGCGTTCTGGCAGAAGAGGCAGTCGAAGTTGCAGCCGTATAGGAAGACGGCGAGGTTGTGGAACCCGACTTCGGGTCCAGGGAGGTTCGCGTGGGTGGGGTAGCCTGCCCCCGTGCCGCCCGGACAGAACCAGGCTGAGCAGCAGTTCGTGACGTGGGGGTCCAGATACGTGTAGAGGAGTCCCTTGGACCCGGTCACCCGAGACCTCAGGCCGCCGCTGTTCCATCTCAGCCCGCAGAAGCCCCTCTCGCCCTCGCCCATCACGCAGCGGTTGGAGCAGAGGCCGCACTCGACGCCGCCCTCGGTCTTCGGGGGCTCGCCTGGAAGCCCGTGACGAGCCCTGACCTCCCTGTGGGCCTCCTTGATGTGGGGGATGGCGTCGCTCGGCCTCTCCCTTATACAGTCAACACACACGCCGAGGGCTTCAGAGACGTATTCTACCGGCTCGCCGCAGACTCGACACCCACCCGACCTGGCCTTCGATCCGCGAGGTCCGTTTTGCAAGGATGGAGATCACCTGTATAAAAAGTGAGAAAAAGGGGAGAAATTATGAAACTGTCTCATCTCTTCCGTGCGCTTGCAAGGATCTTTTTAATCCGATCGGCGATTAATGCTTCGTCGCCCTCTAGCAGGAACTCAGGGTTTATTGCCACCCGGCGGGTGGCGGCCGCATAGCGAGCCTCTACGCTTGGATTTCCCTCCCTGAGCTTGTCCAGGAGATCCCTCCCGGTCATTCCGTAGGCTTCTTCGTCGATCTCGACGTAGCATATGGGGCATATGGGCTCCTTCTCTTCAACCGTGGTATCATAGGTTACGCCGGCTTCGATGTCTGGGATGGTGTCCAGCTGATCGGCGAGCCACTTGGCCTTCTTCTCCCACTCCTTGAAGAGGGGCTTCTCGTCCAGCTCCAGGTACTTATTCAGGGCGGTGACAAGACCCACGATGGTTTCCCTGCACATCTTAGACGATCTCCCGATACCGTGGAAAGGATAGGCCTGTAGATGGGCGAGCTTGATTAGATCTTTTCTACCCGCCAAGATTCCAGAGTTGTTCGGTCCAGCGATGAACTTGCCTCCGCTGATTACCACCAGGTCAGCGCCCTTTTCGAGATATCTCCTCAAATTTTTCTTGGGCGGTAGCTCTGAGGCGGCGTCGATTATGATAGGGACACCGTGCTTGTGGGCTATCTCCGCCACGGTGGCTAGGGGGAGGTGTCCTCCCGCCGACCTATCTGTAATGTAGTAGGCCGCTGTTTTTTCCGGGTCAAATGCCTCGTCAAGCTCCTCCTCGGTCGCTCCCTCCTCAGTGCCAACCTCCACGAATCGCCCTCCGGCGCACTCTACCGCGTGGTCATAGGTGTTCCTATTCGATTTCTGGACTATGAACTCCGTCTTCAGCCCATCGGTATGCATAGGAAGTTTCTGAATGATTTTGGTCCACGTCTCTCGTTCTATGGGGTCATACTCCTCCAGCTCAGTGCCCTTCATCATGCAGGCAGCGGCCGCCAACAAAATCGAGTTGCTTGATCCTGCCGTAGGTAGCCCCGCTTCGGCGCCAGTTGCCCCCGCAATCACTTTCCCGGCCCATTGTTGAAGTTCAGGGATTTGGACAAAGGACTTGGAGGCATCCTCCATGGCTTTGAAAACCTCTGGTGGTGAAATAGATCCGCCGACCTTGGTGAGGGTGCCATATGCGTTAACCGCCCGCCTTACACCGTACTTTTCATAGGGGTTGTATACCTTTTTCGCCAAATTGATAAACCACCTTTTCCGCTAAGGCATAAACCCAGAACGGATATAAAGAAATCGATTAAAGCAACAACACCGTGCTGGAGATAGAGCTTATGTGTTTCAGCGGGATCACCCCTCAGCTCCTCTCTCTGAACGTTTCAATTCTACATGGTGACTAATCGTAGGTATTATCTACCTGCATATGGGCTATATTTGGGATACAGGAAGTCGAAATCCATGAACGATGGAAGTAGGCTGATGAGCGAGTTGTTACCGCAGGGTCGGTAAAAACATGCTCAAAATATCGCATCTGCTGTGCATCTCTGTCTTTATCTGCACCATCGTCGCTTATCTCATCTTTTTCACTCTGGGTCGAAGGTGGCGTAGGAAATTCGAGGCTGAAGGAGTCGGGTATTGGAAGGCGCCGAAGGAGGAGCGCGTGAAGGAGCTTATGGAGGGTGTGTGGCAGCCAAGGCTTATTTCAGGCCTCTATTTTCTCGCTTACTTCATCGAGGGATATGTGAGGACGGTGATCATGGTGTGGGCGTCCCTCTTCCTGCTTCAAGTTTTAGAGGTCAACACGCTTGATGTCGCGTTGTTCATGGGACTGATATATGTGGCCTGGTCGTGGAAGATGTTCATAGGCATGGTGTCCGACGCTTGCCCCATCAGATGGAGGGGGAGGCACTACAGGAGGACCCCCTGGTTTCTATTATCAGGTCTAATGTCGGTAGCGGCCTCAATTCCCTTCCTCCTATATGATCCCAGAAATATGCCTTTGTGGACGGGTTTGTTTCCGTCTCTTACAGCTATAATGAGCGCGGATTGCATACTTGACCTAGCCGCGGATTCGTACGTTATGGATGTCGTCCCTCCTGAGTGGCACGCTAGGATTCTCGGCGGTGTAGCTTTTAGCGCTAGATCGATAGGCGGCGCCGCTGCTTGCATCCTCCCACCCCTTTTTTTAGCGATTGGAGGATACAGGCTCGTCTTCTTGACCGCGGGACTAGTCGGAGCTCTTGTCTTCCCTTGCCTCCTGTTGAAGGAGCCCGAGCTGGAGCATGAAAGGATATTCAGCAAGAAGACCATCGCGTTCACCTTCACGGAGAGAACCATACCCCTCATGCTTGTTGTCCAATTGGGAATCGCGCTCAGCCCTAGGGCCTTTGCCTCCCCCATCGGCGGTATGTTCACACTAATAGCCGGGGAGGTGGTTGGACTATCTACGGATGCTGTAGCCAAGTTCAGTCTTGCAGGCGTATTGGCGGGGGTACCCGGAGCTCTGCTAGGTGGGTGGGCAGCTGACAAATGGGGTCATAAGCGCACATACATGGTATCAATAATACTGCTCTCCACATTAGGGATGATGTGGTCCACCCTGAGATTGGGCATGGCTGTATGGTTCACCGTTTTAGCTGTAGCAACGAACTTCTTCCTCCAGTTCAGAACAGGATCAACCATGGGCCTCATGGCCGATCTTACTCCGCTAGGTCTTACGTCCACGGTCTCTCAGATGTACGCCTCGTTTGTATGGATAGGAGGCATCCTCGCATCGGCAATCGTGGGAAGCCTCATAAAAACGAGTTTACCAGTCTGCGTAATCGTCGTCTCGCTAATCCCGATAATGCAGCTGATAGCTTTGCAGTTCGTTAGACCATATGAGGCCGGGAAAGCAACTAAGATATAAAAAAATCAAAATCCTATATCTTTCATTTAAGAGCATTTATGGAAAAGGCTTATAGTTACCTCAGTATCCTAAGAGTAACTATAAAACATTGTCTTTGCTCAGAAATTTTGCCGGAGGTGACTAAATCATAACTCCTTTAGGAGGCATGGACAGAACTAAAAAATTAATGAGAAACCCATAGGTCCACATCATTCCTTGTTGTTTTTGTAATATAAGTCAAATTATTTGAATGATGGACAGATTATGGAATAACCTCTCTGTTTAAAATTTATAAGGAGTAAGATCTTATCTTACATGACGAAGGATGAGCGAAATAAAGTTCGATTTGGAACCGGTGGAAAAAAAGCCGTCGAGGAAGTACAGGAAGGGCAGCAAGTACGATCCCGTGCTCGACGCGTTCCTGGGGGGTGAGGAAGGTCTCGTCGAGGTGCGTGTGGAGGGAAAGGACGCCAACTACCTGAGGACCCAGCTGAACAAGAGGATAGAGGCCAGAGGCTTGGAGGGAGGAGTAGAGGCCTCAGTGGTCAACAACATCTGCTATTTAGAGAAACAATAGAAGATCAGGGCAAACATTAAACTCTTCTTTATTTTAGGAAGATGAGAGTAAAAATCAACACGTATTAGATCTGAGAATATCGGCGTGTTCTGAGTGAGTTTGCAATAAACTGCCATCATATTTATCAGCGCCTCGTCGAGGGTTCAAGCGGCCTCGAATAGGAGAGGTTTGAGGACGCTATTTGTCTTGGAGCTGTCTCCTTTTCATGTACTCTTCGTCGGCCCTCTGCCTCGACAGGGGGATCGCTATGATCTCCATGGGCTTAACATCCAAGATGTTGGCGCTGTCCTGGGCCTCAAATACGACCGCCGTGTCGGCGCCCCTGTGGGAGCCCGCTACCGATATCACCCTCTCCCCTGGCGCCAGCAGGCCGGCGTCCGCCGCCTTCAGGACGATCTCGACGTTCACCTTAACCCTCATCATTATGAGCGTCTGGGTGATTAGGCTCAGGGGGGAGTGGCCGAGCCTCCGACGCTGCCTGATGGAGTTGGTCAGAACGTCCGAGCTGAGGACGACCTCGGCGCCCAAGGCCTCCATCTTCTCCCTGTTCTCCTGCTTGAACTGGTTCACCCCTGGGACGGGATAGCCGGTCTGATGCCCCACGACTATGACCTTCACGCCGGTGCCCCTGAACTTCTCGGCAGCCTTTACGCCGGTCTCGCCGCTCGTGCTAGCCACGACGACCTTTCCGATGCCCAACTCCTCTGCTGCCTTGAAGGCGAGGTCCAAGGTTTCGTCGGTGTGCTCCGGCCCACCCTCCTCAAAGTAGACAACCTCTCTCCTAATCATCGGCATCAACCTAGACGAGAAGCTGTTCAAATTTAAAATTAAGCACAGCGCCTAGCGTAAGTTCATTATACGATATCCTTCAGGACCTCGCCGAAAAGTCCCACTCGCATGCCTGTACAGTTCTATCGACCTGGAGCTCCGCGTGGCGTAGCAGGTAGAAGGTGCTGTTCATCCGGGATCGACTGGAATTAATTCAAAAAGGGGCTAATAAAATGATGACTTCGGTCTCTAGACGTCTATCCTTGATGTA
>Ga0114921_10000657_pt1 | contig 14826 bp, 11 predicted proteins | sample BentaG_FD_87016 | JGI IMG/M metagenome (GOLD analysis project Ga0114921, IMG submission 87016) | Deep subsurface microbial communities from South Atlantic Ocean to uncover new lineages of life (NeLLi) - Benguela_00093 metaG | ecosystem: Environmental > Aquatic > Marine > Oceanic > Sediment ...
ATGGCTTTCCGAGACCATTTTATTGATTATCCTTTTGATTTATCTGAAGTTTTATTTATTACTACTTGTAACAATACGACTAATATCTCTGTTGCAGTTATGGACCGACTAGAGCCAATTAGGATGCCCTCTTATACCGACGAGGAAAAAATAACGATTGGGAGAGATTACGTCTTGCCGAGAACAATGAGAGAAACCGGGTTGGATAAAGAAGCGATTAAGATTGATCCCGATGTTTGGCCCAGGATTGTTAGACCTCTAGGTTATGATGCGGGGGTAAGAACTTTAGAACGGACGATTGATGGAATTGTGAGAAAAATAGCCAAAAGGATTGTTAAAGGAAAAGGGAAAACATTTCATATCACTGCCGAGAATATGAAAGAATATTTACCAACATGGTAATTGAAAGTGGATAAACAACAAAAATTAGCCGAAATTGCAGGGCGGGTGAAAAAATGCACCCGCTGTAGTTTATATAAGCAAGCGGTTAATCCCGTTCCTGGGGAAGGCAATCCCAATGCCCAGATAATGTTTATTGGTGAAGGTCCGGGTTATCATGAAGACCAACAAGGTCGACCTTTTGTTGGCCAGGCCGGAAAACTCTTGGATAGACTACTTCAATTAATTAAAGTAGCGAGAAAAGACGTCTTTATTGGCAATATGGTGAAACACCGACCTCTAGGGAACCGTGATCCATTGCCTACGGAAATCGAATCCTGCAGGCCCTTTCTCGATGAACAAATAAAAATTATTGACCCAAAGATAATTGTTACCTTAGGGCGGTTTTCGATGAATAAATTTTTACCGGGCGAATACATTTCTAAAATCCACGGTCAGGCAAGATTTGTTGATTTTAGAGGCAAAAAATGGATTGTTATTCCCATGTATCACCCCGCCGCTGCCTTAAGAAATGGTAAAATTATGAAAGAGATAAAGGAAGACTTTAAGAAAATACCACGATTTTTGGAAGAGAGAATAGAAGAAGTTAAAGGAGAAAAAAAGGAAGATAGCAAAGAACAGCTTAGTTTAATTAAATAAACTGAAATTCTTATGAAATTTCAAAAAAGAAAAGACCAAAAATTAAAAATCCTTTCTTTAGGCGGCTGGAGTGGCGTCAATCAGAATATGCTTATTTATGAAACTGGCAATGACATTTTAATTATCGACTGCGGGATTGACTTTCCCGCTGAGAGTATGCCTGGGGTAGAAGTGATTATTCCTAATATTTCTTATCTGAAAGATAAAAAAAGCAAAATTCGGGGGGTTGTTATAACTCACGGACATGAGGATCACTTCGGGGCTCTTCCTTATCATCTACCTCAACTGGGCAATCCTCCTGTATTTGCCACCAAGCTTGTTAAGGGTTTTATTCAAGCAAAATTAGAAGAGTTTGGGGTTACTTTCCCCAAGTTCCATCTGATTGAGCCCGATAAAAACTCATTTGTCGTTGGCCAGTTTAAACTCCATCCTTTCAGGGTCAATCATTCAGTTCCTGATAGTATCGGGCTTTGCCTTGAAACACCTGTTGGTAAAATTTTCCATGTGTCTGATTTTAAATTTGATATGACCCCAGTTGACGGTAAGGTTTTTCAAATAGGTAAAGCAGCTAGACTAGCCCACCCCAAGGTTTTGGCTTTGATTTCAGACTGCTTGGGAGCAACGACCTCCGGCTTTACCAGCTCCGAGCAAGAGATTGAGAAGATTTTTGATCAGATTCTTGATAAAGCAAAGGGACAGGTTTTTATTACCACGATTTCTTCTAACATTTCCCGTCTTCAACAGGCGATTAGAGTTTCTTTAGAACACAACCGGAGGATTGTCATTCTCGGTCGTTCTCTAAAAGAGAAAATTGCAGTTTCCCGAAAGCTGGGTTATTTAAAGCTTAATCAAAGAAACATTGTTTTTCCTCAAAAAGCAAAGAGGTTTCCCCAAAACAAGCTTACTTACCTGATTGCCGGTAGCTATGGTCAGTCAAACTCAGCTCTAGTTCGCTTGGCAGAGGGCAATTATCGCGATGCGAAGTTAGAAAAAGGGGCGTTGGTAGTTTTTTCGGCTGATCCCTCTCCTCCTGGTTCTAAAGAGGCAGTTGATACGGTGGTTGATAAATTAACGCTTAAAGGGGCAAAAATTCATTATTATGAAATTCAAGAGAATCTCCATGTTTCTGGCCATGGGTCAGCCAGCGATATTCGCCTTCTTTTTGCCTTAGTCAGACCTAAATATTTTATCCCCATTGGCGGAGACCCACGGCATATCCGGGCTTACTCTCTTTTGGCCAAGGAAATGGGAGCCAAAGAGAAGCAGATTTTAGAATTATTTAATGGTGAAGTGGTCCAGTTTGATCGCCAGCAAGTCCAGATAGTAGACAAGATTAAGCTCAAGGGTATTCCTATTAAGCCTAAGTAGGATATAATTTGACTGAAAGGAAAATTATCGGCAGTCCCGATGGACACCGGGACAACGCATAATAGATGTAACTATGGCTCGCGGTAGACGAAGGAAGGCTTTTAAATTAAAGCTCAAAAAAGCGACCCTCTACACCCTTTCAAGCGTGGGTCTAATTGCCATTGGGGGGCTAATTATTCTTTCTTTTTCCCGTCAAGGGCCACTTTTGGGAAAACTTTATTTCATTCTTAGTCACTATTTAGGTTGGGGGGTTATTTTGCTTCCCTTTCTTTTTATTATTGCCGGCTTAATGCTTTCTCGTCTCCGCTGGAAAATTACCCGACCCAATGTTTTTGCCGGCGGAATTTTACTCCTTTTAGCTTTTATTTCTCTCACCCGCTCAGGGGTAGTCGGCTTTGAGATTTGGCAGAATTTAGCCGTGCTGGTAACCGGAATTGGTGCTTTTCTTATCCTCCTTGGCTTAGCCTTCATCGGCTTTGTTATAACTTTCAATACTTCTTTGGAGGAAATTTTACTTTTTCTTATCAAAATATTCTCTTCAGTTAAAAAGGGAGTTACTTCGGTAAGAGAGGGAGTGAAAAAACCAAAATTTGCTACTGTTAAGCCTGAATTAAAGGTTACTCCTCCAGAAGAAAGAAAAGAGGTGTCCGCAAGAGAGGAAAAAATTGAGCCTGGACTAAGACCTACTTTGGTGAGCAATATCCCTGGAGAAGAAAAGGTTTGGGAATATCCACCAATTTCCCTTTTGGCGGATAGCGTTGGTGGCAGGGCTGATCGGGGAGATTTAAAGAAAAATGCGGAAGTTGTAGAGAAGACTCTTGAATCCTTTGGCATCGCTGCCCGGGTAGCCGAAGTTAATCTTGGTCCGGCTGTTACCCAATATGCTTTAGAAATTGCCCTCGGGACAAAACTATCAAAAATTACTGCCTTATCTAATGATTTAGCCTTAGCTCTGGCCGCTCCTACAGGCCAAATTAGAATCGAGGCTCCAATTCCAGGTCGTTCTTTAGTAGGAGTTGAGGTGCCTAACCGGGCGTCCGAATTCGTGACTTTAAAACAAATGTTGACCTCGGAAAAACTAAAGCAGGCAAAATCGAAATTAACGGTCGCTTTAGGTCTTGATGTCTCTGGAGAACCGGTCATCGCCGACCTTGGCCGCATGCCTCATGTTTTGATTGCCGGCGCCACCGGTTCAGGGAAGACGGTTTGTATTAATTCCTTTATCGCCACCATTCTTTATCGCGCCTCTCCGGCGGAAGTTAAATTCCTTCTAGTTGATCCAAAACGAGTTGAATTGACTGCCTACAATGGCATTCCTCACCTTTTAACACCAGTGATTTTTGAGCCCGACAAAGTCCTTTCGGCCTTAAAATGGGCTATCGCCGAAATGGACCGACGTTATAAGCTTTTCGCCGAGGTAGGGGTAAGAAATGTCGAGGCCTACAATGAACTTTCTGGCTTTGCCGCTCTTCCTTATATTGTTATTTTTGTTGATGAGTTGGCGGATATCATCCTTTTTGCTCCGGCCGAGGTTGAAGATTCTATTTGCCGGATTGCCCAGATGGCTCGGGCCACCGGCATTCATTTAGTCGTTTCCACCCAAAGACCATCGGTTGACGTCATTACTGGTTTGATTAAAGCCAATATTCCTTGTCGGATTGCTTTTGCCGTTTCTTCTCAAGTCGACTCCCGGGTGATTATTGATATGCCTGGGGCAGAAAAACTTTTAGGCCGAGGCGATATGCTTTATATTCCGCCTGATCAGGCAAAACCAACCCGAATTCAGGGGACTTTTGTTTCCGAGCCGGAAATTCAAAAAGTCATTGATTTCCTACGAAAAACTGGCGTGGCTCCTGCTTATACCGAAGAAGTAACGAAAATGCCAGTTGGGGTGAGGGTAAAACCTGGGGAAGAAGAAGAAAGGGACGAGCTTTTTGAAGAAGCGGTGCGAACGATTTGTCGTTACGACCGAGCTTCGGCTTCACTTCTTCAGCGACGCCTGAAAGTTGGTTATGCTCGGGCCGCCCGAATTCTTGACCAACTTGAGCGAGCGGGGATCGTTGGTCCAGCCGAAGGCTCAAAGCCACGCGAAGTTTTGATTAGAAGTGCGGAAGAATATCTTGCTTCTCAATAAACTACTGAGGGTTGAAAACCCTCAGTAGTTTCAACATTAGTTGGAGCGAGTTTGTTTTTCTCCCGACTTTACGTCGGGATCAAAATGAAGACCGTTGGTCAAATTCTCAAACAAACCAGAATTAAAAGAAATCTAGAAATTAACCAAGTTGCCAAGGCAACCAAAATCCGCCCTGTCTACCTCAAAGCTTTGGAAGAAGATAATTACCAAAAACTTCCCTCCGCCACCAGCACCCGGGGCTTTATTAAAAACTATGCTGAATTTTTAGGTCTTGCCTCAACCGAAGTGCTTGCCATTTTTAGGCGTGATTTTAATGAGAAAAAAGTAGGCAAAATCGGTTTTCCAGAAAGGATGAGATTAATAACCAAACCAAAATTTACTTGGACGCCAAAATTAACCACTGTAGCTGTGGTTGCCATTTTTGTCCTCCTTTTTGTTCTTTGGTTAGTCTGGCAATATTTTTCTTTGATCAGCGCCCCCTATTATTAAAAGATAGTAAATGTTACAGAAAGTTCTGGTTGACTGAAGTTAATAAGTATAAGAAAATAGTTATTAGTAATTAGTTATTAGCGATTCTTGCCCATGATTGATTCAACTCAAATACTGCTCATTGTTGTTATTGTTGTCTTAAGTATTCTCCTTTCTGTTATCGGTATCCAAGTTTTTTTCATTCTCCGTGAGGTTCAAAGATCAATCCAAAAGATGAACAAAATGCTTGATGATGCTGGAACAATCTCTGAGTCAATCTCTAAGCCCATCGCTTCTCTTTCAAATTCGATTACCGGTGTTTCGGGAATAGCAGGACTATTTGGCTGGTTGGCCAGTAGAAAGAAGAAGAGAAAAGAAAAAGAAGAGAAGGAGGGAAGCTGAGATGGCCGATCGTGACCGTGATGGTGGATTTTTATCAGGTTTAGTTTTAGGGGCTCTAATTGGAGCCGGGTTGGTTTATTTTTTAACTTCAACTGAAGAAGGGAAAAAAGTTAAAAAACAGCTTAAGAAAAAGGGAAAAGATACGCTTGATAATTTGGCGGAGACCATCTCAGAGTTTGAAGAAAAGGGAGAGGAGTTTAGAAAGAAAGCAGAGAAACTTCAGGCAGCACTTGAAGAAAAGACGAAAGACATTCGAGAAGAAGTGGGCGAAGAAGCAAAAGAGCAGTTAACTCATATTGATAAGCTTCGAGAAAGGGGTCGAAAGGCGACCAAGAAATTCTTCACCAAAAATGGCAAAAGCCTCGCCTAATGGCTTGCTCCTTTTATAGGTTTCCACTATACTTAAAGAACAATGACGGCTAAGGAGTTGAAGAAAAAATATATTGATTTTTTTGTTAAAAAGGGGCACAAAAAGCTTCCTAATGTCTCTCTAATTCCGGAAAACGACCCCACTGCTCTTTTTATTTCTGCTGGGATGCATCCCTTAGTGCCTTACCTTCTAGGAGAAACTCACCCTTTAGGCAAACGCTTGGTTTCTAACCAAAAATGTTTGCGGACGGTAGATATCGACAAGGTGGGTAATTCAACCCACCACACCTTTTTTGAGATGCTGGGAAATTGGAGCCTGGGAGATTATTGGAAAAAAGAGGCGATTGAGTGGTCTTGGGAATTTTTAACCAAAAAGCTTAATCTTGATCCCAAAAGAATCTCTGTCTCTGTTTTTGCCGGGGACAAAGATACTCCTCGCGATGAAGAATCGGCAAAAATTTGGCGTTCATTAGGTATTTCCTCAGAACGGATCTACTTTTTCCCCAAAGAGAATAACTGGTGGGGGCCGGTAGGAGAAACAGGTCCCTGCGGTCCGGATACAGAGATGTTTTATGATGTCACCGGAAAACCACATGGACTTGGTTGTCAACCCGAAGATGGCTGCGGGAGATTTTTTGAGATCTGGAATGATGTTTTTATGGAATATGATAAGACTTCCCAAGGGAAGTTTAATTTATTAAAGCAGAAAAATGTTGATACCGGCATGGGGGTCGAGCGGACCGTCGTCGTTCTTCAAGGGAAAGACGATAATTATCAAACAGAATTGTTTACCACTTTAATTAATCAAATCGAAAAAATTTCCGACAAAAAGTATCGAGGAGAAAATAAAAAATCAATGAGGATCATTGCCGACCACCTTCGAGCAGCAACTTTTGCTATTGCCGATGGAGTAACCCCATCTAACATTGAACAAGGGTACGTTTTGCGCCGACTAATCCGTCGGGCGATAGTCCATGAGCATAGTTTAGAGAGAGATCCACCAATGCTAGTAGATTTCTTAGAAGCTGAATACAAATTAAAACCTGTCGTTAACTCAATCGTCGCTTTCTATCAGAACGAATATCCCCATTTGAAAAAAATGTCAGCCAATATCGATCAAGAAATCTCTGAAGAGTGGAAAAGATTTGGTGTCGGTCTAAGAAGAGGTTATCCGGCTCTTGTGGAAATGAAGAAGAAAAGCGGAAAAGTTATTAATGGAAAAGATGCTTTTCATCTTTTTGAGACTTACGGTATTCCTTTGGAGGTAACCGAACAGATGAAACCAGTTGACAGGAGGGGTTTCGAAGAAGCTTTCAAGCGACACCGAGAAATTTCCCGAGCAGGAATGGAGAAAAAATTTGCTGGCGGATTGGCTGATCATTCAGAAGAAGTGACTAAACTCCATACGACAACCCATCTTTTACATCAGGCCTTGCGGGATGTTTTAGGGACTCATGTAAGACAAGTTGGGAGTAATATTACTCCAGAGAGACTAAGATTTGACTTTACTCACCCGGAGAAATTAACTGAGGTAGAAATTAAGCAGATAGAGAGCATTATAAACAAGAAGATAAAAGCAAATTTGTCGGTCAAGATGGAAATGATGATTTTAGCTGAGGCTAGAAAAAAAGGCGCTTTAGCCTTCTTTGGGGAAAGGTATGGTCAAAAGATTAAAGTTTACTCGATTGACGACTACTCTCAAGAAATTTGTGGTGGTCCTCATGTTTCCTCGACTGGCAAAATAGGTGGTGTTAAAATAGTAAAAGAACAAGCCATCGGCGCCGGCCGGCGTCGAATTTACGCCAAACTAGTTACTAGTGACTAGTTACTAATTTTATGGAAGTCAAAGGCATTCTAGACAAAATCCGACAACAAGAGGAAGAAAAGAAAGAATATTTTTTTGCTTTAGAAATTGGCATTGGGGTTGTTAAAAGCGCAGTTTGGTTGGTGGAAAAAGAGCAGATTAAAATCGTTGCCATTGGTGCCAGTGGAAGCTGGGAGAAGGAAGGAGAGTTGCTGGGTGCCGTTGATGCTTCTCTCTCTTCAGCCGCTGAGAATTTCGCTCCTAAAGAAGAAATCATTGAGCCGAGTAAAGTTATTTTTGGTTTGCCAGCCGATTGGGTTCAAAAAGAAAAAATTTTTCCTGAAAAGCTCAAAATTTTAAAGAATCTTTCTGACAAACTTGAACTTGAACCGGTTGGTTTTGTCGTTACCACTGAAGCTATTACGCATTACTTAAAAGCGACTGAGGGAGTGCCGCCGACGGGGATTTTGATTAATTTATCCAAAGCCAAAATTTCTTTAACTGTAGTTCGCTTGGGGAAAATTAACCCTACTCAATTGGTGGAAAGAAGCCAGAATTTAGGTAATGACGTGATTGAAGGGCTTTCTCGGCATGAGGAAAAAGAATCCTTTCCGGCTCGAATCCTTCTTTACAACAGTGGAGAAGAACTTGAAGAATCAAGGCAAGAGCTAGTTAATTACTCCTGGCAAGAGGAGAAGGTTAAAGAAAAAGAGGTTAGTTTTCTCCATCTGCCCAAAATAGAAATTCTGGAGAGCGACTTTGATATTAAAGCCGTGGCTTTGGCCGGAGGGAAGGAAGTCGCCAAGGCGGCAGGAATTGTGGCTGAGTTTGTGGAAAAAATTCAAAAACCCGCCCCCCCAGAAATTAAAGGACCAGCAATTGAAGAAAAAAGTGAAGAAAGAAAAGAGGCTTTGGCAGCGGTTGATTTTGGTTTTGTTAAAGGAAAAGATGTTCTTGAAGAAGAGAAAAAAGAGGAGAGAGAGATTGAACCGGAAAAGATCGATAAGGAAGTCATTAAAGAGAAGCCATTGCCCAAAGTTCCTGCTGCCGCCCCTCGGTTAAAAAAAATTCCTTTACCCAAGCTGGATCTTTCTCGACTGAAAGAGATTAATTTTGCTCGATTTTTCTCTTTTTTTCCCGGGCTTCTCTCTAAGTTTAGTCTTAAAGATCGAACGCCTTTGGTTATCGGCGTCGTTTCGGCGATTTTGTTTGTCCTTGGAGGGATACTGATTGTTTTATATTGGTATTTACCTAAAGCCTCAGTTGTTCTTTTAGTTGAACCAGAAGTTTTGGAAGAGGAATTTGAGGTTAAACTTGATCCCTCCTTAACAATTGCTGACAAAGAAAAACTTGCTTTACCCGCCCAAGAAATAAAAGTCAATATTGAAGGAGAGAAAACTATTGGTACTACCGGAACCAAGTTGACCGGCGAGAAAGCCAAAGGAGAGGTAACTATTTATAATGGGACATCGAAGGAAAAAACATTCAGTGCCGGGACGGTGATCGCCAGCTCATCTGGAATAGAATTTACTCTTGATGATGAAGCGGCTATTGCTTCTCAAAGCGGTACGGCAGCAGACCCTGTCCCAGGAAAAGTAACTGTCGGGGTGACGGCGGCTGAGATTGGTACCGAAGGAAACTTGGCAGCGGGAACAGAATTTACGGTGGCTAATTATGCCCAATCCGATTATGTGGCTAAAAATGAATCCGCCCTTAGTGGTGGGACGAGTCGAGAAGTTCAAGTAGTAACTGCGGAAGACCATGAAGATCTCTTGGCAAGTTTAACTGAGGAGCTTAAGACTCAGTCGGCAGAGCAGCTGAAGTCCAAAACCCCACCCGAGAGGAGCTTACTTGAAGAATCGCTTAAAAGCTCAGCGGTTGATAAGACTTTTAGCAATGAGGTCGATGAAGAAGCGACTGAAGTTGGTTTGAGTTTGGAATTGAGATTTACGGCTCTCACCTATAGCGAGGAAGAAATGAGTGATTTGATTGGGGAAGTGGTTAAAGACAAAATTCCTGCCAACTTTGAATTCAGAAAAGAAGAAAGCAAAACAGAGTTTAAGTTTAAAGAGACGACCGAAGAAGGGATGACTATCTTTACCGTCAGGATTTCAGCCAATCTTGTTCCCCAGCTTGATCTGGAGAAAATTCAAAAAGATTTGACAGGCAAATATCCCCTTCTTGGTAAAACCTACCTTGAAAGTTTGCCTAACGTTGCCGGAGCCGAAATAAAATTTACTCCCCGGCTACCAGCTAGACTTATAACCTTCCCAAGAGTTGCAAAAAATATTAATATCGAAGTTCAGGTTCAGCAGACCAACAAATGACTCCTTATCGCTATGTTAAAGCAAGACCAAAACGGCATGTTAAAAGCAGATTTGCTTTGGGCGAAAAAAGGAAAAGGCTGAGTCTATTGCCGGGAGTTTTGTTACTTGGGGGAATTATTCTTCTGGCAAACGTGACCTTACCAATAATCTTTTATCAGCTAAGAAGTAAAGCCAATTTTAGCCAGCCGCTCCTTAGTCCAATGAGTAGAACAAGTGCTCAGGTTTTAGGAGAAGAGCGAGTGATTGACTACAGTGAGCCTGCTAGCTGGTTTCCTACTGCTCCCAAGCTACCCCTTCGTCCTAGTAAAATTACTCATTATACTCTCTCGATTCCTAAGTTGAAAATCAAAGAGGCGGTGGTTGAAATTGGCGGGAAAGATTTAATGGAGAGTTTGATTCATTATTCTGGCACCGCCCTGCCTGGTCAATATGGCAATGTCGTTATCTTTGGCCACTCAGTCTTGCCCCAATTCTTTAATCCTGAAAATTACAAGACTATTTTTTCTACTCTTCCCACCCTTGAAAAGGGAGATGAGGTTTTAGTTAATTTTGATGGAATTGAATATCGTTATCAAGTAATCCGAATGCTTGAAGTTGATCCTTCGGATACCTTAGTTTTGGCTCAGTATTATGATAGTCAATATTTAACTTTGATCACCTGTGTCCCGCCAGGAACTTATTTAAAGCGACTGATTGTTCGTGCGGGACTGAGATGAAAATATTAGGCATTGATTACGGATTAAAAAGAATAGGGCTCGCTTTTTCTGAAACCGGTCTAGCAGAGCCATTGTCAGTTATCCGTCATCCCCGTAAAACTTCGCCACGAGGCAGACAATCATCGGTTATCAGAAAAATCGCTGGAGTTTGCCAAAAATACGGCGTCGAAAAGATAGTTATTGGCTTACCTGAGGGAGAAATAGCCACTAAAGTTAGAGAATTTGGCAAGAAATTGTCTTTCTTTACTAAACTTCCGGTCGTTTTCCAAGACGAGACCTTGACCAGTCAAGACGCGATTGCTAAAATGATAGAGGCAGGCAAAGGAAGAAAAACGAGAAAAAGAATTCAAGACGCCATTGCGGCGGCGATTATTTTACAAAGCTATTTGAATTCTCATGTTTAAAAATATCATTGCTCCTGTTCAAGCTTGGCTTTTATCCCGAGGTAAGTGTGTGGGTTGTAGCATGCCCTTGAAAAAAGGTAAGAGGGAGAAGGGAAAAGATGGGACGGAGAAAGTCATTTGTAAATGCGGTCGGATTTTTATTTACAATATCAAGACTAAAAAGTATCGTCGTGCCCTTTTCGAAGAAGTTTAACATTCTCATATTGACGATTTTAGCCGCCGTTCTGGGCGGCTTTTTTTGGTGGCAATGGGCAATTAGACCAGTTAGTAGCCTAAAGCCAGCTCCTCCTAAAATTTTTGTTATAAAAAATGGCGAAAATTTGACTGCAGTCGCTAACCGACTCCACCAGGAAGGCTTAATCAAAAGCTCCTTAGCTTTTAAAATCCTGGTTTTAACCAAGGGCTTGGCCGGCCATATTCAGGCAGGAGATTTCCGCCTCAGACCGTCGTTAACCATTGAAGAAATTGCCTATATCTTAACTCATGGCACTTTAGATGTTTGGCTTACTTTTCCCGAAGGATGGAGAAGAGAAGAATTTGGCCGTCGTTTGGCAGCAAACTTAGAAGATTTTAATTATCAAGAATTTTTGGACTTAACTGAGAAGATAGAAGGTTTTCTTTTTCCCGATACTTATTTGATTCCCAAAGAAGCCAGTCCCTCCGCCGTGATTGAAATCTTTACTAAGAATTTCGATAAAAAATTCAGTCTTGATCTAGAGATAGCCGCGAAAGCTGAGGGCTTGACCAAAAAACAGGTTATCATCTTCGCTTCGATAGTGGAGCGAGAAGCAAGGCATGACGAGGATCGGCTTTTAGTTGCCGGAATTCTGCTTAAACGGTGGCGAAAAGGGTGGCCTCTTCAAGCTGATGCTACGGTTCAGTATGCGATCGCTGACTTAAAACCAGGGGATTGGTGGCCGGAAGTAACGAAGAAAGATCTCCAGATTGATTCATCATACAATACCTACAAATACTATGGTTTACCCCCAACCCCAATCTGTAATCCCGGACTGGCTTCAATTAAAGCCGTTGTTAATTCTGAGGAGAGCGATTACTGGTTCTATCTTGCCGATTCCTTCGGGACCGTCCACTATGCCAAAACAAACGAAGAGCATAATGAAAATATCGAAAAGTATTTGAGATAAAAACCACCGCTTGACTTTTTTTGTTTTTTGTGATATTTTGAAGGTAAGTTAATCAAAGGGTAGGCGTACGAAAAGTGCGCATTGTTTTAGTCCGATAAAAAATCGGCAATTTTTACGTCCAAAAAGATTTTTAATGACTAAACGGCTCAACTGGGGAAAAGAATACAAAAACCTCCCCCCGCTTGACCTCCTGGCTGTCCAGCGAGAATCATATCAGTGGTTTTTAAATGAAGGAATTGCGGAAACCCTCAAAGAGATTTCTCCTATTCAAGATTTTACCGGCAAAAACTGGGAGCTTTCTTTTGACAACCACTCTTTTGGTAAAGCCAAATACACTCCCCAAGAAGCAGTGAGAAAAGGAGTGACTTTTGATCGTCCCTTAAAAGTTGAGGCGACTTTGGTCAACAAAAAGACCGGTAAAAAGAGTAAAAAAGAAGTTTTTCTAGGTGACATTCCCCAGATGACGGAGAATGGTACTTTTATTATCAATGGTGTCATCCGTTGCGTCGTTAACCAATTGATTCGCTCTCCAGGCGTTTTCTTCTCCGGCGAAATTGATCGAGTCACAGGGAGAATGCTTTACTATACTGAGCTTCGTCCCCTACGCGGTTCTTGGCTTGAATTCCTCGTCAACCGCAATGACGTTATCAGTGTCCGAATTGACCGCCGGCGAAAATTCCCAGTGACTACTCTCCTTCGGGCTTTTGGTCTTTCTACTGATGAGGAAGTTTTGGTTGCCTTCGCCGAGCAACCAAAAGAGGGACGAGATTTCTTGGTAGCGACCTTGGAAAAAGATCCCACCAAAACCAAAGAAGAGGCTTTAATTGAGATTTATCAGAAAATGCGGCCCGGAGAACCAGCGGTTTTAGAAAATGCCCGTGAACTGGTTAACAATATGTTTTTCAATCCTAGACGTTACGATTTAAGCAAAGTAGGTCGGTTTAAAATCAACAAACGTCTCGGCCTGAAGATTGTCAACACGCCGGGAAATTGGGTTCTCCGCCAAGAAGATATCGTGGCGACGGTCAAATATCTCATTGGACTTCAGCAGGGGAAGGGAGAGATTGATGATATTGACCATTTATCTAATCGGCGAGTAAGAAGAGTAGGAGAATTGGTGAACACCGCTGCTTTTCGTCCTGGCCATTTGCGCCTCGAACGTTCAATTAAAGAAAAAATGAGCTTGGTTTCCACCGAAGAAACGGTTACCCCCACCCAGCTGATTAATGCCCGTCCGATTATTGCCGCGATTAATGAATTTTTCCGTTCAAATCAGCTTTCGGCTATTCTTGACCAAACTAATCCTTTATCAGAGATTGACAATTTGCGCCGCCTGAGTGTCATGGGTCCAGGGGGAATTGCTAGAGAAAGGGCCTCTTTCTCTATTCGGGACATTAACGCATCCCAATATGGCCGGATTTGTCCGGTTCGCTCGCCTGAGGGACCAAACATTGGTTTAGTCACCTACATGGCTCTTTATGCCCGAGTAAATGAGTATGGCTTTTTAGAAACACCTTACCGAAGAGTGGAAAAGATAAAGCGTGGTGGTAAGGTCAAAATGAAAGTGACTGATAAGATTGTTTATCTACCCGCTGATGACGAACAAAATTATTATATTACCCATGCGGGGATTAATATCAATAAGGCAGGCTATATTACTGACTTCTGGATACCGGTTCGCTATCAAGGTGAGTTTCTCGAAACACCAGCAGAGAAGGTCGAGTTTATAGATATCGTTCCCCGCCAAATTATTGGCACCTCTGCCTCCTTAATTCCCTTTTTGGCTCATGATGAAGCCATGAGAGCCCTGATGGGAACCCATATGCAGTGTCAGGCAGTGCCTTTGCTTCAACCCAGCTCACCAATTGTCGGAACCGGGATGGAGAAAGTGGTCGCCGAAGCAATGGGCTGGGTTGTGAGAGCCCGACACGCAGGCAGGGTAGTTCATGTTGACGCTAGTAAGATTATCGTTAAACTTGACAAGGGGGAAGTGAAAAAAATCAAAAAAGAGGGGATTAAAGAGAAAGGAAATGTTCAAATCGTAGGCAATCAAGAGATTTACTCCATTACTAAATTTTACCGCTCATCCCAAAGCACCTGCTATTCTCAGCGGCCGGTAGTCTCGCTTGGCAATAGGGTGAAACGAGGTAGTTTGTTAATCGATGGACCTGCTTGTGAAGACGGTGAACTTGCCCTGGGACAGAATTTAGTGATTGCCTATTGTTCTTTAGATGGTCTAGGTTATGAAGATGCGATTATCACCTCTGATCGTCTAGTTAAGGAAGATATTTTGACTTCAATTAATATCGAAGAATATGATGCTTCGGTGGTCGAGACAAAGCTGGGACCAGAAGAGTTGACTCGGGATATTCCTAACGTCGGCGAGGCGGACTTAGCCAATTTAGCGGAAGATGGAATTGTGGCGATCGGCAGCGAGGTTGGACCTAATGACATTTTGGTAGGCAAAATTGCTCCTAAAGGAGAAACGGAATTGACGGCTGAAGAAAGGCTTCTGCGAGCAATTTTTGGCGAGAAAGCCCGTGAAGTGAGGGACACTTCGCTGCGAATGCCTCATGGCGAGCGGGGAACGGTGATTGACGTTTCTGTATTGGATCGAGAAAAGGGCGATGAGTTGGAAGCGGGGACGCTGA
>Ga0114921_10000659_pt1 | contig 14803 bp, 11 predicted proteins | sample BentaG_FD_87016 | JGI IMG/M metagenome (GOLD analysis project Ga0114921, IMG submission 87016) | Deep subsurface microbial communities from South Atlantic Ocean to uncover new lineages of life (NeLLi) - Benguela_00093 metaG | ecosystem: Environmental > Aquatic > Marine > Oceanic > Sediment ...
CCGTCGCGACGGCGTCCTCGTTTCTGTTGGTCATGCCCCTCACCTTCGGCACCGCACTGGTCCTCGGCGCGATCGTCGCGCCACCCGACGCCGTCACGGCCGTTGCGGTGGGTCGCAAGCTGGGCCTGCCCAGGCGGGTCATGTCGATCCTGACCGGCGAGAGCCTGATCAACGATGCCGCAGCCCTGACATTGTTCACCGTGGCGGTGGCGCATGTCACCGGAAAGCACCCGTTCATCGAGGATCCTTTCCTGCTGTTCGGCTACAGTGCCGTGCTCGGTCCGCTGGTGGGTATCGCCCTGGGTTATTTGACGCTGTGAATCCGCAGAAAGCTGGACAACCCTGCCCTGGAGACGGTGCAGGGGTTGATGGTGCCCTTCGGGGCGTTCCTGCTGGCTGATCAGATCCACGCCTCTGGCGTGCTGGCGGTGGTGGCGGCCGGTTTCGTGGTGGGCAGCGGGACGTTGGAGGCCGGCTATCAGACCCGGCTCCAGGAGCGGTACGTATGGAGCTCGGTGGACGTGCTGCTGGAGGCGTTCGTCTTCGCCTACATCGGCCTGAACCTGACGTCTGTGCTGGAGGATCTCAACGATGCGCACGGTTCACTGAGCCAGGTCGCGGTGTCTTCGGCGGTGGTGCTGTTGATCGTCTTTGTGGTCCGGACGTTGTCGGTCTTCACGATGTTCGGCGGTGAATCGCTGTCGCGCCCGGCTGAGAAGGGGTTGAGCATCCCGCCCCCGGATAGCGAGGCATCGGGACAGCCAGGCGTTCGGCGGCAGCCGGGGACGGGGCGCAAGTGGCAAACCTCACCGCGCCGCACGATGAGCTGGCAGGAGAACGTCGTGGTCTCCTGGACGGGGATGCGCGGTGTGGTGACGTTGGCCGCTGCCGCCGCCATCCCGGTGACGACGGCTGCTGGGGAACCGTTCCCGAAGCGCGCCACGATTCAGGCGATCGCGTTCGTGGTCACCCTCGGCACCCTGTTGCTGCAAGGCACGACCCTGCCGCTGTTGATTCGGCGCCTGGATCTGTCATCCGAGCGTGAGCGCGCGCTGGTCGATGTGGAGACCCAGAAGGCAAAACAGGTGGCGCACGAGGCCGCTGACGAGTTACTCGCCGAGGTCCAGGCCGACCCCCCTGCCGGCCTGGACCTCAAGGCGCTCGCCGAGATCCGGCACACGATTGTGCGGCAGTCCCAGGACGTAGACGAGCTACCCGATCGCGGGTCCCACACATTGCGCGCGGTGACATTCTCCCGGCTGTACCGAGACGTGTTGTCCGCGCAGCGGGCGGCGCTCATATATGAACGTGACGCCGGACGTCTTGACGACGACGCGGTGCGGATGATGCTCGAGCGACTCGATCTGCAGGAGGCGGGGGTGTCGGCGCGCCTGCAGAGCCGCCTTTGACCCGACGGCGGCGTTAGAAGTCGAACCCGCCGAAATCGCCGCCGCCGAAATCGCCGCCGCCGAAATCGCCGCCGCCGTCCCATCCGCCGGCTTCTCCACTGCCGTCGAAGCCGCCGCCTTGACCGGCCGCCATGCCGTCGGCGTAGCCGTCGCCGTAGCCGCTCTCAAAGCCCTGCGCGCCGTAGCCCACCCCCGCCATGCCGGAGAACATCGTGCTGAACAGCAGCGCCGAACCCACGCCCCAGGCACCCGCGACCAATGCGGGCTTCCACCACGGCTCGGAGTACCAGCCGGCGGGCACGGGCCGGCCGGCGACGCGGCCACCCGGGTAGTAGTTCGGGGTGCGTTCTGACGGCAGCGGGGAGGCCTCGATCTCGCGGCCTTCGAAGGCGATCTTGCGGTCCTCGGTGACCGTGCCTGCGGTGCGCTGCCCGGATAACAATTCCAGCTCCGGCCCCGGGTCCATGCCCATCACCGTTCGTGCCGCCCGGACGTAGTAAAGCCCTTCCAAAGCGCTCTCTTTGGCCAGTCCGGCCTGCCGCGCGGTGGTGGCCTGGTCGATTTGCGAAGACGCCGCGGTGTAGCGCTCGGATGCGTCGGCGAGTGCCTGATTCGAGGCGTCGTCGGTTCCCGAAAGGGCGAACACCTGGCCGCCGAGGCGTTCGATGATGCGGCGGGCGTCGGCCTTGGCGTCGGCCAGCGAGGCTGCGCTTCGCCGGCCCGACGCCTTCGCTGAGGCGTACACGGCGAAGCCGATGGCCGCGACGACCAACAGGATGAGGATGAGCAATGCGCCTTCCATGGCTCTCAGCGTACCGACGGCAACCGAGGGCTTCGGGTCAAGGAAGCAGCGCCCCACGGCACGACCGGGCAGATCGTCGGCGGCCGCACGCCGCGGTCTGACGGCATCAGCGCTCTGGTGACCTTGTTGGCGCGGAAGTGACGCCGGTCTGTAATTGACCGGAACACCGGCCCAAATTAGCTTTGAATTCGCCGCTAAGAATTTGGGTGCATAGCATTGGAGAAATAGATGACTGTGACCATACTTATGGCCGTGCTTGTGATCTGCATGTTTGTCTTTATGGCCATGGATGAGAAATCGTATTGACCGACAAATTCACGAGGCGATTCCCCGGCCCTGATTCATTGCAGGCTTTGCTTACTCGCATCAAGTGAACCGTTTCTCGGTCCGAAAACCCGTCCTGGCCAACCGCAGCTGGCGAATGGCGGAGCCAGGCGACGGTGGAACGGGCGATTGGCGGAACGGGCGACCGGTGGAGCGGGCGACGGGAATCGAACCCGCGTAGCTAGTTTGGAAGACTAGGGCTCTACCATTGAGCTACGCCCGCATGCGCTGCATGAGCTGAGCAGACTGTACCGGCCGCGCCTGACCCAAATCCAGTTGAGCCCCCCCGAAGTCCGATGTGGTCAGGCGGTGGTCAAGCCGGCGTCGGTCAAGCCGTAGTATCGCCGGTGGTCCGGCGCTGCGAGCTTGCGTGACGCGGCGACGACCGGGGTGTAGCGCAGCTTGGTAGCGCATCCGCTTTGGGAGCGGAAGGCCGCAGGTTCAAATCCTGTCACCCCGACCACTGGCCCACCAACAGCGATACCCACCCCAACAGCAATCGAGGAGTACGAACGTGAAGAGCACCGTCGAGAAGTTGAGCCCAACCCGGGTTCGCATCAACGTAGAGGTGCCTTTCGCCGAACTCGAGCCCGATATCGATCGCGCGTTCAAGCAGCTGGCCAAGCAGATTCGGCTGCCCGGCTTCCGTCCCGGCAAGGCTCCGCGCAAGCTGCTGGAGGCCCGCGTCGGTCGCGGCACGGTACTCGAGCGGGTCGTCAACGACGCGTTGCCCGGGCGCTACAGCGAGGCGGTCACGTCGTCGTCTCTGCAGCCCATCGGCGAGCCCGAGATCGAGATCACCAAGCTCGAGGACAACGAGGAGCTGGTGTTCACCGCGGAGGTCGACATCCGCCCCGAGATCGACCTGCCCGACCTCGCGGCGCTGAAGATCAGCGTCGACCCGATCAGCATCAGCGATGACGAGGTCGATACCGAGCTTGAGGGTCTGCAGAAGCGGTTCGGCACCCTGACCGGGGTCGAACGCGCGGCCGAGGATGGCGATTTCGTGTCTATCGACCTTTCGGCCACCGTCGACGGCGAGGACGTCCCCGAGGCCGCCACCGAAGGCCTGTCCCACGAAATCGGCTCGGGTCAGCTGATCGAGGGACTCGATGAGGCGATCATCGGTCTCAAAGCCGAGGAGACCCGGGTCTTCACCTCCAACCTGGTCGCCGGGGAGCACTCCGGCCAGGAGGCGCAGGTGAGCGTCACCGTCAAGTCGATCAAGGCCCGGGAGCTCCCCGAGGTGGACGACGAATTCGCGCAGCTGGCAAGTGAATTCGACACCGTCGAGGAACTGCGCAGCAGTCTCAGCGAGCAGGTCGCCCGGTTGAAGCGGGTCCAGCAGGCTGAGCAGGTGCGCGACAGGGCGATCGAGGAGTTGCTCGAGCAGGTCGAGGTCCCGCTGCCCGATAAAGTGGTGCAGGCCCAGGTCGACGACGCGCTGCACAACGCCATCCACGGTTTCGAGCATGACGAGGCGAAGTTCGAAGAAACGCTCACCGAGCAGGGCAGCAGCCGCGAGGAATTCGACGCCGACAACCGCGCCAATGCAGAGAAGGCCGTCAAAACGCAGCTCCTGATGGACGCGATCGCCGACAAGCTCGACATCCAGGTCGGTCAGAACGATCTGTCCGAGCGACTGGTGCTGATGTCTCGTCAGTACGGCCTGGAGCCCCAGCAGTTGCTGCAGATGTTGCAGCAGAACAACCAGTTGCCGGCGATGTTCGCCGACGTCCGTCGTGGCCTGACAGTGGCCGCAGCCGTGCATGGCGCCACCGTCACTGATACCGATGGCGCGGAAATCGACACCACCGAATTCTTCGGTCCCTCGGCAGAGCCGGCCGAGGGTGCAGAGCCGGCCGAGGGTGCTGATGAGAGCGGGGGAGAGACCGACGTCGAAGATCTTGACGACGCCACCGCGGCAGCCGGGGCCGGCGACATCAAGTGACGCTCTGAGCGAACGGGCAACGTCTGGGGACTCCCCGGCGGCGCCGGTTGGTTAGTGTCATTACCTAAGACGGTCAGCGCATCGAGAGTATGTAAAGAAAGCAGGTATTCAGTCGTGACTGACATGCGTGGCGCCTCACCGGGCCTCAACCTTGTCGACTCGGTATATGAGCGGTTGCTGTCCGAGCGGATCATCTTCCTGGGTTCCCAGGTTGACGACGACATCGCCAACCGGCTGTGCGCCCAGATCCTCTTGTTGTCGGCCGAAGATCCGACCACGGACATCCACCTCTATATCAACTCGCCCGGCGGCTCGATCAGCGCCGGGATGGCGATCTACGACACCATGGTGCTCGCCCCGTGCGATGTGGCGACCTACGCGATGGGCATGGCCGCCTCGATGGGCGAATTCCTGTTGGCAGCGGGCACCAAGGGCAAGCGTTACGCGCTGCCGCACGCCCGCATCCTGATGCACCAACCACTCGGCGGTATCACCGGCGGTGCTACCGACATCGCGATCCAGGCTGAGCAGTTCGCGGTGATCAAGAAGGAGATGTTCCGCCTCAACGCCGAGTTCACGGGTCAGACGATGGAGCGAATCGAGGCCGACTCCGACCGCGACCGCTGGTTCACGGCTCAGGAAGCCCTCGAGTACGGCTTCGTTGACCACATCATCACCAGCACAAACGTCAACGGAGTTGTGTCATGACCGAGCAGATCCCAGCCACCGACGCCCGACTGCAACCTCAGGCCCGCTACATCCTCCCGTCGTTCATCGAGCATTCGAGCTTCGGCGTCAAGGAGTCCAACCCGTACAACAAGCTGTTCGAGGAACGCATCATCTTCCTCGGCGTGCAGGTCGATGACGCGTCGGCGAACGACATCATGGCGCAGCTTCTGGTGCTGGAGTCGATGGACCCCGACCGTGACATCACGATGTACATCAACTCGCCCGGTGGCTCGTTCACCTCGCTGATGGCGATCTACGACACCATGCAGTACGTGCGCGCCGACATCCAGACCGTGTGTCTTGGCCAGGCCGCCTCTGCTGCCGCGGTCCTGCTCGCCGCGGGCACACCCAGCAAGCGGCTGGCGCTGCCCAACGCCCGCATCCTGATCCATCAGCCCTCATTGGGCGGCGTCATCCAGGGCCAGTTCTCCGATCTGGAAATTCAGGCCGCGGAGATCGAGCGGATGCGCACCCTGATGGAGGTCACACTCGGTCGGCATACCGGCAAGGATCCCGAGGTCATCCGCACGGACACCGATCGGGACAAGATCCTGACCGCTGAGCAGGCCAAGGATTACGGAATCATCGACACGGTGTTGGAGTATCGCAAGGTATCGGCGCAGACCGGCTGATCGACCGCGCTCAGAGCCTGTCAATCTAGGGCGGTCAGAGCCCGTCAGCCGCCGTTGGTGTAGATCCTTGTGGGGTTGATGAGTACCGCGGTGCGGCGCTGATCGCGCATCGTCCGGTCGTACTCATCCCAGTCGTCGTGGGTCCCGCCCGCGGCGGTGAAAATGTCCCGCAGCAACCTGGGCAGCGCGTCAGACCCGAGCCAGGGCTGTGGATCGTCCGGGCCGCCGAGTTCGGCGTATCCCTCGACGGTCGCCCATTGCCAGCCCCGCCGGAAGGTCACCGCGACTTGGGGCCGCGCCCGAAGGTTGGCAAGTTTGACTTTGCCGTAGGTGACGAAACTCAGTACTGGTTGCGCGGTCGCGGGGTGGGGTAGCAGCCCGGCATTGATCAACGACGATTGGATGGTCTGGTCGGCGCGCAGGGTCGACACGACGGCCAGACCGCTCTCCTGTGAGGCCAGAGCGAACGCGTCGGCGAGTGCGGTCATGGCCGGAGACTACGACAGCGGACTCGGCGGCAGGCCTGAATGCCGTCACTCAGGGCCGAACGACGGTTCGGGACCTTTGCGCGTGGCAAGCTGTGAACCTCAGCCGTGGAGTGCGCGTCAATGCGGAGGCGGACACGATGACAGGGGAGCTGTGATGTGGGTGGGGATGCGCCGTGGCGCGGTAATCGTCGCGTTTTCTGCCTCAGCGACAGTCCCGCTGCTGGCGGCGATGCCATCACCGGCGGTGAGTCACGCCGACGAGGTGGCATGCCCCGCAGGGATGTATTGGGATATCTACGCAAACCAGTGTCTGTACTACGACGTGGGCGTCTACCTGAGCCCCAACCCGTTCCTCGGTCCTCTTGGTCCGGTGGGTCCAGGTCCGGTGGGTCCAGGTCCGGTGGGTCCGGGTCCGGTGGGTCCGGGTCCGGTGGGTCCGGGTCCGGTGGGTCCAGGTTCGGTGGGTCCGGGCCCGGGTGGTCCAGGTCCGATGGGGCCGGGCCCGCGACGCCGATAGGGCCGGACCCGATGAGGCCGGACGGGTCACTGTAATGGGTGGACCTGGGGCCGAGCGTCTACTGCGCGACGCGGGTACGTTGGTTGGGACGGCTCGGAGCGGTCACGGCGGCGACACGCCGGAGACACGGTGGCGTGTTCCGCAGCTATCGGGAACGGATCAGGCGATATGTTGGCCCGACCACACGTGAATACCACCGACGCTATTCGGCTTTATCGGTCGCACCCAGCCGGAACAAGCGGGTAGCGTCGGAGACGACTACCCATCGGGGTGCCCGATGGCCCCTCTGGACCGATTGATCATCGACTGCCAACAGGAAGTAGGACACCAGCACCATGGCACGCATTGGAGACGGCGGTGACCTGCTGAAGTGCTCGTTCTGCGGCAAGAGTCAAAAACAGGTGAAGAAACTCATTGCGGGTCCAGGTGTCTACATCTGCGACGAGTGCATCGACCTGTGCAACGAGATCATCGAAGAAGAGCTCGCCGACGCTGACGAGGTGAAGCTCGACGAGCTGCCCAAGCCCTCCGAGATCCGGGACTTTCTCGAGGGCTACGTGATCGGCCAAGATACTGCCAAGCGGACGCTGGCGGTCGCCGTCTACAACCACTACAAGCGCATTCAGGCCGGCGAGAAGATGCGCGACTCGCGTGCTGAGGCCGTCGAGCTGGCCAAGTCCAACATCCTGATGCTCGGTCCCACCGGCTGCGGCAAGACCTACCTGGCGCAGACCCTGGCCAAGATGCTCAACGTCCCGTTCGCCATCGCCGACGCCACCGCGCTGACCGAGGCCGGCTATGTCGGTGAAGACGTCGAGAACATTCTGCTCAAGCTGATCCAGGCCGCCGACTACGACGTGAAGCGCGCCGAAACCGGCATCATCTACATCGATGAGGTCGACAAGATCGCCCGCAAGAGCGAGAACCCCTCGATCACCCGCGACGTCTCCGGCGAGGGCGTCCAGCAGGCGCTGCTGAAGATCCTCGAAGGCACGCAGGCGTCGGTACCCCCGCAGGGCGGCCGCAAGCATCCCCACCAGGAGTTCATCCAGATCGATACCACCAACGTGCTGTTCATCGTGGCGGGTGCGTTCGCAGGTCTGGAGAAGATCGTCTCCGACCGGGTCGGCAAACGCGGTTTGGGCTTCGGTGCCGAGGTCCATTCCAAGGCCGACATCGACACCCAGGACCACTTCGCCGAGGTCATGCCAGAAGACCTGATCAAGTTCGGGCTCATCCCCGAATTCATCGGACGGCTCCCTGTCGTGGCCTCGGTGACCAACCTGGACAAGGCATCTCTGGTCACCATCCTGTCGGAGCCGAAGAACGCGTTGGTCAAGCAGTACACCCGGCTGTTTGACATGGACGGTGTCGAATTGGAGTTCGCCGGCGAAGCGCTGGAGGCCATTGCCGATCAGGCGATCCACCGCGGCACCGGTGCACGTGGCCTGCGGGCAATCATGGAGGAAGTTCTGCTGCCGGTGATGTACGACATCCCCGGCCGGGACGATGTCGCCAAGGTTGTCGTCACCAGGGAGACCGTGGAAGGCAACGTGCTGCCGACGATCTTGCCGCGCAAGCCGTCACGCGGCGAGCGCCGCGAAAAGAGCGCGTAGCCGCCGAAACGGGCACAGCTGTCACTGCGGGAGGTTGCCGCGCGCGCGGTCCCGCAGCGCCTCGGTCAGCACCGCCACCTCGGGCGCGGCGAAAGCCGGCAGTCCGTCGAGGCGTTCGATTCTCCTGGGCGCGGCGCCAGTGCGCAGCGATTGCGCGAGCCCGGTCAACGACGCCAGGTAGGAGTCGGCGTCGGCCGATCTGAATACGCTTGCCGGGTCCCGTTCGGCCGCCCAACACGCGGTGACGGTCGCATAGCCGAGTTGTTCGGCAGCGCTGGCGACCGGAGTGAGGCGGGCGGCCACCGCCCGGTCCCGACGCGAACCGCTGCCGGCGGCTTCCTCGGCGTCATTGAGTCGGAAGACGCTCTCCTGAAGTTCCCGACGGGCGCCGCGGGCGGCCAGCGACGTCGCGTCCCCGCGCGCCAGGAACGCGGTCGCCGTGACCGTGTTGTCCAACGTGTCGGCGATCGCGTGGTCTAATCGGCGGGCTTCTTGGCGGGTCGCGGCGAACAGGTAGACCGCGATGCCGACACCGCACCCCAGCGCGGTCTGCACGCCGCGGTCCACCAGCAGTGCGAGGACGTCCACGCGGTGCGTGCCGGTGGCGATGGTCAACGCGATGGCGGTGATGAACACCGTGGCCAGCGCATAGTTGCGGACGATGGTCAGTTCGATGGCGAATTGCAGCAGGGAGACGACGAGCACCAGCCACAGCCCTTGCGGGTGCACGCTGAGGATGACCGCCGCCAATCCCAGCCCCACCGACGTGCCGACGAGGCGTTCGGCTGCCCGTTGAAAGGTGGCGCGTCGGTGAGCTCCCTGGTGCAGCATCAGGACTGCGGCGGCCATCGCCCAGTACACGTGGCTGAAGCCCAACAGCGCCGAGAACGCGCCGGCCAGCGGCACGGCCACCGCTACCCGCATCATCACCTGCCGGGTGTGCGCGCCGGGTCTGACCGCCTGAGCCAGGAGCGCCCGGGCCGGCGGCGGGTGCAGCGGCGGGCGATCGGAGTCGCGGTCGGCGACCACGGCGGGGTCTGCGGTCAGGGCCCCGACTGCACGGGCGGTGGTCGCGGCCCCGCTGGGGACCGGCCTACCCGCGCCCACCGCGAACATCGTGTCGGTGAACAACACATGCAACGCGTGGTTGGCTTCTCTGAGCCGGTGCAACGCCCCGCGGCCGGCCCGGCGCGGCTGCTGGTCGACGAGCGCGACCCATGCCCGGGACAATGCCGCCGCCGCCCCGTGTCGTGCAGCGTCCGCCGCGCGTGTCCCGGCGAGTTCGAGGTAGCCGGCGACGGCCTCGCCGGCGGCCGCGACGGCGGCCGTCTCCGGACCGCGTGGGGCGATCAACGCGGCGCTCATCTGAGCGACCCACGCCACGGCGCCGCCGGCCAGCACCAGGAGCCCGATCTGTAGAGGCGCCAGGTGCGAGGCCGAAAAACCGATGCCCGCAGCGCATACTAGAACGAACATGTAGGCGCCCGGAGGGCCGACTGACAGCGCCGAGCACAGCCAGACCGCGACGACGGCGACCGCGGACACCGCGAGTACCGCCAGCCAGGTGGTCCCGGCTGCCCAGGCGCCTACCGTCACCGCAGCGGCAAGCGCCACCGCGACTACCGCCGACTGGGCGCCACGATTCAGATAGGGCCGGTCGGTGCCGTAGTCCGCGGTGAACGCGCCCAGGCTCGCGATGAGGCCGGCGCCGATGTCGCCGGCGGCCCAGCCGATCAGGATCGGTATCGCGGTGCTGACCGCAACACGCAGGGCCAGCGGCCACCGGCGCGGCGCCGGGCGCATCTGCAGGATCCCGCCGATGGGCGACCTGGCGGGGCGATCGGCGGGCATGGGCCAACCCTAGGCACCGCCGACCCAGCGGAGCCGCAAAAAACGGGTATGGCCATCCCGGGAGGCGGGCTCAGCGCCGGATCCGGTCCGATCTGTTGTAGATGTTCATCGAGTCGCCGCGCAGGAACGCCACCAGCGTAAGGCCGGACTGGCTGGCCAGATCAACAGCCAGGGAGGACGGCGCCGACACCGCGGCGAGCACCGGGATGCCGGCCATCACGGCTTTCTGGGTGAGCTCGAAGGATGCGCGTCCGCTGACCAGCAGAACCGTGCCGCTCAACGGTATCCGCCGCCCTTCCAGTGCCCAACCGATGACCTTGTCGACGGCGTTGTGTCTACCGATGTCCTCGCGTACCACCAGTGCGGTCCCGTCAGATGCGAACAGGGCCGCACCGTGTAGTCCTCCCGTCGCGGCGAACACCTTCTGCCCATCACGCAGCTTGTCGGGTAGTGCTGACAATGTCTGGGCGTTGATCGTCGACGGATCATCACCGGGGCAGTGCTTGCTGATCAATCGCACGGCCTCCAATGAGGCCTTCCCACATACCCCGCACGACGACGTCGTATAGAAGTTGCGGGTGGGGTCGACCTGTGGAACCGGCACTTCAGCGCCGAGTGTCACGTCGAGGACGTTGTAGGAGTTCCGCGAAACTCCCGAGGCGTCCTCCGGCGGGTCAGAGTTGGTCGGTTCGGTTGTAGGTGTTGGGGCGCCGCGGCAGTATCGCACCGACACGATGTCATCACGCCGGGAGATGATCCCTTCGGTGAGCAGGAACCCCTGCGCCAGTTCGACATCGGCGCCGGGGGTGCGCATCGTGACAGTGAGCGGCGTGCCGTTGACGCGAATCTCCAGCGGTTCCTCGACGGCCAGCGTTTCGGGCCGGGCGACCGCATCGCCGGCCGTCACATGCCGCACCCTCCTGCGTGCCGTCACCCTCCCCATCAGGTACTTGCTCCCTGTATTCGACCTTCTGTTCGAGCTGCCGGCTCCAGCCTGATGACGATGGCCTTCGATACCGGGGTGTTGGATCTGGCAGCGGTGTGATCCAGCGGGACAAGGGGATTGGTCTCCGGGTAATAGGCGGCCGCGTTCCCGGGCGGCGTCGAGTAGGCCACGACCGCGAAGTCCGTGGCGCGCCGCTCCTGAAGTCGGCCGTCGGCACCGTTGAACTCTGACACCAGATCGACCCGATCGCCATCGCAGAAGCCGAATGCCGCGAGGTCTGCCGGATTGACGAACACCACCCGACGCCCGCCCCGGACTCCGCGATAGCGGTCGTCGAGCCCGTAGATCGTGGTGTTGTACTGGTCGTGGCTACGAAGCGTCTGCAGCACCAGGCGCCCCGGCGGTACCGGAACCCACTCGAGCGGATTCACTGCGAAGTTGGCTTTGCCGGTCGTGGTGGGGAATTCGCGCGAGTCACGCGGAGGATGGGGGAGCTGGAAGCCGTCCGGAGCGCGCACCTTGGCGTTGTAGTCGGCGCAGTCGGGAACCACCGCGGCGATCGCGTCCCGGATGGTGTCGTAGTCGGCGTTGAACGTTTCCCACGGCACCTGGTGGCCGGGGCCGAAAAGGGCAGCGGCCAGCTGGCAGATGATCGAGACTTCGCTGCGCACATCGTCGCTCGGCGGGTGCAGGCTACCGCGCGACAGGTGCACCATCGACATCGAATCCTCCACCGACACCTGCTGTTTGCCGCCGGCCTGGATGTCACGGTCGGTGCGGCCCAGCGAGGGCAGGATCAACGCGGTGCTGCCGTGCACCAGATGGCTGCGGTTGAGTTTAGTCGAAACCTGCACCGTCAGTGAACAATTACGCAGCGCTGCTTCGGTGACCGCGGTGTCCGGGGATGCAGATGCGAAGTTGCCGCCCATGGCCATGAACACCTTGACCTTGTCGTCGCGCATCGCACGGATCGCGGCGACCGTGTCGTAGCCGTGTTCCCGGGGGCTGACGATGCCGAACCTGTGGTCCAGCGCGGCCAAGAACGGTTCCGGCATCTGCTCCCAGATCCCCATGGTGCGATCGCCCTGGACGTTGGAGTGCCCACGCACCGGGCACAACCCGGCGCCCGATTTGCCGATCATGCCGCGCATCAGCAGCACGTTGGTGATCTCGGCGATGCTCGGCACAGCGTGCTTCTGCTGAGTCAGCCCCATCGCCCAGCACACGATGATCCGCTCTGATGTGGCCATCAAGTCGGCTACCCGACCGAGTTGCTTGCGGTCGATACCGGTTGCCTCGAGCACCGTATCGAGGTCGACGCTGCGCGTCTGGGCTGCATAGTCCTCGAACCCGGCGGTGTGCGTGGCGACGAAGTCGGCGTCGACGATCTGGACGCGCGGGCCGGCCTCGTCCTGGGCGTCCAGCAGCAGTTTGCCTACGCCGGCGAAGAGCGCCATGTCGCCGCCGAGACGGATCTGTACGAATTCGTCGGCGATCGGCACTCCATCGCTGATCACTCCGTGCAATTTCTGCGGATCCTTGAAGCGGATCAACCCGGCCTCCGGAAGCGGGTTGACAGCGATGATCCTGGCGCCGTTGCCTTTTGCCTTCTCCAGGATGGACAACATCCGTGGATGGTTGGTGCCGGGGTTCTGTCCGGCGACGACGATCAGGTCAGCCAGGATGAGATCCTCCACGGTGACCGAACCTTTGCCGATGCCGATCGCGTCGACCAGCGCGGTACCAGAGGATTCATGGCACATGTTCGAACAGTCGGGCAAGTTGTTGGTACCGAAGCTGCGGACGAGTAGCTGGTAGAGGAAGGCCGCTTCGTTGCTGGTGCGCCCCGAGGTGTAGAAGACGGCCTGATTCGGGCTGTCCAGTGCACTCAGCTCACCGGCGATCAACGCGAAGGCGTCGTCCCACGCGATCGGCCGGTAGTGCTCGTCACCGGGGCGCAGCACCATCGGCTCGGTGAGGCGACCCTGCTGGAAGAGCCAGAATTCCGGCCGCGCTTGGAGTTCGGCGATAGTGTGCCGCGCGAAGAACTCGGGGGTTACCACGCGTTTGGTGGCTTCTTCGGCGACGGCTTTGGCGCCGTTCTCGCAGAACTCGGCCACCTTACGGCCGCCGTGCTCCTCCGGCCACGCGCAGCCGGGGCAGTCGAACCCGTGACGCTGGTTGAGCTTGGTCAGCGCCGCGACGGTGCGCAGCGCACCCATGGATTGGAAGCTGCGCTGCAGCGACACCATGACCGCCTTGACGCCGGCCGCCTCGTGCTCGCGGTCGGTGACGGTCAACTTGTGTTCATCGATGTCCGAGTCGATGTCTCGGTCGGGGCTACTGCGCGCTGACATGGTCTCAGGGTAGGCCGCCCGTCGCGATGTCAGGGCCTACACACGAATACCTCGCGCGACGACGCGCCGGAGTGGCTCGAGTTCTCCGTGGCGGAAAACGTGGCACAGAATCTGGTGCTGCGGCGGTCCGATGACGACCCCGCGGAACCGCATCGTCCCGGTGACGCGGGCGTAACAGTCCCGGAACGCGACCTTTCTACTGTTGGCCGGTCAAGAGTCCGCCGAGCAAGCTGCGGACACCAGCTGTGATACGAACTCCATTGAGCGGAAATGTGGTACGCCTGCAAGCGATCAACAATGTCGAGGCGTACGTGCCTCCAGCGATCAGCTTCGACCCCGCCGAGGCGCCCGGCGAGATCTTTGGCGCCAACGTCTTCGGCCTCGCCGAGATGCGGCTGAGGTTGCCCAAGTCGGCGTTCAAGTCCGTCGTCGGGACGATCGAGAAGGGCGCCAAACTGGACCCCGCGGTCGCCGACTCGGTCGTTTCGGTCATGAAGGACTGGGCGCTGTCCAAAGGTGCGACCCACTATGCGCACGTCTTCTACCCGATGACCGGGCTGACAGCCGAGAAGCACGACAGCTTTCTCGAGCCCGTCGGTGATGGCCAGACGCTGGCAGAATTTGCAGGCAAGACCCTGATCCAGGGTGAGCCCGACGCCTCCAGCTTCCCCTCGGGCGGTCTTCGCAGCACCTTCGAGGCCCGCGGCTACACCGCTTGGGACGTCACCAGCCCGGCCTACATCCTGGAGAACCCGAACGGCAACACGCTGTGCATCCCGACGGTGTTCGTCTCGATGACCGGTGAGGCGCTGGACTACAAGACGCCCCTGCTGCGCAGCCAGCAGGCCATGGGGGCTCAGGCCGAGCGAATCCTGAAGTTGTTCGGCCACGAAAACTTCGACCACGTCGTGTCGTTCTGCGGTCCTGAGCAGGAGTACTTCCTGGTCGACCGGCACTTCTTCCTGGCCCGTCCCGACCTGATCAACGCGGGCCGCACCCTCTTCGGCACCAAGCCGCCCAAGGGGCAGGAGTTCGATGACCACTACTTCGGTGCCATCCCCGAGCGCGTGCTGGGCTTCATGATGGACACCGAGCGTGAGCTGTTCAAGCTCGGTATCCCGGCCAAGACCCGCCACAACGAGGTCGCACCCGGGCAGTTCGAGATCGCGCCGATATTTGAG
>Ga0114921_10000660_pt1 | contig 14802 bp, 12 predicted proteins | sample BentaG_FD_87016 | JGI IMG/M metagenome (GOLD analysis project Ga0114921, IMG submission 87016) | Deep subsurface microbial communities from South Atlantic Ocean to uncover new lineages of life (NeLLi) - Benguela_00093 metaG | ecosystem: Environmental > Aquatic > Marine > Oceanic > Sediment ...
CGGACGATAGGTTCTATTGCGAGGAGGGTGCCTTCAAGCTAGTTAACCATACCATCCATGATGTCGAGGACCATGGATGGTTGACCTTGCGGGAGGTCATAGAAGTCTCGAGCAACATTGGTATGGTTAAGGTGGGCCAGCAGGTGGGGAAGGAAAAGCTCTATAGGTGCCTCCGCAAATGCGGATTTAATGCATTGACAGGCATCGATCTTCCTGGGGAGGTTAGGGGGGTACTTCAAAGGCCAGCTCAGTGGTCGTGGCTTTCCATTGGCGCCATCCCTATCGGCCAGGAGATATCAGTGACTAGTATTCAACTGATCTCAGCTATATCGGCTATGGCCAACGGTGGCCTCCTGATGAGACCATGGATCGTCAAGAAAATATCTGACTCCAAAGGTCGAGTTTTAAAGGAGTTTAACCCTGTCGTGGTGCAAAGGGTGATTTCGACCGAGACTAGCAAGATCATGACCAACACCCTCAAGGGAGTGGTTGAGCGCGGCACCGGTAAGCTGGCAAGGATTCCCGGCTATCAGGTAGCGGGTAAAACGGGTACAGCCCAGAAGCCGAATCCCGCAAGCGGCGGATACTCAAAGGATAGATTTATAGCTCTCTTCGCTGGCTGGGTGCCAGCAGACAGTCCACAGCTGGCCATATTGGTCGTCATCGATGAACCCCATGGGATTGTTCACTATGGTGGCCTGGTAGCTGCACCGGTCTTCAAACGCGTGGGCTTGGATGCCTTGAGATACTTGAACGTCCCACCTTTGCAGAGTGCATTTGATGAAGTAGCCAGCAACCAGGAGCAAACCTCTGACCAAAGGTCTGGCCGCCCCTGGCGAGCCTCGACCTTCCAGGCGGGGCCCCCCCGATTCATCGGGGAGGTATCGGGTAAGACCGTGATGCCCGAGCTTCTGGGCCTGACCATGCGCGATGCATCCAGGATCCTGTCCGGATACAGATTGAAGCCTTTCTTTGAGGGGAGCGGCATAGCGATAAGACAGAGCCCCACGCCAGGCACAGAAATAACCCCAGGAGACGAGTGTTTTCTTCAGTTTGAGCCGCCTATCTCTGATAGATCGGGGACGGTTAAAGGATTATTTGAATAGTGAAGCTTGCTCGACTGTTGTCCGGATTGCACGAAAAGCAGGTTTTTGGCGACCAGGATCTGGAGATAACGGGCCTGGCTTATGACTCCCGGAAGGTAAGGCCGGGTTTTCTCTTCGTAGCTATCAGGGGGTACAGGCACGATGGCCGGAGTTTCATTCCTGATGCCGTAAGTAATGGAGCGGTGGCTATCGTCTTGGAAGACGATATCTCTGTGGAAGAGGGCATTGTTAGGATAGTAGTGCCCAATAGTCGGGCCACCTTGGCCGTGCTTGCCAATGAATTCTATGGCTATCCCTCCAGGGAGTTACGTATGATCGGCATCACCGGCACCAACGGCAAGACCACCACTGCTTACTTAGTGGAGGGCATATTGGGCCAGGCAGGCTTCAAGGTTGGCCTTATGGGGACCATTGAGCATCGCATGGCTCAAAGCCGGCAGCCTGCCCAGATTACCACTCCAGAGTCCTTAGACCTGCAGGACATGCTGGCCAGAATAGTCCAAAAGGGCTTTGATTATGCGGTTATGGAGGTATCTTCTCATTCCCTGGCCTTGCACAGGGTTGACCTGGTGGAATTTGATGTCGGGGTCTTCACCAATCTATCGCCAGAGCACTTGGACTTTCACGAGCACCTTTCCAATTACCTTCAGACCAAGGTGAAGCTCTTCTTGCAGCTGGGAGAGGGGGCGGGTAAAGCCAGCCACCCTGTGGCACTGATCAATGCAGATGATAGATATAGCCAGTACGTCATGGCCCATACTCCAGCTAGGGTGATCACTTATGGGATTAAGCCGGGAGCGGATATTAGGGCTTGCAATATCGGCTCGACCCTGAAGGGCGTCTCCTTTTCCCTTCAGAGCCCTGCGGGACAGTGTGATATCAGATTGAAGTTGATGGGGGACCATAATGTCTATAATGCCTTGGCTGCCGTAGGTGTAGGTTTGAGTCAGGGGATCAGTCTGGAGGAGATCAAGGAAGGTTTGAAGAATGTTTCGACCATACCTGGGAGGTTTGAGCTGATAAATGAGGGCCAGGATTTCTTGGTGGTAATAGATTATGCTCACACTGAGGGTGCCTTGCAGGAGGTTTTGAAGGCCGCGCGGAGGCTGACCACTGGCCGGATAATTTCGGTCTTTGGTTGTGGAGGGGGTAGGGATAGGTCCAAGCGCCCCCGGATGGGGGAAATATCTGGCAGATACTCTGATTATACTATTCTTACCTCTGACAACCCCAGGTCAGAGGAGCCTCTGAGCATAATTTCGCAAATTGAGCTTGGTCTGAAGCGAAATCAGGGAGATTACCGGGTCATCCAGGACAGGTATCAAGCTATCAGCCAGGCGTTGAGTTTGGCACGGGCAGGCGACCTGGTCATCATTGCAGGGAAGGGACACGAGAGTTGCCAGATCTTTAAGGATAAGACTATATCCTTCGACGACAGGCAAGTGGCTCGTGAAATACTCAAAACATTCTATAAAGGTCGTGTATAATGGATGATTATGTGGAAGTGGGGCTGGACGTAAGTAAGATCCTGGAGGTCACAGGGGGTAGGTTGCTCCAGGGAGATTTACATCGCCGGACCCCCGGGATCTCTATCGACAGCCGAACCCTGGGGCCAGGAAAGCTCTTCATCGCTCTTCGTGGGTCTCGATTCGATGGTCACGACTTTATCGAGGAGGCCGTTGCGAAAGGTGCTTCGGGCGCCATCGTCTCTCGGTTGCCAGTTACCAGTAACCAGTTACCAGTCCTCATTAAGGTAAAGGATACTATCAAGGCATTAGGCCAGATAGCCAAGGCTTACAGGGAGAGATTCGATATCCCCTTCATTGGAGTAACAGGTAGCATTGGCAAGACGACTACCAAGGAGATGATAGCCTCTGTGCTGGCTAGGCGATTTGAGACCTTGAAATCTGAGGCAAGCTTCAACAATGACATTGGGGTCCCACTGACCCTGTTTAGATTGACTCCCAATCACCGGGCGGCGGTCCTGGAGCTTGGGATGAGCGCTCCCGGCCAGATAGCTCGTCTCGCTGGGCTTGTCAGACCTTCTGTAGGTGTGATTACCAATGTAAGCCCTGTCCACATAGGGTATCTCGATACCCTGGAAGATATCGCTCGAGCCAAGGAGGAATTGCTGGGCTCACTTCAGGATAAGGGTAAGGCAGTCTTGAACCTGGACGATCCATATGTATCACAGATGGCAGTCAGGTTCAAGGGCGAAGTAATCACCTACGGCGTAGAGTCTGAGGCAGCCCGCCCGAGAGGGCGAGGCTCGCCAAAGGCGGCAATCAGAGCCAGCAATATTAGGGACAAAGGTGAAGATGGCAGTTCCTTCAGGCTGGGGGTATTCCAGGAGAGCATTCAAATTGACCTACCCCTCCTTGGATCCCATAATATATACAATGCCTTAGCTGCTGCCGGAGCGGCTTATTTATTGGGTCTAAATTTAAGATCTATCAAAGCTGGTCTGGAGCGTATGGAGTCGCTCAGTCACAGACTGGAGCTTCTGAAGATTGGCCAGGTACGGATCTTAAATGACACATACAATGCCAGCCCAAAGTCCATGAGAGCCGCCATTCGAATCTTGCGAAATCTTGGTGGGAAAGGACGCAGGATAGCAGTGCTCGGGGATATGCTGGAGCTGGGTAGGCATGGGCCTCCTGCACACCAGGAGTTGGGCGGGTTTCTGGCATCAGCGACCATCGATAGGCTTTTGACCGTGGGCGAGCTTGCCCGGATGATAGCCCAGGGAGCTCTGAAGGCCGGGATGGAGAAGGGACACATCATAGTCTGTGACGATAATAAGCAGGCATATGAAAGGCTCACCCAGATTATAAAGCCAGGCGACAGGGTCCTAGTCAAGGGCTCCCGGGCCATGGCGATGGAGGAAATCGCAGAAAGGCTCAAGGCACAGGGATGGGCAGGGGATAGAAGGCACTACGGGTGAGAAAAAATCCCTGCTAATCCTTGCTATTTCCTGGTAATTATAAAGCAATTTCACGAAAGGGTTTGGTATGCTCTATCATCTGCTTTATCCCTTACATCAGACCTACATCATATTTAATGTCTTTAAGTACATTACCTTCCGCAGCGCTGGTGCGGCACTAACAGCTCTCCTGGCCAGCGTCATTTTTGCTCCTTTTGTAATCAAGAGGCTCAAAAAGCTGAAGATAACCCAGGGCATTAGAGAAAATATCCCTGGGAGTCAAGTCAAGGAGTCCACTCCCACCATGGGAGGAGTGTTCATTCTTTCGGCCATCATCATCTCTACGCTCCTTTGGGCCGATTTGACCAACAGGTTCGTGCAGCTTATACTCTTTGTCACCATATGGCTTGGTGCACTTGGATTCCTGGATGACTATCTGAAGATAAAAAGAAGAGGGCCTCATGGTTTGTCCCCTATGTATAAACTGATTGGCCAGCTATTATTGGCTGCTGGTATAGGCTGCTATCTTTACTCGTCCCCCCTCGTGCAGGAATATGCCACCAAACTCAGCATTCCATTCTTCAAGAAGATCTTGCCCAATCTCGGCTGGTTCTATATCCCTTTTGTCATCCTTGTCATTGTGGGATCGTCCAACGCAGTTAACTTGACCGATGGGCTTGATGGCTTGGCTATCGGGTCGCTCCTCATTGCAGGCGCTACTTATGCTCTTCTGGCTTATCTGACTGGACACAGCCAGTTTAGTGAATACTTGGGGATAATTCATCTGGCAGGCAGCGGAGAGCTGGCCATCTTTCTGGCTGGCCTTGTTGGTGCTTGCCTTGGCTTCTTATGGTTCAACGCATATCCTGCACAGGTGATCATGGGGGATACCGGCTCTTTGGCCTTGGGTGGAGTTCTGGGAACTGTGGCAGTCTTGATAAAGAAGGAACTTCTTCTGGTGATTGTGGGAGGGGTCTTTGTCCTTGAGGCCCTTTCGGTCGGCATTCAGGTGATGAGCTTTAAACTCAGGGGCAAGCGGGTCTTCAAGATGGCGCCCATTCATCATCACTTCCAACTTTTGGGATGGGCAGAGCCCAAGATCATTGTCAGGCTCTGGATTGTGGGGCTCATGTTTGCACTACTGAGTCTGATGACCTTAAAACTGCGGTAATGCTGGATGCTGGATGCTGGTAAGAAATAAGAAGGCAAAAGAGGGATGGAGTACCAGAGCTATAAGGATTTAGAGATCTACCAGATAGTGCATAAATTAGCAATTGAGATTCACAGAATGACCCTTACCAGACTGCCTAGCTTTGAAATATATGAAGCGGGAAGGCGGTGAAACTCGAGAACATCTGGGCACTCTTTTTTTGAAAGCAAGTCATTAAAAATAAAGAGACCTACGATTATTTTGCAGGCAATTATAAGGTTTTAGGGAGGAAAGTGACGAAATTTACTTAGACAGCAGGAGAAGGTCATTTAGGTCCTAAAACCAGGAGCGAGGATCCAGGATCAAAAGGAGACGGATTTAGAAGGTATGGATCTTAAGGACAAGAGGGTTGCTGTCATAGGAATGGGAAGGAGCGGTCTGGCTGCTGCCAAGCTCTTGGATGACCTTGGAGCAGAGGTGCTCATCAGCGACAGAAAGCCGGCCAGCGAGCTGGAGGAGAGCATTTCTCAACTTGAGGGCAGGCTCCGCAGAATCCCGGATGGATCTATACGGGGCAGGCAGATCGAGATAGAGACAGGCCGACACTCCGATAGGCTGATAGAGCATGCTCAACTGATTGTAGTCAGCCCCGGAGTCCCTCCTACCATTCCTCTGTTGTGTCAGGCCCGAAGGCTCCAGATTCCCATCATTTCAGAGATAGAGCTTGCCTACAGCTTCCTGAAAGCTCCGGTTGTCGCAGTTACTGGAACTAACGGCAAGACCACCACTTGTTCGCTGATTAGCCAGATTCTGGCCAGGGATGGTAGAAGTGTGGCGGTGGGGGGAAATACAGGCCTTCCCCTATCAAGTTTTGTGAACGGTACCTTCGATATAGTCGTGGCTGAGATCAGCAGCTTCCAGTTAGAGGGGATATCAAGGTTTAAGCCTTACATAAGCATCATACTCAATATCACTCCCGATCATCTTGATAGATATCCATCTTTTGAGGATTATGCCCGGTGTAAGGCCAGAATTTTGGCAAATCAGACCGAGGAAGACTTTGCCATACTCAGCGACGATGAGGAGATAGTGAGGAAATTGGCCTCAAGGACTCGGGCACAGATCGTCTCCTTCAGCTGTAAGCATCAGTTGGGTGCTGTGGTCTGGTTGGGGGGCAATAGGATAATGGCCAGGATGAGTGGCGTTCGGCAAGAGCTTCTCTCCCTGGATGATGTCAGGATAAGAGGGCCCCATAATGCAGCTAATGTGCTGGCTGCTGCGGCTTGTGCACTCATCCTTGGGGTTGAGTTAGGGAATTTGCGCCTGGCGATAAGGGAATTTAAGGGCCTTGAGCACAGGCTGGAGCCCGTCGCCTCAATTGAAGGGAAGGAGTTCGTCAATGACTCCAAGGCAACCAACGTAGATGCTGTAGTGAAGTCCCTTCAAACATTTAGCCAACCAATAATCTTAGTCGCAGGAGGTCGGGATAAGGGGAGCGACTATACCCCTTTGCTTCCATTGATCAAAAAGAAGGTGAAGGGCTTGATCTTGATAGGAGAGGCTAAGGGAAAGATCAGGCAGGCCCTTCCGGGCTTTGAGCCTGTTCAGGAGGCTCGGTCTATGGATGACGCTGTAAGATTGGCCGCTTTGCAGGGCCAACCCGGAGATGTCATTTTACTTTCGCCAGCTTGCGCCAGCTATGATATGTTTTGTAACTTTGAGGAGAGGGGAAAGGCCTTCAAGGAGGCAGTGAGGAGACTGGCGTATGAAAAAGGTGCCTCCACATCTTAAACTCTTCTTTATTGTTCTTGCCTTGGTATCTATTGGAACCATCATGATCTATAGTGCCAGCGCCATCATTGCCCAGGAAAGGTATGGTGATAGTTATTTCTTCCTGAAGAAACAGCTTTGCCGGGTTATGATTGGGGTTCTGTTGATGCTATTTGCAATGAACTTTAACTACAGGGTCTTGAGGAGGATTGCCAGGCCATTATTGGCAGTAACGTTTCTTTTGTTGATATTGGTCCTTACTTCCGAGTTCGGCATCAGAGCAGGTGGGGCTCAGAGGTGGATGAGATTGGCTTTCTTCTCATTTCAACCAGCCGAGTTGGCCAAACTTGCCCTGATCCTGTACATCGCTGACAGCTTGGTACGAAAGCAGAGAGAGGTATCGAGCTTTCTCTGGGGTTTTCTCCCGCCATTGCTCATCCTGGGAAGCTTCTTTTGGCTCATCATCAGACAACCTGACTTTGGAACAGCTCTCGTTTTAGCCGCAGTCGTATTCATTGTCCTGTTTTGTTCAGGGGTCAGGATACCTCATCTTCTTGCCTTTATGCTGGGGGCGCTGCCCTGTCTCTACATTTTAGTCTATAGGGTGGGATATCGTCATCAACGGATACTGGCCTTCTTGAATCCATGGCAGGACCCCATGCGCAGCGGTTTCCAGATCATTCAGTCATTCCTGGCCTTGGGTTCTGGAGGTTGGAAGGGCCTTGGGCTTGGCAACAGCGTGCAGAAGCTTTTCTATCTGCCCGCCCCACATACTGATTTCATATTTGCCGTCATTGGTGAGGAGTTAGGGTTTATTGGGACGGCTGGCATAATAATCTTATTTTTGGGGTTTGTCTGGCAGGGGATTAAGATTAGCCTCAAAGCTCCGGACTTATTCGGGAATCTTTTGGCCGTGGGCATAACATCAATGGTGGGACTCCAGGCGAGTGTCAATCTGGCGGTTGTGGCAGGGTTATTGCCGACCAAGGGCATATGTCTGCCCTTCATCAGCTTCGGCGGCACGTCGTTGATTCTCAACATGGTTGGGGTTGGCATTCTGTTGAATATTTCAAGAAAGTCTCATCCCGAGATGCTGAGAGAGAGCGGCCCATGAGGATTTTGATTGCTGGCGGGGGAACGGCTGGCCATATATACCCTGGCATAACCCTCACACGCCACCTCCTTAAAGAGAACCCTGATGCAAAGGTATTATTTGTTGGGACCAAGGGTGACTTGGATGAAGGCATCGTCTTAAAGGAGGGGTTTGATTTTAGAGTTATCCTGGCCTCTGGCCTGACAAGGCGCCTTTCTTTTCAGACATTTAGTACCTTATTCAGGGTTGCCGTAGGATTCTGGCAGTCGATCCGGATATTGGGCAGGTTTAAGCCGGATGTAGTGGTGGGGACTGGGGGCTATAGCAGCGGCCCTGTAGTTCTGGCTGCCTGGGTGCTGAGGGCTCCCATCATAATCCATGAACAAAATATCCTACCCGGCCTCACCAACAAGATCCTAGCCAGGTTTGCAGCACGGGTTGTTCTGAGCTTTGAGGAGTCGGCTTCATACATCAGGAGTAAAGTGGTGGAGGTGGGAGGGAACCCTGTTCGACCCCAGATCTGGACTGTTACAAGATCGGATGGTCTCAAGAATCTGGGCTTGGCCAGAGGGAAGTTCAACGTCCTGGTCTTCGGAGGGACAAGGGGGGCCCACTCAATCAATTTGGCCATGGCAAGGGTCATAAAGGGGATTCCGAGCTCAATGAGATCCAAAGTGCAGATCCTCCATATAACGGGGTTTCGGGATTTTGAACTGGGGATCAACGCATACAAGAATAGCGACATCGATGCTGCGGTCAGGCCATTCATCTACAATATGGAAGATGCCTACGCGGCAGCAGATTTGGTTGTCTCCCGCGCAGGGGCAACTGCTTTGGCTGAGATTGCCGCCTGCGGGAAGCCTGCTGTGTTGATACCCTATCCCTATGCTATTTCAGACCACCAAAAGAGGAATGCCGAGTTTTTTGCAAGGAGGGGTGCTGCCTTGGTGGTACTGGACGGGGAGCTTCAAGGCCCAAAGCTAACCGAGACGATAGTGAGCCTGATCAAGGATCAAAAGAGGTTGTCCCGTATGGCTGTTCAGAGCAAGATCCTTGGCAGTAAAAATAGGGAGGCCACGCACCGGATTGTCCAGTTGATACGTGAATTGGCAAAGGAAGGCGTTCGTTAATCGCAGACACTGAGCACCACTGCTAATGAATCCCGATTCATCGGGATTCATTCTAGGCAAGCGAAGCACACCGTCATAGCGACACTAATAGACACGGAAAAAGACTTCCGTGGTATTTAGATTATAAACTCGTTAAACCTTTAATCTGGTTGTAAGTGAACAATGGAAAAAACAATAAAAATTATAAATGAGTTAAAGAAGAAAAAATTAATTAAGGACTATGTCATAGGTGGAGGGATTGCGACGATATTCTATGTTGAGCCTATCCTCACCTATGATTTAGATGTGTTTATAATTCCGTCCGAAAAAGGAAAAGAGAAGAATTTAATTTTACTTTCTCCTATGTTCAATTATCTTGAAGATAAGGGTTATCCATGGAAGGGAGAACATATTATAATAGAGGGAGTGCCTGTTCAATTTATTCCAGTTGATAAACTTGAGGAAGAGGCTGTAAGGAATGCAAAAGGAATAGAATATGAAGGAGTTAAAACAAAGGTAATGATACCTGAATATCTGATATCCGTATTACTAAGGGCTGGCAGGAAAAAAGATATAGAAAAGATAGAAAAACTTTTGGAGCAAACAAAAATAGACATGAAAAAACTTAAAGATATTTTGCACAGGTATGGTTTGAGTAAGAAATTGAGAATGTCTCGCTGCTCCGCAGCGAGGCATTCGATTTGACGCAGCATTCTCAATCTAGCGAGCAAAGCGAGCGTCAAATTTGAAATGAAAAACATTTCAAATCTAGCGAGCAAAGCGAGCGTCAAATTTAAGCTTTTATGAGGGAGGATTATTGTGGCTAATAAGAAGGTTGAAGATACAAACCTCGTTAGAAATTGCCGAAGGAGGGATGCATGAAACCGCAGAAGAAAGACAAATCCGAATATAATAAAATTTCTAACGGGGTAAAGATTATTATGAAGGGTAATAGAATAATAACACGAAGGGATTTGTTTGAAAAAAAGGAAGAGTTCCATAGAGAACAAGCAAAACTGCCTTTTGAGGAAAAAATAAAAATGCTTGTGCAATTGCAGAAAATTGCAAATAGCGTTCAAAACTTTTCAAAATCAAGAAGAAGTGGTTTTAAAAAAGGTATGATATGGCAACTTTGAAAAAACACTTGAAGAAATAAAAGAGATTTTAGCGAGGCATAAGGAGGAATTAAGACAAAAGTATAGGATTAAAGAAATAGGGATTTTTGGCTTTTATGTTAGAGGTATGCAGAGCAAGAGTAGCGATTTAGATATGATTATAGAATTTGAAGAAGAATCTATAGGAGGATTGAGTTCGTAGGCTTAATGATTGATTTAGAAGAATATGTTAGTGCCAGGCACCCTTAATCGAGAGGGATATATACCCGAGTCATGTGCGGATATACATCTAAAATAGAGGGGTGTCCCAACCAAGTTCGGATATAAACAAGATAGCCAAAATGACGTTGCGCTCGAACCCTTCGGGTTCGCATTTTGGCTATCGGCTGGCGGATGAGAGGCTTCAGCCTGAGGTAATCCGGAAATACATCTTGTAATCGGAAATTTTATGGCGAAGCGTCACTTCGGCTATCAACGGATGAACGGCTGAAGCCAAAATGGCCCTTCAGGGTACTTCGCTCATCCGCCAGCCCGTTAGGGACAGAATTATTTTTGACGACTGACAATTTTCGACAGGCAGACGGGCTGACGGCCAGATGGGCTAACGGATTGGGATAAAGAATGTTCAAAAAGATCCAGCATATACATTTTATTGGCATTGGCGGCGCTGGCATGAGTGGCATTGCCCATGTCCTTTTGAATGTAGGCTATAGGGTTAGTGGCTCAGACTTAAAGGCCACGCCAATCACCGAATCCCTGGCAAGGTTGGGCGGGACTGTGTATCTTGGGCATAGGCCGTCACAGGTAGCTGGCTCCGATGTGGTTGTCGTCTCTAACGCCATCCCCAATGACAATTGTGAGGTGAAAGCGGCAAGAGCTGTCAAGATACCTATTATTCCTCGTGCAGAGATGCTGGCTGAACTCATGAGGATGAAGCATGGAATTGCGGTCGCTGGAACGCATGGTAAGACCACCACTACCTCTATGATAGCCGGCATCCTGGCCGGTGGTGGTCTGGATCCAACCATCGTCATTGGAGGAATACTAAATAGTCTGGGGAGTTCTGCCAGGTTGGGCCAGGGGGAATTCATGGTCGCTGAAGCCGACGAATCAGATGGCTCCTTCTTGCATTTGGCCCCGAGCATTGCTGTAGTGACAACCATCGGTAGCGATCATCTAGATTATTACGGTTCTATGGAGAGCATGAGGAATACATTTGTTCAATTTGTCAATAAGGTTCCATTTTATGGCTGTGCAATCTTGGGCTTGGACTGCCCAAATGTCCGGGGTCTAATTCCCAAGGTCGAAAAGAGATATATTTCTTATGGCTTTAGCCCTGGAGCAGACCTCAAAGCAGAAAAAATGGCATTTGAGAAGATGGACTCTGAATTCGAGGCCTTCTGGCAAGGCCGGGCCCTGGGTAAGGTGAGGCTTAAGGTGCCGGGGGTTCATAACGTAACCAATGCGCTGGGTGCTATAGCAGTGGGGTTAGAATTGGGGATGGATTTCGGGACAATAAGAAAAGCTCTTTTTGAATTCAAAGGGGTGGAACGCAGGTTCCAGATTAAGGGCGAAGAGAGCTCCGTTTTGGTCATAGACGACTATGCTCATCACCCTGTAGAGATAGAGGCGACCCTCTTGGCTTGTAAGCAGGGATGGGAAAGGAAGATTGTGGCCGTCTTTCAACCTCACAGGTACACGCGAACGAAGATCCTGGCCGATAGCTTTGCCAGAGCCTTCGGCCAGGCCGATATGGTGGTGGTGACCAGCATCTATCCCGCTGGCGAGAGCGAGATCCCAGGGGTGAGCGCTGAATTGATTAGTAAGGGGATAGAAAAATATGGCCACCCACCAGTCAAGTTCATTTCTCATAAGGAGGATATTGCCGATTATCTTTTGTCCGAACTTAAAAGCGGTGACCTGGTTATCACGTTGGGAGCAGGAGATGTCTGGCAGGTGGCCGAGGAGCTGCTGCGAAAGCTTAAGGGATGAGGCCTATCATCGAAATTTCAAAATTCAAAATGCAAAATGACAAATCAAAATTCAAAATGATTCGAATAATCTAAGTGGTGATATATGTTTGCATTTTAGTGTGTATTTTTGATATTTAATCTTCGATTTTTAATATTTGATGGTGTTTTGATTTTTGCATTTGGACGGCGCGTTTTTGCTCGCCCCGTAGATATTGTTATCAACGGGGCTTGCCCCGTAGATAGATATTGTTATCAACGGGGCTTGTGCATAGATTCAAAATGTTTCACATTTTGAATAGGCCGAACGAAGTGAGGTATATCTATTATGTCTTTACAAAATGATATTCGAAGGGTCGTCAAGGGTGATGTCAGGTTTGATGAGCCGATGTCAAGACATACGTCATTTCGTATTGGTGGCCCGGCCGATATATTCATTTGCCTAAGGGGCCTGAAAGATCTGTTTGCGATCCTCGAAATTGCCAGACGCCGAAGCACCCCTCTTCGCATTATTGGCCAGGGGACCAATATCCTTGTCAGGGACAAGGGCGTCAGGGGGATAGTGATGAAGATGGCGACAAGATTTGACGGAGCCAAATTTGAGGATGATGTACTCTGTGCCGGCGGCGGGGCACGGCTCGGGAGATTGGTCAAGTTAGCTGCCAATAGATCTTTGAGTGGACTGGAGTTTGCGGTTGGCATTCCAGGTACTCTCGGTGGGGCCATTATGACCAATGCTGGTCTGAAATCATTGGCAATCGGCGACATAGTCAGAGAGGTCCAGGTGGTGCTCTTCGATGGAACCCGCAAGACCTTGGGCAGCAAGGATTTGAAGTTTGGCTACCGAAGTTCCAATCTAGGAAAAGAGCTGGTCTTGCTGAATGCTGGACTTCAGTTGTGTGAAGGTAGGGCAGGCAAGATTTTGGAGAGGATGAATGAGTTTATGGCTCAAAGGCAGAACACGCAGCCGCTCTCCCTGCCTAATGCTGGTTGTATCTTCAAAAATCCACCTGGAGACTCAGCGGGAAGGCTCATCGAGATATCTGGTCTCAAGGGGAGGAGGGTGGGGGAGGCTGTAATTTCGGCAAAACATGCCAACTTCGTCCAGAATCTGGGCGGAGCAAGGGCAGACCATGTGATCCAGCTGATGGATGAGGTCCGAAAGTTAGTGGAGGCCAGGACCGGGGTCGAGCTGGAGCCAGAGATCGAGATATGCGGAGAAGCATGATGAAAAAGGGCGATATGCGAGGATTAAAGAGTAAGAGAATAGCAGTTCTTATGGGTGGGAGGTCAGCAGAGAGGGAGATATCCTTGAAGACCGGCAAGCAAGTGACAGAAGCCTTAAGGGAATTAGGACTGAATGGCTTCCCGATAGATGTGGATGAGGATATTGTCCAAAATCTGAAGTCTGTCAAGATAGATTTGGCATTTGTTGCTTTGCACGGAAGATGGGGTGAGGATGGGATCGCCCAGGATATCCTGGAGTTGATGGGCATTTCATATACAGGATCAGGGATACTGGCCAGTGCTCTGGCTATAAACAAGGTCGTCTCAAGGACGCTCTTCAGCTATCATAATTTACCCGTACCGAGATTTCAAGTTTTGGAAAAGCGCAGGCCCCGTAAAATCCCGGGGGGATCTATACGGGGCAGGCCCCAGAAGGTCGAAGTTCCGCTCCCCTTAGTAGTTAAGCCAGCTCAAGAGGGGTCGACCATTGGCCTTTCTGTCGTTCGCAGAAAGGAAGACTTGTCCCCTGCGGTTGAGGGCGCCTTTTCATACGACGACCAGATTTTGGTAGAGGAGTTTATTTCAGGCATAGAGGTTACCGTCACCATATTGGGCCAAGAAGCCTTGCCGGTCATCGAGATCATACCGAAGCTTGGTCACTACAATTTTCAGGCAAAGTATACGCCCGGAATGACCGACTTCGTCATCCCGGCAAGGTTGCCGAAGCGGGTATACAGGGAGGTACAGAGCTTGGCCCTGAAGGCCCACCAAATATTGGGCTGCAGGGATATATCTAGGGTAGATTTAATAGTCGACCAAAAGCTTAGACCCTATATCCTTGAGGTGAACACCATACCAGGACTCACCTCTACAAGCCTGGCACCACAGGCAGCAAAGGCAGTCGGGATTGATTATCCCCAATTAGTGTGTAAATTGCTCGAGTTTGCATTGGCCAGAGAACGCCCTATTTGAAGTGCAAGACATTTCAAATCTAGCGAGCAGAAGAAAGCGTCCTAATTCAATGCCAAGAAGATATAGAATCTATAACTTCAGGATTGCCCTAAGAGCGAAAGGAAGGGTAGCTCGAAGACAAAGGGCTAAAAGAAATTTTTTTAGGTTGCTTCGAGTAATATCTGTCTTGGTCGTTCTGGCCTTGTTGGCTGTATTTGACCGGAAGACTCAGGGCTATCTGGAAGGTTCGTCTCGCTTCAAGTTAGGGACAGTGAATGTTTCAGGGAATCGATACTTGACCGACGATGAGGTATTGGAGCTGGTCGGGATAAATATGGGCCAAAATATATTCAGGATCAGGCTCGCCCGGATAAGTCAGAGGATAGAG
>Ga0114921_10000661_pt1 | contig 14782 bp, 14 predicted proteins | sample BentaG_FD_87016 | JGI IMG/M metagenome (GOLD analysis project Ga0114921, IMG submission 87016) | Deep subsurface microbial communities from South Atlantic Ocean to uncover new lineages of life (NeLLi) - Benguela_00093 metaG | ecosystem: Environmental > Aquatic > Marine > Oceanic > Sediment ...
AAAGAGCCAATCCTGCGGAAACGCCAATCATATTTGGCTCAGCAATGCCCATATTCAAAAATCTCTCTGGATATTTCTCTCTAAAACTGTCAAATAGTTTAAACCCCAAATCACCGGTAAGCAAAAAAATATCATTGTCTGACTGACTTAGTCTTTCGAGTGTTTTAACAAAAGCGTCCCGCATAATTTATTCAAGTTCCTTTATCGCTTTTAAATATTCTTCTTCATCCGGGCATCTATAATGCCAAAGTAATTTATCTTCCATAAATGACACACCCTTACCTTTTACCGTATGAGCAATAATAACACTAGGCCTGCCTTGTTTAAAGGGGACATTTTTGAGAACAGAAAGAAGTTGAGTAAAATCGTGTCCATTAACTTCTTTGACCTCCCAGCCGAATGAGCGCCATTTGTCACTATATGGCTCCAAATCAATGACCTCCCGTATTCTGCCTAAAGCTTGGATTTTGTTATAGTCAATTACAACAATCAAATTATCAAGTTTATGATGAGCGGCAAAGGCCACTGCTTCCCATACAAATCCCGACTGAGTTTCTCCGTCACTCATGAGAACAAAAATACAATAAGAGGCTCCATCATGTTTGGCAGCTACTGCCATTCCCGCTCCTATTGAAAAACCGTGTCCAAGAGAGCCAGTAGAAACTTCAATACCTCTTGTTAAATTAGCAGTAGGATGTTCTTCTAACGTTCCTCCGTTACAGCCAAAACCCTTGAGAATATTTGAAGTCATAAAACCTCTACGCGCAAGGACCGCATACAAGGCAGGGCATCCATGTCCTTTACTTAAAATAAATCTATCTCTATTTTTATTCTGAGGGTCATTGGGAGAAATCTTAAGATATTTAAAATACAAAGCTACCAAAATTTCTACAATAGAAAATGATGAACCAATATGTGGTGCTTTTGCCCTATATATCATATTAAGAATTTCTCTTCTCACTTCTTTGGCTATTTTTGTGTATTTTTCTATTTCTGGAATATAACTATTCATTAATTGCATATCCCATATAAGGATCAAATTCAACTCTTTGAATTTTAAGTTTTTTAATTCCTATACTCTCTAACAAAGCTGATGTCTCACCTGGCCAAATAGGATTATCAAGCTCATCAAATGCTATTATTCCGCCTTTGGGAATCCTTGGATAAAAATTCTCTATCGCTACTTTTGTAGGCTCATAGAGGTCGAAATCCAAAAACAACAAGCTTATAACTAAATGCGGATTGTTCTTAATAAATTTAGGTATAGCCTGTTTAGCATCACCTTTAATCAGTTCAATTTTTTTAATATGGCCCAAAAATCGGTTACTATCATATATCTTTATGATTTTAGAAAGTTCTTCATGAGAGTCAGAAGACAATTCTTTAACATCTATCTTGCGAAATTTATTTTCATCCTTTGCTGAAATGGATGGAAAGCCTCCAAATGTATCGAATCCATAGATACGACGTGTCAAATTCACGGGTTCTAAAATCGTACTAAGTAATGCCCAAGACATTAAAGTAAACCCTCGATAAACTCCGCATTCGACAATAGAACCCTTAATATTTAGAATCTTCTTAAATATTTCATAACATGCAAGAAATCTTGTTGTATCCTGTCGTCTGATATACTTCGCAAAGTTTTGAAGTTTAATTTCTGTAGTATCAGATGAATTTTCGAAGATTTTTGCATAATTTTTTGCTGCTTCTTGTTCTGCTTTTAACCTTAAAGTTCCTTCTGGTCGTAATTTTCTACTTCTCATATTTAAGCCTCCTTTTTAACGATACCTAAAAATGTTTTGAATAATATTTCAAAATCAGTCTTCAACGACATATTTTTAGCATATTCTATACTCAACCGAATCTTTTCGGAATGTATTTTTTTCATATAGTCTTTATCGGGATCTTCACTGCTTCTTAAAATTTCTCCTTCGTCAAGAAATTTAATAGATGCGTGGTCTGTCATCCCTGGTTTGATGCTTAGCAAAATTTCTTTTTCTTCATTAGAGTAGAACCGAACCGCCCAAGGAACCTGTGGTCTTGGGCCAACAAGACTCATTTCTCCTTTGAGCACATTTATAAGCTGGGGTAATTCGTCCATTTTGTGCTTTCTTAGGAATTTTCCAATCTTTGTAATCCTGGGGTCATCGTCGGGTGTCGAAGAACCCCCGAGTTTTTCAGCATCAACCACCATTGTTCTGAATTTAAGTATTCTGAATGGTCTTCCATACCGCCCTACCCTGAACCCTTGATAAAAAATAGGCCCCCCGTCTTCTTTTTTTATCAAAATAGCAATAATTAACATTAAGGGAGAAAAAACTGTTAACCCAAGTATAGAAAATATACTATCAAAGACCCGCTTTAGCAATTTTGGAATCTCCCTTCTTTAGAACGCCTTCTCTTCGGATAACTTACCAGCTTTTTCCAAAACCACCTTGACAGAGAAACCTTGAACTTTCCTTGCTTAGCCCAAACTCTACGACACATTAAATAAAGCGAATATAATTGGCGTAACGAATAAATAACGAAAATCTTTTTCCACGAACGTTATTTTACTGGAAAAACATAAGTTTGTCAACAAATAAGAGCCCCTCATGAATAAGTAATAGTAACTACAAAATGCTTCTATCTTTGATTTGAAACCATATATATGCCTGGAGCTCTACATATCCTTGCCTCGCCGACCTTTCCAAGGAACTAATACGACTAATAGTCCAAATACTGAACCGAGGCCATAGACGAAATGCCGGCTGGCGAAAGCAATTGGAAGGACAAACAAGTACGAAAAGTGCCTTTCTCGTATTGATACATGCATAGTTGCCCCAAGGTTCAATATAGCGTATGCACCAATGATGCTAAAGAGTAACCAGCGGAACTCCTGAAAGATAACTGATAGGACCGTCGAAGCGATCAGGCTCAATATAAACACAAGAGGAATCCAATGTCTCCAGGAGAAGGGCTGGCTGACAAATTTTAATGGATATATGGCCCAGAATCCATCGTCAAAATTATGTGCCAGAAATCCCTTGAGGTCAGATCTCGGATAATAATAAGTCACGACCTCGGGAACCAAGAGAATCTTGCCCCCGGCTCTTCTTAGCCGTGCATTAAAGTCCATATCAGCGCTTCTGGCAAGATCCTCATTGAAAAGTCCTATTTTTTCAAAAACCTCTTTTCTATAGCATCCACCAAACACTGTATCAACCCACTTCGGCTCTTTGGAACCGATTCTGAAAGGAGAGTTACCTGAACCGAATGGGTGAGATAGAGTAAGAGCAATGGCCTTCGCAATATTGGTATTCTTAAAGGGCTTGTGAATCAATATGCCCCCCACATTGTCAGCATTATACTTCCTTAAAAACTTCACACAGTTCGATACATAATTTTTCTCATAAGTGGCATGTGCGCCCATTATCATTATAATGTCACCACTCGCATTCTTAATGCCTCTATTCACCCCAGCAGTAAAATTTCTCTTGGAATTTTCCAATATCTTGATAAACGGATACCGCCGCGCATATCCTTCAACAATTTCATTTGTTCTATCCTCACTCATCCCATCAACCACCAAAATCTCGAGTCTATCCTTTGGATAACCATTAGCAATAATGGAATCAAGGCATTTACCGATAAAATTCTCTTCATTATAACAGGGAATAATAGCTGAAACTAATTCATTCATTTTATTTCTTACCCAGTTTACACTGTTTTGGAGCAAAGTACAAAAAATCTATTTTATTATTACAGCCGATTCATAGGTCGCATTAATCAGCGCAATTGACCTTCCTTACCATCAATGAATCCGCACCGATCTTGCTTGATACTATAGTACTATAGTATTCCACACTCATTGTCCCATATTTGTAATCTTTTTATAAACACCTATAATCTTTCTTGTGATTTTCTCTTCCGAAAGTTGTTCCTGAATTATGGAGCGCCCATTAGATCTACAATCCATCTCCAAAATCTCCACTATAGCCTTACCCAATGCCTTGGGGTTTCTTTCAACTATCATTGATGGAAAAACACCGTCAATTCGATCAGGAATATCTCCTACATCGACAGATACAACAGGGAGATTACAAGCCAGTCCCTCTTTAACTATATTCGGAGAACCCTCAGAATCACTTGTTACCAACAAACAGTCCGATGCGTTTAAATAAAAAGGCATCTTTTCTGGCAGAATATCACCTTTTAATGCCTCAAGATGGATATTTGGGATATATCTTTTGGCTTCGGTTATGGATGCTTCTGCTATATCCAGACGCTTAACTTTTGGGTTATGCGCATTAAATAATACAACCTTTCCATCTAATTTCCACTTCAGTAAAATTCTCGCCTTATTCTTTGGAACCGGACAAAAGAATTCCACGTCAACACCTACAGGTATTACTTCAACAAGATTTTTATTCCACCATAACTTTTCTCGTAACTTTCTACTTACACAGATAATCCCTGCTGCTCTTAAAGCTGAGAATTGGGAAAGAATTCTACCCATTAAATCTCTAAGGAATCCATCAATCGAGGTCTTATTTAAGTCACTTCCGCGAAATGTTATTACTAAAGGTATTCTATTAATAAAAGAACTAATAGCACAAACAAAAGCTGTCATGGTGCCATAATGAGCATGGATAATATCTGGGTGGAAATTCTTAATTTCATACCATAGTCTTATAAATTCTTTAAAAAGTATAAAGGGATTGGTTCTAGAATAAAGAAAAAAATCCTTTGCCTTAACTCCTGCCTTCCTTAAAGACTTTACTTGCCTTTTAGAAAAAATCATAGAAAACCCTTCCCTCTTCCCCGGGATTACACCGATGACACGAATTTCTCTTGCTTGAGTTGTATCTTTATACTTTATTATACCAATTAAGTTCATTAATTACTCCTCAGTTTGAAAAGTATCTATGAACAAAAAGGATAAAATGATAGGATACTGATTAATTAATCGCGACTTTGGATTCTTGACCCACAACCAGTCATTCTTATTAGATTTGAACACTCTGAATGAATTCAATAGTTTTACCCAATTTATTCTTGTTCTAGTTCTATTTATTTAATAAATCGGTTTTTTCCATATACCTGTTTGCCAAAAATAGCGACCGAACGATCCGGGGCCAAAGAAATCTACTCGTTTCGTTTCGTTTCGTTCCCAATCAGCTAACATCTCTTTCCCTAATAGATAATAAGACCTCTCTGAATTGTCTAACATTAGAAAGCCCCCAGGTTATACCTTGTCACGAGCACGGAGAATACAAGAAGGTCTTGCTCTTCCATCAATGAAAACCAAATCAAAGCTTTTATCTGGAAATGCATCGATACTCTTCACATATGCCTTGAAACTCATGTTTGGGTATTCTCGTCAGGCAAACATCTGTGGATCCGAGAAATCTGAACTGCCATTAGAAGTGGGTTGAGGTTCCAAAAGCAAATATTCGCAGTTCAAGATATTTTTCTCTTTCAGAGTGCGGGATAAAACCTGATACCACGCGCGATCATGCTCTATAGAAATCAACCTTTTTACTCTTTTTGAAAAAAATATTGTAGATCCACCTGATCCATATTCAAATACAGTCATATTTTTATTTTGAGTTAAAAAGTCCTCGAGCCATTCCTTAGCTTGGAATGTAATCCATGGTGTCTCGTCTTTGATAGCACTTCTATTTGGATCTAAATTAGAAGTAATCCAAGGAATAAAAAATCTAATCAATTTTGGATTTTTAAACAAACGCCTCAAATAGATAGAGATTGGAATAATTAGTTTGGTGATTCCATATATAATTCGAAGGATAGAATTAGATCGCGATGTTTTTATTATTCTCCTTATCATATTTTATTCTCCATTTTTTCTCCTTGCATGAATAAGCCAAAGACCAATATTTCCCTCTGGTTGGTTTTGAATTTTATAAGTAAAGCCCGCCTTCTTTAACCTTTCTTCCATTATTGAAAGAGGGAAACCAATTTTATGCACCTCCATCTCTATCCTTCGTATTCCTTCCAATTCTCCTGTTTTTATATCCCACTCGTAACCCTCGCAATCGATTTTAAGAAAATCACAGCCGCCACATATATTTTTAATATCAGTTAGTGTTTTAGTCTTGATAATTCTATTTTTACCCTGCCATTCCAATCTTATTGTTTTTCCGTCTCCAAGGGCTATACTTAAAACATCTATGTTTTTCCTTTTATTAAGTAATATATTTTTCCTAATCATATCTGGAGTCATAGGTTCAACTGCCCAGACATGTTTTGCTTTTTTTGATGCCGGAATGCTGAAACCACCAATACTTGCACCTATATCAATCACAATATCATCCTTATCTATATCATCAAACATGTAACTCTGTTGTACCTGTGTTATGGTATCTATTAATTTAGACATATAATATTTATCTCCATCTTTTGTAACAACATAATCAATTGCACCTAATCCAACAATAACTTTATTTTCATCGGAAAATTGCGCATTAATAACCTTACGAAAAGATTTAGTCCTTATCAAAATCTTGATTGAGGTTTTTATAATATGCCATAAACTCTTTACTGTTTTTGCTACCGATTCCATATTTCTCTTTATTCCTTAATTAAATCAGTTGTTTTTATAATTCTTAATCTTTTTGTGTTATCCTGTCCAGAATTTCTACAAATTGCTTTGCTTTTTCTCGATAGTTGTATTTATTGATTTTTTTAATATCACCATTATAAGTTACTTTACCTTTTTGTTTATACTCTAGGTATAATTCCTTAAGAGCATTCTTACTATCTTCTACTGTTTTGCAATATATACCAGCCTTAATTTCATAAAGCAGTTTTTTAACCACGTCATCGCCTGTGCCGCCTATAGCCAGTATAGGTCTTTGTGCCGCCAGATAAGCATAAATTTTTAACGGACACCATCCCTTCTCTCGCTGGTCTTCCCAGCTTACTTCCCAGTTTAACAGGAGTAATAGCTGTGATTCTCTTTGCTTTTCAAAAGCAATCTCTGTTGGTACCGCCCCATAATACCTGGCAATAGTAGATAATCCGTGTTTTTCAATCTCACTCGCTAGCCAGTCTAGCTTAAGACCGTAAAATCTAACCTCAATATCATTCGGATTGATGGTACCCTCAATGATTAAGTCTTTTAGGGCGGCAAAAAGTTTTGAGGGATCCTGCTTTCCTCGGTAAATAGCACCGGTATAAGTAATTGTAAATTTATCCGTTAGATCTGCCGGTGCTGTGTTCAATGTATCTGGATTAAATCCATGAGTAATTGCATAAACCGATTCCCGTTTATGTAGCGCTTTCAAATTTTCTGCCCATGGTTGAGTAACAGTTGTCAAAGCATCTGCCAATGATAATGTCTGTAGTTCCAATCTTTGATCAAAGAATAGCCTTAGACGTCCGTAGTGGTAGTTGTGGTTCTGTGACCAAAGGTCGGGGAGATCAGCAATCCATGGAATTTTATGCTTAACTTTCAGTTCCTTAGCAATAATATGGCTTGCCACAGGCCAGATGCTAATCATCGCACCTATATTTTCTTTATGTAAAAATTTACTTGCACCTTCTAAAGCAAAAGGTTTCCATCCCTTATATCTATCTGGATAGGTAATAAATCCTTCAATGAATGTTATCAATTTATTGATAAAAGAATTTTTTGCTTCCCTAATCACAAGAGGAATTCCAATCTGTTCTTGGAATCCTCTATCGGGACGTAAGTGAAATTTCTTTTTTAACGAACCAATAACATCCTTATAGGGTATTTCTATAATTCTAAATTGATCTGGTTTTTCATTTAGGGGTGCTGTAAGAACAATTGGTTCCCATCCAAATTCCGGGAGGTATTTAGCTAAGCCTATTACACGTCCGCTTCCCTCGCGGTATGGCCAGAAATGCGCTATAATTAAAAGCTTCTTCATCGTTGTGATATCTCACTTTTATGTAAACAATTTTTCATAAGATTGAGGTGGGTAAAGAGCAAATCTAGGCTTGCATCATCAGCTAAGTGACTAAGGGGAGCTAAAACAATGTTTGGCAACCGGCCACTGTCAGAGTCCAGAATTGCAGCGAGTTTCAGACCATGTTGTTCAGCTATCTTGATGAAGTCTAGGGGGTTACTCAAATATCGCTTCAAGTTGCCAGGTTCGTATTCTGCCAACACTTGGAGATTAGGGCTTCGCCGGATTAACTGTGCCATGCCCTGAATGGCAAGTGGCTCCGATCCATCCATGTCCATCTTGACAAAGTCAATATGATGTTCATCGGAAAGGAAATCATCCAGAGTAACCACAGAGACCTTGACCGATGAAATGTGTTCACCGGGAGCCAACGTATTTGCAGCACATGACCGAGTTTGATAAAGCAAAAACTCTCCGGCTTTGTTAGATACAGCCTTTTGCTCTGTAATCACATGAGTCCAACCGTTCCTTTTAATAGTACGTTGCAAAAGATAGAAATTGCGTGGATCGGGCTCAAACGCGTAAACCTTCCCTTTCGGACCCACGAGATTAGCCAGTAATACGGTGAAATAGCCTATATTTGCTCCAATATCGATAACTGTATCTCCTTTCTTTACCGCCTTCTGAATTTCAGATACCCTGGCCAATGCATATCCACCTTGGAGAAACATGTACTCTCCTATACCTCTGTCATGAATGTTGGCCAAGAGAGGTGTGCTATGCACATTTATCCACTGCTCAGAAGGCATGAGATTGTACACACTCCGAGCAAGCTTTCTACCACCTGGAATGTAGCTCGCTACTGCCTTTGCAAAAGGAAAAAATGTTCGCATCAAAGATTGCTTTAATCTCAGTGTAAATCTCCCCCCAGTTTGACCCCGAATATTACTCATATTATTCATACTTATCCTCCCTATATAAATCACCAATACCATTTATCGTGTACTCTATCTGCTCATCACTCAATTCATGATGTATGGGCAACGATAATACCTCATTTGAAATCTGCTCCGCCCTTGAAAGATGAAAATGCTTTAAGCCAGGTATCCTTGGAGATATATGAAATAAATCTGCAATAATTAGAACTCTCTTCATAAAATAACCTCAATGATGTAACCTAGTTTCTCCCAATTTCTTACTGGCCATAAATCCTTTGGGATTTTTGTCAAACAAATTTGATTTTCTGGAACAAATTGCTTTATTAAATTAACATAGTTCCTTTTCCAGCAACCAAAATGATAAATTCCCAAGCCATAAGGATCTTTCTGATTTTCAGCGTGCCACTCCACCAAAATCAATGCTCTGCAGACAATACGAAGTATCTCTTGTATTACCTTTTTTATTTTATCTGGACCAATATAAATCAAAAGAGCATCTGTAAACACAATATCAAAACTTTTATCTTGAAATTTATTGAGTTTGTCCACTTTGCCAACCGAGAGCTTAACATTCGAAATTTTCTCTTTCATCAATAATCTATTACCTTCTTGAATGGAAAGTGGATTAATATCAATTCCCATTAGTTCTGTCTTTGGAAATTTTTTGGCAAGGAGATAAAGATTTGGCCCATAACCACATCCTATCTCTAAAATATTGTAAAAGGGTTGAAAGGTGTCGATTTTTTCAAGGAGAAACTGACGATGGGGGTGATTTAGATTGCTAAATCCCTTTTTGATTTCATTAAGCTTTCGTTTGGCCCACCTTTTTTCTTCAATTTTCGTTCCCTGCAAATAGGCCTTCAACTGACGAATTTTCCAATAACAATCACGACCCAACTTATAAAAGAGAGGAAAATGCCGCCTCAAATAAGGTATTAATTTATCTATCATATTTATTGCTTATTAACTCTTTATAAATATTTTCCATTTTAGCCATTTCTTTATAATAATTATTTTTTTCCTCAATTATTTTTCTATTAATTTTTCCAAATTTCATTCTCTCATTTTCATGTTTAAGTAAATAAATAATTTTTCCCGCCAATATTTCTGGATTTTTTGTAGGAATAATAAATCCTCCTTCACTATCTTTTATCCACAATTCAATATCTCCTGTGTCTGTATTGATTACCGGGAGTTCACAAGCCATAGCTTCTGCTGTACTACCAGCAAGCCCACTCTCTGAAAGGGAGGTTGAAACATAAATATCTGCAGACCTTAGATAAAGAGATATTTCTTCTTCTGAAACCGTTCCTGCAAATTTTATTGCATTAAATATACCTAAACTCTTAGCTAAATTCATCAAATGTCCCATTTGTGGTCCATTTCCAATTATCACAAACTTTACATTCAAAGCTTCTTGGAGAACTGCAGGAATTGCTTTAATAAATGCCTCAACATCGTGAATTGGCGTTAAAAACCTTGTACTTATTACTATTTTTGAATTAGATGGAAATAGTTGTTTTCTAAAATTTCCATTGTTCAGGCTCGGTTTGAATTTTTGAATATCTACTCCAAAAGTTATAAATTTTATTTTTCCAGAGAATATACCGAGATTTATCATTGTTTCTTTAGTATTTTCTCCGTCACAAGTTATTAAATCAGCTTTTTTCAAGGCAAGCGTAGTAAAAAATTTTTCTATCTTTGAGTTTCGGATATCGATTAGAACATCGCCCCCCCAAGGGGTCACTACAAATGGGTGAAATCCTGATAACATAGCCATCCATGCGTATCCGCATGCAGAATGAGCGTGTATAATATCGGGGGCAATATTTTTTAACAAAGTTTTAAGTTTAATAATCATGGGGATTACGCTTAAAATTCGAGCCGCCAGCATTGAACTGGGTATCCATTTTTTAACAATGTGTACTTTCACCTCACCATAATTATCAAGAATGCTGGAATTAAATGTAATCACATGAACTTCGTGACCCTTATTGGTAAAATATTTTGCCCAACGCCGAAGATGATGAGCGTCAGCATCTCCAAAAAAGCAAATTTTCATTTTAGCCTTTTTTATTGCCATTAATTATATTTTAGGTTCATCATAACAATGAAGACTTGGAAATCAAAACTCAGTATAGGCCAACTATGCTCATCCTGAGCCTGTCGAAGGAAATTCCGCTTATGGTTCGACAAGCTCACCGTGAGTGGAGCGGCGCTTAACTCTCTTTAGGCACCCATTATTATGATAGTCCCCATTTTATTTAAGTTTTAGTCTATCCTTAAAGGTTATAAAAAGATTGTAATACAATTTTAAATCAGCTTTTTTAATAAGAATTATATCCATAATCCTATTACTGGAAACTTTACTGTAAATAATAAGAGTAATCAATAAAACTACTGTATAAGAAATAGATGCTGCCCAGGCGGCTCCTAAGATTCCGAATTTTGGAATCCAGAGAATATTCAATATCGTACTTAAAACAACAGAAATCCCAACTACATAAGTATTTAACATCGGCTTTCCCCGACCTTTTAAATCATTCTCTAAAACTCTCCGCCCGCTAATACCTACTACTCCTATTAGTAAAATTTGAAAAGGTTGAATTGACCGTGAATAAGCGTTTGAATAAAGTAAAATTATTAACCAATGTGCACTGGCGAATAGTACAATAGCTATCAATATAGCAATAATTAAAGTACTTCGGAAAACAAGCGGAGTAAACTCTTTCAATTTTTTCATATCTGTTTCTGAAGAAACTCTTGGAAAGAGCACTGTTCCCACCGCATCAGAAATAAGCCAAATCTTTTCTGATAAACCAATACTAATCGAATAAAAACCAACCATCGCAGGGTTTAAAAAAAGATTAATCAAGGGTATAACTATTCGAGACTGCAGAAAATAAAGAATACTTCCTAAGTAAAATTTTATTCCGTATAAAGAACTGTCCTTAAAATAATCTTTATTGAATTTCATAGAAATGCCGTTTGTTTGTTTTTTTGTCATAAAAAATAATACTATACAAACAATAATAACGGACAAAAGTTCAGCAACTATTACTGCCATAATCCCAAAATGAAATACCCAAAGGAAAATTCCAACTAAAATAAATAAAAGGAAGACCCGAAAAAAGAGAATAAAATTATACTTTTTAATCTTTTGAAAACCTAATAGAATATAGAGAATGAAACCCAAAAAAAGCCGACCTGGAACCAAAAATAAAGATAAAAGCAGGTACTTTGTTGCTACACCTGGAAGTAATTTATTGCCAAAGAAAAAAATAATTATCAGACCAATTAAGATTGCAAGAGTGCTAATTAAGATAGTATAAATAATATTATTACCAAAAACCTCTTTTGAAAAATATTTCCTTTTACCAATATAAAAAACCGTTGCTTGTTCAATGCCAAAATTAGTAAAATACACCAGAAATGCAGGCAATAATATAATTAATGAATAAATACCTTTTTTTTCAGGCCCTAAAATTCGAGCAACTATTACTGAAATTCCCATGCCAAAAACAAAAATTAAACCTTGAGTAGCAATGGTAATTAATGTGTTTTTAGTAAATTTACCTATCATTATTTTTAACTTTTTGCGTAGTTTAATACAATCTATAGATTTATCTATCTGCGAAAATCGTAGCCAATGAGAGCATTTTCCAATCTTCTGCTTATGTTGTTAAAAGCAACTCGCATATAAATATAGCGATCTATATCTTTCGCATATTGATATGATTCTCTAATCACCTTGGCATCAGAACCCTTGATGGTCATTTTTTCTTGCTATAATGGTCTCTATAGTTCCGGAACGGCTCAACTGCAGTAACACCCCCCCGGGCATAACTGCCAAGTAGAAGAGAACATATGTCAACATATTATTTGCCAACAACCATGCAAGTAATACGAATAAAGAGAGTAAAAGAATCCATCGATTAGGATTGTTTTTTCGTATGGTAATCCTGAGACCAGCTAAGAAAAAGTTTAGGAGTAAAAGCACGATTCCAACATAACCTGTGTCTACAAGTAAGGCTGGAATCCCAGGCGTAGAGGCATTCTCTACATCACCGATTTCCTTATTTATATCTAGATGTGGTAGATAAGAACGATAATATGCTGCTAAGTGTGGGCCAATTTTAAACCCACTAACACGAAACCCATAACCAAACAGAGAAGTTACCCAACTGTCGCTAATTACTTCCAAAGCCACGTGCAGGTGTATCAGCCGATCCAGATCTTTAATTTCTCTACTTGAATCTAATTGCATCCATTTCAAATTCCAGATTGGAGAGAGAGTAGCATAGAATTCTTTAGAGTATCTTTTTCCCGCACTGGATAAAGTTTCCTTGCTCATCATCAAAATGGATGTGGTAAGTACTAGCACACAAGTAAACGACAATAGTACAATCTGCTTAATCCTAAATTTTCTTAGAAAAATAAGAGCTAAAATAAGAACTACAGGAATAATAGGTATCCAAGCCATACGGCGTTCACTAACAAATGCGGTAAAAACCATTGCAGCTAAACTAATCCACCCTACTGTTCGAAAGTTCTTTTTTTGATCAGAAATTAAAATTACTGTTGCAGGCATTGCAACTGCTATGGGGAAAAATGAAAAAGCACCACCTCCCCATCCTTGTAACTGGGCAACCCATCTGCTTGTTCCATATATAATCTCAGTTACTAATACAAGAATGAGATATTCACTTAAATAAAAAATGGTAGCACACGAAACTATTAAAGCAAATTTTCTTAAATTAGGGAGAGGGAAAGCTTTCTTGGTTACCAAAAAGGAAAGCACGCCCAAAGATCCATAATAAACGACCCATCGAATTTTTCTCAAACTTTCTAGTTCAATCATTCCCCTAGTGCTTTGAACAATCATATATAAAATCATGATATTAAAAATCCAAGTATGAAAAGTATAGAATTTATCCTTTAATTCTAAATGGTCGTTAAGCGAAGCTTTTCGAATTAATATTGATAACAATGCACTAAATATAATGCATGATGCAAAAAATTGATCTACAAAAGCATATTGCTGTACCATCAAATCAGATGTGGCGATTGCTAGAGCCACCAATGCTGGCCAAAACAACTTCGACTTTGTAGCTACAGCTACCATTACAATAAACCCGGATATTGCCAAAATCATGTATGAAAGCATTGTCATAGTCTCACTGCGTTTATTTTTTGCTATCCTTTCAGATATATTTCTATGAGGAATGATATTGGGAGTTACGACGGGAACAGGCAGCATCGCGTAAGCAGTGCCTGCCCATTCCCCACACTATAGAGCCCATCTGCTAATACCATGTACAGTTTCTATAAACAGCCCATGCGCCAAGTACAAAATTAAATATTCTAAGACGCTCCCCAAAATTATAAGCGACATCTTTCTTGAATTTGGGACGGAAAAATCTTTTTTTGATACAATAAATGAAAGCACACCCAACATCCCACAATAAACAATCCATCGGCTTTTCCTCAAGCTTTCCAATAACAATAAACCCCGCCTACAGGACATTGAGCACATATTGAATCTGTGCCTACAAATGGATTTTAGTGTTAGTGTCAGACAGCAACTTTTCCAGAGATGGCTTCTAAGATATTGAGATAGCGGTTATTTCTCTTCTGAATACTTCCGTCAGCTAATAATATAATTGAGTCTTTACTATTAACTTCTTCTGGGGTTCTTGCTCTCAAATATCGAAGGTCTCCCTTTCCCATATCCCGTAAGGACATCTCGACTATATCAGCAAGTTCCCCTTTACCAAGAATGATAAAGTTTTTCTCCCCTTTCTCATAGTATTCTAAAACAGTATCTTGAATCTTCTCTTTTACTGTTTTCAGGGTATCTATAGTTCTCAGTAGGTAACGGTGCGTCTTTCTTACTTTCTCTGCAAATCCCCGGGGAGTGAGAATATACTGGACATTTCTTCGATTTAATCCTTTTACCTTTACATA
>Ga0114921_10000662_pt1 | contig 14767 bp, 14 predicted proteins | sample BentaG_FD_87016 | JGI IMG/M metagenome (GOLD analysis project Ga0114921, IMG submission 87016) | Deep subsurface microbial communities from South Atlantic Ocean to uncover new lineages of life (NeLLi) - Benguela_00093 metaG | ecosystem: Environmental > Aquatic > Marine > Oceanic > Sediment ...
GTAGGAGGGCTCAAAGAGATCCATGCCATTCTGAAGAATATTATGCAGGGGCACCGGTTGTATGTGCAATTCTTCTGTTTGGCCCCAACAAATTCTGAATTCTCCATACCTGCTGTTCAGCTCACCGATTCCAGCTATGTAGCCCACAGCCAAGATCTGCTTTACAGGTCAGGATATGAGGAATTCAAAAAGTTGGGCGATTCTGGCGCGTTCTTCAAGTTTGTGCACTCTCAAGGAGAGCTTGCATCAGGGGTTAGTATGAATATTCACAAACGCCGGATATACATTGACACGCAGGAGGAGATTATATATAGCGTGAACACTCAATATGGCGGCAATACCATCGGACATAAGAAGCTGGCGATGCGTCTGGCAATAAATAAAGCATCAGAAGAACATTGGCTGACAGAGCACATGTTTCTTATGGGGGTGCACGGCCCAAAGGGTAGGGTGAGTTATTTCACAGGGGCATTTCCTTCTTTGTGTGGAAAGACCTCTACCTCCATGTTAGGGGGGGAGACCATAGTCGGGGATGACATAGTCTATCTTAGGGTAAAGGATCAAGAGATACGAGCAGTCAATGTAGAGAAGGGAGTATTTGGAATAATAGGGGGCATAAATTCTAAAGATGATCCTATCCTTTGGAAGGTGCTAAACTTGCCAGGTGAGGTTATATTCTCAAACGTTTTAGTGACTGAGGAGAGAGGCTGCTACTGGGTTGGTAGGGATGGGCAAACTCCAGAGAGGGGTATCAATCACTCGGGCCAGTGGGTTCCTGGAAAGAAAGATGCTCAAGGCAACGAAGTACCGCCTTCACACCCAAACGCCAGGTTTACACTCGATATGAGACTTTTGGAGAACCTGGACCCGGAACTTGATAATCCCGAAGGTGTTGTAGTGAGGGGAATAATCTACGGGGGGAGGGACTCGGATACTTGGGTGCCGGTGGAGGAGTCTTTCAACTGGGTGCATGGCGTGATAACTAAGGGCGCATCACTGGAGTCAGAGACTACAGCCGCCGCCCTTGGAAAGGAAGGTGTTAGAAAATTCAATCCTATGTCAAACTTGTCTTTCCTCTCCATACCCATTGGTAGATATATAAAAAACTACATAAATTTTGGCGCCAGCTTGAAGAGTCCGCCCCCTATCTTCTCCGTGAATTACTTTCTGAAGAATTCTGATGGGAATTTCATGAACGATAAGACTGACAAAGCAGTCTGGCTCAAATGGATGGAGCTCAGGGCCAATGGTGATGTTGATGCAATTAAGACTCCAACAGGGTATATTCCGAAATATGGAGACCTCAAGAGGTTGTTTGAAGAGGTTCTTAATAAAGATTACACAAAAGAAGATTATATAGAACAGTTCACATTAAGGATCCCTGAAAATCTCGCAAAGATCGAAAGGGTCGTCGCGATCTACAGGACAAAGGTTCCAGATACACCGTATATCCTTTTCGAGGCTCTTGAAGAGCAAAGACAAAGATTAGAAGATGCAAGAACAAAATATGGAGATTATGTACCCCCTGGTGTTTTAGCTGAAGGATAAACCCCGTTAGAGGTTTCAAAGGGACGTCATTCCTGAAGTGTTGCCTCTTCGGGGGTAAACCTTAGCAGAAGAGATGGGAGATGCAAAAGAACAGGAGAGGATGCATCCATTGGTTGTGCAACTGGTCTCGGTTAGGACGCTCGCTTCGCTCGCTAGATTTGGGTTGCTTCGCACCCCAAATAGCGTTGAGCGCCTTTCGTAACAAGGCCCAACTGCAAGACGTAGAACGAAGTGAGCAGCGTAGCCGTGTAACGATAACCGGTAGATCAATCACATTGGCTTGCCCCGTGCCCCGCAGAATGCTTTGCAGGGTTTTCGGGGTGGTAGTCAGCGTTATGTTATTATTATCCGCAGCAGTTGACCCACCCGCTTTGGCGGGGGGGGTTGAGAAAGAAGCCGGAGCCCGCGACCCCGGAGCTTACTCTCACTATACCCTTGGGGTCATCTATGATCAGGAGGGGAAACTAAGTAGGGCCATCCAGCAATATAAGCTCGCCTTGAGGCATGAGCCCCGCTCGGCAGCCATCCGAACGAATCTGGCTGCAGACTATATCAGAAAGGGCAGGTACGATGAGGCAAGGGTCCAGCTCGAGAGAGCTATAAAGCTCGATCCTGCCTACCCAGAGGCTCACTTCTTTCTGGGAGCTGTCTACCTTCGATCCGGAAGGTTTGAGCAGGCCATCAAGGAGTATGAGAAGGTGATCGAATTAAATCCAGACTATACCCAGGTCTACCCTCTCCTTGGAGCTATCTATACAGGAAGGAGCGATTATGATAAGGCGATCTCTGCCTGTGAATCTCTCCTCAGGATAGAGCCAGATCACATCCTTGGCCACCTCAACCTTGCCTCCCTCTACAGCCAGCAGGGGAGGTTGGATGAGGCAGAGGCTTTGTATAAGAAGGTTATAGCCTTGAGGCCAGGCTATATCTCAGCCCACCTTGGCCTGGGTGTCCTATACGAAATGAGGGATGAGCCGGACAAAGCCTTGCAGGAGTATCGCCAGGTCCTGAGGTTTAATCCCCACGATCTGGAAAGCCGCCAGCGAATAGGATTGGTCTATTACATTCAGGGCAGATTGGACGAAGCGATAGAGGAGCTTGTAGTCTGCCAGGGTTTGGATCCAAGAGATGTAAGGACCCATTACTATCTTGGCTCTATGTATGAAGCCAACCAGATGCCGGCTGAGGCCACCGACCAGTTCAAGAGGATTATAGAGCTGGATAGGAATACAACAGAGGCCTATGTTCGCCTCGGCTATATCTATAGCAAGAGAGGGCTACGGTCAGAGGCGATTGGGGCATTCAAAGAGGCGGTGGAATTGGAGCCAGAGTCATCTGAGCTTCACTTCCTCCTCGGTTTGGCCTACGGCGATGATGGAAAGTACAAAAAGGCTTCACCTTCTTATCAGAGGTCAATTGCCCTTGACCCCAAAAATTCTAAGACCCACTTCAATTTAGGGGTGACCTACGATAAGCTCGGGTACTTTAGAAGGGCCATCAGGCAATTCAGGAAGACCATAGAGCTGGACCCGGAGTGTGCCCATGCTTACAATTATATAGGATACCTTTATGCCGAGCGCGGGATGAATTTAGATGAGGCGATCCGGTTGGTCAACCACGCCTTAGAGATAGATCCAGACAGTGGTTACTTCATCGATAGCCTTGGCTGGGCTTACTATCAGAAGGGCATGTTCGATGAGGCCCTCAGGGAATTGCAGCGTGCTGTGGAGCTGGTAAAGGATGATCCGATAATCTACGATCACGTAGGGGATGCCTACTATAAGAAGGCTATCTTGTCGAAGGCCATTGAGGCATGGAATGAGTCCCTGAAGTTGGATCCATCAAACGAGAAGGTTAAGGCCAAGATAAAAAGAATCCTCCATCACGATGATAAAGATTAGGTCCCCAGCCAAAGTAAACCTATTCCTCGAAGTCCTTGGAAGGAGGTCTGACGGCTATCATGAGGTTCAGACCGTCCTACAGGCAGTCAGCCTCTACGATGAGATTACCTTGAGGGAGCAGGATCGTGGGATAAGTGTCTATTCTCAGGACCTGGATTTACCCAAGGGAAGGGAGAATCTCGCTTACCAGGCAGCGCAATTGCTCCAAGAGGAAGGAGGGGTTGGCATGGGAGTAGAGATCACAATTGATAAGCGTATACCTATAGCGTCAGGCCTTGGGGGAGGATCGAGCGATGCCGCTGCTACCCTGGTTGGTCTCAATAGATTATGGAACCTTGGAATTGGTCAAGCGAAACTTTTTGGTCTTGCACGGAGGCTGGGGACAGATGTCCCCTTCTTCTTGAGGGCCGGCACCGCACTTGCTACGGGCAGGGGCGATGAGCTGACCCAGATATCCCCTCCAAGGCTGCGGTTAATTTTGGTAACACTTGGGTTTAAGATTTCTGCTACACAGGCCTACCAGAATTTAGACCTGCCCGCCAGTGCCAGGCGTTGGCAGGCGGGCCTGCCCTCCGATTTATCGGGGGGCTTGACAAAAGGGCCGAATGATATTAAAATGATGATGGTTGCCCTACGTAGTGGCGACGTGAGTGCAATCGGCAAAGCACTCTATAACAGGTTTGAAGAGACAATAATTCCCCGATATCCGATTGTTGGCCAGATTAGGGATGGGTTGGACGGATTGGGTGCGGTTGGTTGTTTAATGAGCGGCAGCGGCCCCGCTGTCTTTGCTCTGGCACAAAATAGAGAGGCGGCCTTCGAGATATATAAGGAGGCGAGTAGGCTCTTTCCTCTGATGGAGAGGATTTACCCCGGAAGAGACCAAAGGTCTTACGGGATTTATCTGGTCCAGACCATCGACCGGGGAGTAGAAGTGGCCGAAGCAAAAGGGGGTGAAGACTGAGATGGAGGTCACAGAAATACGTTTGAGGTTGAGGGATGAAGAGAAATTGAAGGCCTTTGCTTCCGTTACCTTCGATGACTGCTTTGTGGTTCGGGACTTGAAGGTGATAGATGGTACCAATGGCTTATTTGTGGCTATGCCCAGCCGAAGGATGCCTGACGGTACATTCAAGGATGTAGCTCATCCACTTAACAATGAGACGAGAAAGATGATCGAGGAAAAAGTGTTGGCCAAGTACAGGGAGGAGCTTGAGGCCCAAGGAGCCCCGGCTGGAGGGACGGCGACTCCTGAAAGGGCTGAAATTGAGGAGCCAGCTGGTCCAGAAGAGGTCTCCGAAGAAAAGGGCGCTGAAATTGAGGAGCCAGCTGGTCCAGAAGAGGTGTCCGAAGAAAAGGGCATAGAGGAGTAGAAGAGGTTGCCGGGTGGTGTAATGGTAACACATGGCCCTTTGGAGGCTAGATTCTTGGTTCGAGCCCAAGCCCGGCAGCCACTGGGCACCTTGATCATCAAAGACTGCTTCTGAAAAAAGTGCGTGGTGATCCCGAGGAGGGATCACGCGTTCGACTACGCTCAGGGCGACCTTCATGGTCGCCCGCCTTTTTTGGGGGTTTACCCCGTTAGAAGCTTTACCTTGTGAGGTTGCGCACTTTACGAAAGCGTGGTGTTAAGGGGTTAAGAATGCATTGCTTCTACCGGGGTAAAAGGGGTTTCTAACGGGGTTTATCGTGGAGAGGATGGCCTCTTTAATTCTGGCCGCTGGCAAAGGGGTCAGAATGAAGTCTAAATTGCCTAAGGTGCTCCACCAGGTATGTGGAAAGCCGATGGTCAAGCACGTCTTCGATACTATCTGCCAGATAGGGATTGAGCGGCCAATCGTTGTCATCGGGCCAGGACACCAGGCTATTCGAGGACTTTTAAGTTCTCAGGCACAGTATGTCCAGCAGCAAGAGCCGCTTGGCACTGGCCATGCAGTCATGCAGGCTGAGGGCCTTTTGGCGGGTTTTTCCGGCGATATCCTGATCCTATGTGGCGACACTCCCCTCTTGAGAGCTCAGACCCTGAGGAAGTTTATACTAGAGCATAGGAGGCGTGGAGGTGTTGCAACGATTCTGAGTGCAGTTATGGAAGATCCGACAGGTTATGGGAGGATCATTAGGGCACCAGATGGCTCAGTTCAGAAGATCGCAGAAGAGAGGGATACCAGTATATCAGAAAAGGGCATATCCGAGGTCAATACCGGCACCTATTGTTTTAAGGGACGTATGCTCTTCAAAGCTCTCCACAGGGTTCGACCAGATGATGTCACGCGTGAGTATTATCTCACCGATGCCATTGGGATACTAACAGGAGATGGTCATAGGGTGGAGGCACATGTAGTGGATGATCCTGCCGAGGCCGTAGGGGTTAACTCTCGCCAGGACCTTGCTGTGGTCGAGAAGCTCTTATGCGAGAGGATGAAGACAGCCACTAAAACCCCGAACCCTGCAGGATAGTTTTCGGGGAGAGGAGACAGGAGTCATGGGCAATGAATTGAAGGTCTTTACGGGAAATGCCAACCCACCATTGGCTCAGGGGGTCTGCGAATACCTTAAGATCCCCCTCGGAAAGGCGGAGGTTACCCAGTTCAACGATGGGGAAATATATGTCAAGATCTGTGAAAGCGTCAGGGGAGCAGATTGCTTCGTGGTCCAGCCCACATGCCCCCCTGTCAATAAGAACTTGATGGAACTGTTGCTTATGATCGATGCACTATCCAGGGCTTCAGCCCAGCGCATAACCGCTGTTCTACCTTACTATGGCTATGCCAGGCAGGAGTGGAAATCCGAGCCAAGGGTCTCCATTGCTGCTAAGCTCATCGCCAATATCATCACAAGGGCGGGAGCCAATCGGGTTTTGACAATAGACCTCCACGCAACTCAGATCCAGAGCTTCTTTGACATACCGGTAGATCACCTCTTCGCCACCCCTGTGCTCGTCGAATACTTTGCCAGGGAGGTACCAAGGGAGTTTGTGGTAGTTGCTCCTGATGCCGGAGGGGTTGCCAGAGCCAGAGCCTTCGCCAAGAGGCTGGCCGCATCCCTCGTCATCATAGACAAGAGGCGTGAGGCCCCTGGAAAAGCGGCTGTGATGAACGTAATCGGTGAGGTAAGGGGAAAGAATGCTATCATCATAGATGATATCATCGATACAGGCGGGACGGTGATTTCGGCAGTGGAAGCCTTGGAGGATAATGGAGCCAGGGAGATATATGTCGGTTGCACCCACGGGGTACTGTCCCCTCCGGCCAGCCAGCGCATAAGGGATTCTCATATAAAAGAGGTTATAATAACAAATACAATACCTCTTGGCAAGGAGAAGGCAATCCACAAGATCAGGACTCTTTCGGTGGCACCTTTGTTAGGAGAAGCGGTTAAGCGCACTCATGAGGAAAGCTCAGTCAGCTCACTCTTCGTCTAAGTATCTCCCGAATGGAGAGGTAAGTGGAAAGGATAGAATTAAGGGCAAAGATCAGAGAGAAAACGGGCAAGGGCCCTTCAAGACGCCTGCGCCGAGAGGGCCTCATTCCAGCGGTCCTTTATGGGAGGGGAAGGGAAACCAGGCACCTAACCCTGGCACTCCCCGACCTCCATAGGGTGCTGGCCACAGAAGCCGGAAAGAACCCAATCATCGCCCTCAAGGTGGGTGATGAGACTGACACAGCCATCCTCAGGGAGATCCAGGTAGATCCTGTGAGGAGAGAATTCTTGCATGTTGATCTCTGTCAGATATCCCTCGAGGAGAGGTTGACCGCCGAGGTCCCGATTATCCTCTCAGGAGAATCCACCGGGGTGGCCTCAGGAGGGGTATTACAGCAGGGGCTGTGGGAGCTGGAGGTTGAATGCCTGCCTACCGAGCTTCCAGAACATGTTGAGGTTGATGTCTCTGGCCTGGAGATCGGCGGTTCCATTCATGTATCTGAACTGGGATTGCCAGAGGGGGTCACAATTTTGACCAGGCCTGAGCAGACGGTGGCTTCTGTTATTCCACCAACTGTGATAAAGGAGGAAGTCCCACCTGCTGAAGAGGTGGTGGCCGAGCCTGAGGCAGTTGTTGAAGGCCAGGAAATTCCCGGGAGGGAAGAAGGGATTAAATGAGGAGGCTGTTGGTCGTCGGCCTGGGGAATCCGGGGAGTTTCTATGCGGAAACTGGGCACAATTTAGGATTCAGGGTGATTGAGAAGCTTTGTCATCGTGCTGGAATCTCTCTGAATATGAATGAGTACCAGTCCCTCTCAGGGGAGGGGATAGTTGGCGGCCAGGAAGTCATCTTGGCCAAGCCCCTGACATTCGTGAATTCGAGCGGTCAGGCTGTCAGATTACTATTGAGGGGAGGTAAGCTCGGTCTCGAAGACCTAATTATCATCTGTGACGATAGTAATTTAAAGCTGGGTCAGATTCGCATTCGTGTCAAAGGTGGCTCAGGTGGCCATCGTGGCCTGGAGTCAATCATCCAGGAGATAGGGACTCAGGACTTCATACGGGTGAGGGTAGGAATCGGCAGCCCTCCAACGGGGATTCCATTGGAGCGGTATGTGCTAGCAAAATTTAAGTCCACGGAGCTCGCCAGAGTCGAGGAGGCAACGGTCCAGGCCGCTGAGGCTGTAGAGTTAATCATTGCCAAAGGTGATAGTGAGGCCATGAACAGATACAATCGGAGGGATTGAGCAATGGACCCGATACTGATCGCAGTAATATGTGGGATTTTAGGATTAGGTGTGGCTGCCTTCATGGTTTCCTATGTATTGAAACAGGACCAAGGCTCGGAGAGAATAAGGGAGATAGCAGTCGCTATTAAGGAGGGCGCTTTAGCTTTCTTGGGTCGTGAGTATCGGATATTAGCTATATTTATGGTAGTGGTTGCCATTATTCTAGGGGTAGTGCCTAATCTTGGTTGGTTGGTGACCCTAGCCTTTGTCTTTGGTGCTATCTGCTCTGGTCTGGCTGGCTACATTGGGATGAACATAGCCATTAGGTCTAATTGCAGAACAGCCGCTGCCGCCCAGAAGACCCTAAATCAGGGGTTAAGGGTTGCCTTCCGAGGTGGAGCAGTAATGGGGATGTGCGTGGTTAGCATTGGCATCCTCGGTTTAAGTATTCTCTACCTCGTCTTTCATAACAATCCTGACTTTCTGAAAATTATCCCTGGCTTTGGCTTTGGTGCCTCCTCGGTCGCTATATTTGCCAGAGTTGGTGGCGGCATATTCACCAAGGCAGCCGATACCGGGGCTGATATAGTGGGCAAGGTCGAGAAGGGCATCCCCGAGGATGACCCCCGAAATGCAGCCGTTATTGCTGACTTTGTTGGTGATAATGTAGGGGATGTGGCTGGCATGGGCGCTGACCTGTTTGAGTCCTATGTCGACTCAATTATCGCCACAATGACATTAGGGATGATAGCAACTTTCTCTATCAACCTGGGCAGAGGGCTAGTGCCTAACATGGCTACAGCTTGGTTCTTACCTATGCTGGTAGCTGCTGGGGGCATTATAGCCTCTATCGTTGGAATCTTCTTGGTGAGGGTGGGTGAGAAACCGGAGATGAGGGCATTGCTTAATGCCCTCCGCCGAGGCACATTCTCAGCCTCAGTTCTCACTGCTATCTTTTCTTTCCTGGCTGTGTATCTCCTTAAAGCTGATATCGGCATCTTCTGGGCTATTCTTTCAGGACTGGTTGCAGGTCTAATAATCGGAGAGAGCACTAACTTTTATACTTCCTATGCCTATAAGCCGACACTCCGCATCTCAGAAGCATCTCAAACTGGAGCAGGAACAACTATAGTGAGGGGCTTTGCTAATGGTCTGATGAGCACCGTACCCCCTATCATTCTGGTTGCAACCGCCATTATGGTTGCTCATCACTTCGCCGATATCTATGGTGTAGCTATTGCTGGGGTTGGGATGTTATCTACTCTAGGGATACAAGATGCTACTGATGCCTATGGACCTGTAGCTGATAATGCTGGTGGAATAGTTGAGATGTCGGGGCTGCCACCAGAGATTAGGGAGCGAACCGATGCCCTGGATTCACTGGGTAACACTACAGCCGCTACCGGTAAAGGCTTTGCTATTGGTGCTGCTGCTCTTACCGCCCTGGCTTTAATGCTATCCTACACACAAGCGGTAGGAGTGAAATTTGCTGAGATCAGCTTGCTTGATGCTCATGTCGTGGCTGGTGTCCTTATAGGAGCTATGCTACCAGCTATCTTTTGCGCTATGACCCTGAATGCTGTGGGAAAGACCAGCTTCTCCATTATCAATGAGGTTCGTCGGCAATTTCGTGAGATAAAGGGGCTAATGGAAGGGGAAGCAAGGCCTGAGTATGCGAGATGCGTAGATATTTGCACCAAAGCTGCATTAAATGAGATGCTTGCTCCCGGCCTGATAACAATAGCTGTTCCTATTGCCATAGGTCTTATATTAGGACCACTCGCCCTTGGTGGCTTCCTGATGGGAGCTATTGCCAGTGGCTTCATACTGGCTATAACCTTCGCCAATGCCGGTGGCTCGTGGGATAATGCAAAGAAGTGGATTGAGACTGGTCAGTATGGTGGGAAGGGGTCAGAGGCACATAAAGCAACGGTTGTGGGAGACACAGTCGGCGATCCAATGAAGGATACATCAGGGCCATCCCTGAACATCATGATAAAGTTGATGTCGATAATAGCCCTTGTCTTTGCGCCGACCTTAGCTGGCACGAAGGGGCTGTTCTAAATAAGACGGATTTATTGGAGAATTGGCTCATTCCGCATTGAGCCAGTTTTTTTTATCCTATTATAATCAGATCATCTCAAATGCCCTTAGCAACCTGCAGCTCAACTATGCAGATGAGCTGGATAGGGAGGAAAAGTGAGGGAGCATAGATGAAGATACTCTTTTCCAAGAGGTGTTTAGAGTACAGCCAGCCAGGACATCCCGAGTCTCCCCAGAGGGTGGCATCGGCCCACCGATTCTTAGAAGAAAAGGGGTATGAGTTTATCGAACCAAAGCCCTGCAAGGATGAGGATCTACTGGGGGTGCATACCGAGGAGTTTATAGGGAGGGTAAGGAATGGGGAATTCTTTGACCTCGATACACCAAACCTGCCTGGAGTGTATGACTATGCCAAGCTTTCGGCAGGTGCGGCGATCGAAGCAATGTGGCTTGCCCTCAAGGGCGAGAGGGCGTTCTCATTGATGAGGCCCCCTGGCCACCATGCCAATCAACACAGGGTTGGAGGATTTTGTTATTTTAATAACATAGCCATATCTTGTAAGAAAGCTCTGGACTCTGTGGTGAGGGTGGCGATAATCGATGTCGACTGCCACCATGGCAACGGGACCCAGGATATATTCATGGGAGACCAGCGGGTTTTGTATGTTTCCTTGCACCAAAGCCCCCTCTACCCTGGCACGGGCCTGTCCTCTGTCGAGAACTGCCTGAACTATCCCCTATATCCGGGGGCAGAAGAGGAGGAATATCTTAGGACACTGAAGGAGGCGCTGGCGGAAGTCAAGAAATTCGATCCTAATTTGGTCGGGGTCTCGGCTGGCTTTGACACCTATCATGAGGACCCTGTCACCAACCTCGGCTTGGAGAAGTCAAGCTTCCAGAAGATCGGTCAGATGATAGCGTATTTAGGTAAGCCTACATTTGTCGTGTTAGAGGGTGGATATGGGGATGCCTTTCCTGAGTGTGTCTGGCAGTTTCTGTTGGGGTATGAGGAGTGAACCCATCAGCTCGTCATCGGTCAATCCATCAGAGGAGAGAATCCAGAGAGTGAGGAAGACGTGGGAGTGCTCCGAGGGAGCGTTTCCTCCGCTTGTCGTCCCCTCCCTACGGGGGACTGTTGAGAAATTCATTCCATCCTGAATTTCTAAAAGTCGCTTCAGAAAACTCCCTCGGAACACTATAGTGATGCGGTTCTGATAAATGCTCAGGAACTAACGCCTCTTCATCCGAAAACAATGATTAAAGTGTTATTAATGATATTGTCGTTATAACTTCTAACGGGGTGAATGGCTGAAGCCAAAATGCCCCTGGCGGGGCACTTCGCTCATCCGCCAGCCGTTATGCGCCCTATTACTCGGTGATAAAAATGTATAAAATTATTGTTTTGGGAATTGATAAAAACATTAAATATAAATTAGGATCTGTAGTATTAACTGAAAATAAAGAATTTTTTTGGAATTCTCATGTGGTAAAAGGAAGCGATTATCATGCCTCTCTTCATAAAAGTGGGAAGCATTGGGTCAAAGAGAATAAGAAAGGAAAACATAAATTAGAATTTGAAGAAGTAGGTAATTTGGACGAATTTAAGGGTCATCAAATAATCTTCAATCAAACTTTTATTAAGCAATATAATTTTAATAAAAGTAATCAGGTAGAAGGACCAGTAAAAAATTATGATGAAATTTGTGAAATTGATGTAAATAGATGTTGGGATCAATTTATCATTAGTGCTGGGATTTTTACTAATGGCTGTCAAGAAGAAATTCCAAAAAACTATCCTGCGGACGATCTTTTCTTTTATAAGAAAAGTCATCCAATGGTATTTATCTATTGTTGCAGAGATGCGAGAAAAGTGGTACCTCATAATACAGCGCATAACACAGCATAAAAGGCCCGCTAAAGCTCACCTAAATTTTTGCTTCGCAAAAACTTCTTTTATGATGGGATCGTCAACTGAAACCGGCGTACTTTGCCGAAAGAGTGAGATTGAAAGGGGTTAGTGATGCCAGAAGGCGAGACTGAACAAGGTAAAAAATGGATCCTCGAAACTTGCAAACGCATCGCTGCCGATTTGGATATCAGCATAGATCTCGACTGGGTTGAGAAGCGTCCATACGTGTATTCACTCCAGATAACTCACAAGAACAGAACTGTTGAGGAAGAGTTTCGAAGGAGCGAACTCGACGATTGTGCTTATAAACGTAGTAGAGAACTCCGCTCGGACATTGAGGCGCGTATCCGCAAAATTCTTCGGGCATTTGGACCACGGTCAAAGCGAATAGGGTTCTAGTCCCTTATTCTTGGCACTGAGAATGGCCGAGTTAGCAGGGTTTAACACGAGCTTTGCAGCTTCGGAGCTTTACACATATCAGATGTTACTTGTCCCGAGTCCTTCGTCTTCGTTCAGGATAAATAAGGTTGAAGGCAGTCTTGGTACCTGCCGTTTTCAGTAGGCTTTTTGTGCCAGTGAGGGAGCTGATGAATACAACATAGAAGTTGTATAAAACTTGACAATACAATATTTAAGATGTATAATTAAGCTATGAAGCAAATAATTACAGAATATCAAGACGGGGTTTTAAAACTATGGGGCGGAAAAGTTAAAGGCTTCTATCTTGGAGGTGCAACCCCCCTTACCAAGTTTTATTTTCACCATCGTGAATCATTAGATCTGGACTTTTTCACCAAAGAGTTCGATCGACAAAAACCGTATGTATTAAGACTGATAGAAAAACTATCAGAAGACCTTGGTAAAAATATAGAGCTTGCTGGCGAAGAGACGAGAAAAGATAGAATGAAAATGCTGGTCTTCTATGTCCCCCTTGCCAACCAAGAGGTTTTAAAGATAGATTTTGTTGAAGATTGGCTGGATTTGATAAAACCACTCAAAAATATTGACGGAATAAATGTTCTTTCGCTTGAGGACATATACATTAGAAAGATTTACACTATCACTGGCAGTTTGCCAGCAATTGATACTGTAGGAAGAAAAGTTGCAATCGGGAAAAGGGAAGAAGCAAAGGATTTCTATGACTTATATTTTCTATCCCATACCTTTATGGAACTTTCTCGATTTGCCCAAAGTTATTGCGACCAAACACGCAAAGAAACTATTATTCGCTGGTTTCGCTCATATGACCGAATGCATATTAAGACAGGCTTGTTGGATTTGAAGGTAAAAAAGGATATTGATTATAATATCATGGAGAAGCATTTTCAAAGAGAAATTGATAAAATCATTGAAGGAGAGGTCGATTTTTTATGACGCTCGCTTCGCTCGCTAGATTCAAAATCGGAGGATTTTGAATATGAAGAAAGATTGGTTGTGGGATAGAAAAATTTCGGAGACTACTCTAAAGATGGTGTTTAAAAATCCATTTGACCCTCAATACATAAAACTGGTTGCTCTACTTCTTTCCAGAAAGAATGTTCCCAGAGAAGTTTTTGGAGATTATACAAATCCTTTGGACTTTTGTCGCAACTGGAATAAGATCAAAAGGGAGATGAGAAGGGATTCCTGGAATAACCCGAGGATTGAATTCTGGCAGGCAATCTATGAAAAGCTATTAGAAAAATACGGCAAAAGAGGAATCAAAGTTTTTGAGAAAGGTAAAACTATTGCGCCCTACGATGAACTTTGTGAAGAAATAGGTGTCAAGATAAAGACTGCTCGTCTGCAAAAAGGAGTGACCCAGAAAGATCTAGCTAAAAGATTGAAAGTGTCCCAGCAGTTGATATCGCGGATAGAGACTGGTAAAGAAAATATCTCTATCATTACCCTGAAGAAGATTGTCGCCAGTCTGGGTTTAACAGTGTCTATGGAGATCAAGTAGAAAAGTCCGAATTATGGAAATGTTGCCATGTTCGACGTCTGCATCATAGGGCACATAACGAAGGACATGGTGAGGATTGGGAATACAAAAAAGCAAATGCCGGGTGGTGTGGCATACTATTTCTCGATGGCATTGAAAAATCTTGGTTCAAACGTTTGTTTAATTACAAAAGCTGCCGAGAAAGACAGAGGGTTGTTGGACGATCTAATCAGAAACGATGTCAGTGTTTTTTATAAGGCCAGTCAGGAGACCACAGCCTTTGAGAACATCTATCCAGAAGGTTTGGATTTTAGAGTACAAAACGTAAAGTCTGTTGCACAATCATTTAGTCTGGAGGATATACCAGATGTGTCTGCAAAAATTTTTCACGTCGGCGCGCTCACGAAAGGGGATTTTCCCTTAGAGATTTTAAAGCTCCTTTCAGAAAGGGCAAGGATATCCCTGGATGTACAAGGATTTTTGAGAAAGATCGAAAGAGGGAGGATAAAATATGTTGACTGGGAACAAAAACACGAGGGGCTTCAATACGTCAACATACTGAAGACAGATGAGACGGAGGCGAAGATTCTGTCGAGCCAAGATGACGTAAAAAAGGCAGCATTGAAGCTGGCTAAATATGGTATCGATGAAATCATCATAACACTTGGAGCGAGGGGATCTTTGATCTATTCAGAGGAGAGATTTTATGCCTTTCGGGCCTTTCCCGTGAAGCATATAGCGGATCCCACTGGATGTGGTGATACTTACATGGCTGGGTATATTCACAAAAGGCTAA
>Ga0114921_10000663_pt1 | contig 14758 bp, 17 predicted proteins | sample BentaG_FD_87016 | JGI IMG/M metagenome (GOLD analysis project Ga0114921, IMG submission 87016) | Deep subsurface microbial communities from South Atlantic Ocean to uncover new lineages of life (NeLLi) - Benguela_00093 metaG | ecosystem: Environmental > Aquatic > Marine > Oceanic > Sediment ...
TGGCGTCAGTATCTACGGCAAAAGCCCCGGTGGCTATCTCAATCCCCCGGTGGCGTGCCCTTCTGTTTAGTCGAGCAAACTCATCAGCAAGCCTACCGCCGCATTGTCCAAAGCCAATAACCACAAATTTCATTCCTCACCTCCACATTCAATAGATTTTTGCAATCTAAGGCATTCGTATTGTATTAATAAGCTATATTGTTGTCAATAGCATCAGGTAGAAGCTAGACATCACCAAATGCTATAATTTCGTAAAGTGAGGTCAAGGATAATGAAGTACGTAAAAAGGATATCTTGGCGATGGCTGATAAGGAGATTAAGAACCCAATTTCTGACCGGCATTATTGTTGTTATACCCATCGGCATCACCATACTGATTTTGGTATGGGTTTTTACCTCCGTTGATAACATCCTTGAACCCCTAATCAAGCTCATCTTTGGTCGCCCGATACCCGGTGTGGGTTTTGGGATAACGCTAATATTAATCTACCTAATCGGTCTTGCCGCCAGCAATTTCCTGGGCAAGGGATTAATCCAGTATGGTGAGTCCTTGCTTTCAAGAGTGCCAGTGGTCTGGCAACTTTATTCTAGCATCAAGCAAATCCTAGAGAGCTTTCGGGATGCCAGAAGCTCCGGATTCATGCGAGTGGTGCTGGTAGAATTCCCCAGGAAGGGTATGAGAACCATAGGCTTTATCACCAATGAATCGACTGACAGCTCGGGGAGGAAACTACTCAATATCTTCATACCGACCGCCCCTAATCCGACATCAGGCTTCCTGCAGATAGCAAGAGAGGAGGAGGTTATCCGCACCGATATCCCAGTTGATGATGCCTTAAAGATGGTGGTATCTGCCGGCAAGGTATCACCCCAGGAGATAGATGATAAATTAGCGGATAAGGATTAAAATCTAGAGCAGACCAAAAAGGTAAAACATTCCCACCAAGATTAAAGTTGCCAAGACCCCGCCACTAACTACCTGCCACACCGAGTGATGTTCCAGTTCTATCCTTGACCAGGCCACTAAAGGGATTAACACTGAAAGTGCTGTTGCTTCAAAACCACATAAAATGACCAGCACCGCCACTGAAGCCATTATAAAAGCAGTATGAATGCTTATCTTCCACCAGAAATTGATGCACATAAATATGATGGATGTTATAAGTCCAGTAGCAAATAAAGCTAATAGTATTACCGGGGCGTTAAGATAAAGAAGAATGATTAAACCTACCCCGCCTAAAGTAATCACCAGTATGTAAATCTTGGTTCTGTTCTGTTGAATACTAATGGAGATGCTATCAATCTTACCCCCTCGGACCAGATAGACGGTAACTAGGTAAATGGGCAATACACTGAGGGCTATCATAATCAGCGACCAGTAAATGGCTTGAGATATACTGGTCATTGACTCAAATGAGACCAGGATTATTAATACCAGAGCCACCAAGAAGGGACTGAAGATACTGGAGGTCAGGTTAGCTATTTGTTTTCTCATTGGCCTACTAAAGGCTATCCAAAATCAGAAGATAAACAAACATCCTACTATGATAATCCATTGACCCCTCTCTTGCCAAGCAAATGTGAAACCTCTCTTGACTAATCTGAAACTTAGTTTTATCCTAATCAGGATAGAACCTAGTGTGCAAAATCACATTATGTCAAAAAGTAAACTTGATAGTATAGCCGTTGAAGTAAAAGAGGTATCATTCAGCTACAACAATTTAAGGGTAATTGACCGACTGTCACTTCGGGTGCCGAAGGGTATAAGCTTCGGACTGCTTGGCCCCAATGGCGCTGGAAAAACCACCCTGATTCGACTGGCGGTTGGCCTACTCAAACCAAAATCGGGCAATATCCGGATACTGGGAGAGCCTCCTTCCAGAAAAACCGCCCACCTTATCGGCTATATGCCGCAACTCCATTCCCTCTATGCTGAACTATCAGTTAGGCAGAATGTAGACTTCTTTGCCCGTATCTACAGGCTGACCAATAAACCTGAGCGGTCAGAGCGGGTAGAAGAGGTTATCAAGCTAGTTGACCTGTGGCAGCGTCGCAATGATGCCGTACTTAAGTTGAGTAGTGGTATGAGGCAGAGGGTTAGTATGGCTTGTGCCATAGTTCATAAGCCGCCCCTGCTTTTCCTTGATGAGCCTACCGTTGGCCTTGACCCTGAGTTAAGGGTTACCTTCTGGGAGTACTTTAATAACCTAACCAAGCAGGGTAACACCCTTATTATCTCCAGCCACACCATGGATGATGCCGCCCATTGCGACCGCCTCGCCTTTATGCGCGACGGCAGAGTCATTGCTCAGGGTGCTCCCAATGAGTTAAAGCAAGCTACCGGGCAACCTGAAGCTAGCCTGGAAGATGCTTTTCTTTATTTTCTCCACAGTGAGGAAAAGAAGCGTGATTCCTAGTCAAGCCTTCACCATTGCTGGCAGGGTGATACGTCAGCTAGTGCGAGACCGTAGAACCATGGCTCTGATTGTGATAGTGCCTCTGGTGGTAATGACACTCATCGGTCTAAGTTTCCCCGAAAGCAATGTTTTAGATTATATTGCCCCGGCACTGCTGGCAACTTTAGCCTTGTTCTTCAGTTTTTTGCTCACCGGGATTAGTTTCCTCAGGGAGCGCTCCCAGGGCACAATGGAGCGCCTGATGGCATCGCCGCTATCGCGCTTAGATATAGTACTCGGCTATTTATTCGGTTTTTTTATCTTCGCCCTGACCCAAAGCCTAATTATTCTTCTCTTCACCATCTATGCACTTGGGGTTAACTACTTCGGGGATTTGTGGCAGATTTTCGTATTTCAAATCGTGATCATAACCGGAGCGGTCACCCTAGGCATATTTATCTCAACATTCGCCCGAAACGAATTTCAGATGGTTCAATTCATCCCCTTAATCATCATCCCCCAGATATTCCTCTGCGGGGTTATCTGGCCGGTAGAACAGATGCCAGACTATCTGCAGTGGCTGTCAGTGGTATTGCCCCTGACTTACGCCGTAGATGGACTGAGGGAGATTATGCTTGCCGGCAAGAACCTGCTTGATGTTGGTTTTGAACTAGCGGTACTGGTTGGTTTTGTCGTTCTAACATCAATCCTGGCAGCCCTTACTCTGCGCCGAGGCGCCTCAGGCTAAACACCCAGGCTTCCTGATTGTGGTAAAATCTAAGAGTAATCAATACGCCATTATAATTTAGTGACACGATAATGAAAGCAGTTATCTTGGCCGGCGGTGAGGCAACCAGACTGCGCCCCCTCACCTTAAACACACCCAAAGCAATGGTCCCGGTGCTTAACATACCCCTTTTGGAGCATGTTATCCGTCACCTTACTCGTCACCAGGTAAAGGATATAATTCTGACTCAAGGCAATCTAGGCCAGGATATTGAAGACTATTTTGGTGATGGTAGTCAGCTTGGACTCAAGCTCAGTTATACCATAGAGGATACCCCTTTAGGGACAGCCGGAGCCGTGAAAAATGCAGCACGGTACTTAGATGAGACCTTTCTGGTGCTCAATGGCGATATTTTTACCGACCTTAACCTAAAAGAGATGATAAGCTTCCATCGAGAACGAAGGGCAAAAGTGACTATCGCCCTTACCCCGGTAGCAGACCCGACAAGTTATGGTTTAATTGAAACTACCCATCAGGGCAAGGTAACCCGCTTTTTAGAGAAACCAAGCCCAAATGAGGTAACCACCAAGATGATAAATGCCGGCACCTATATCCTTGAGCCTGATATCCTTGAGTACATCCCACCGCAAACTAATTTCAGTTTCGAACGCCAGCTATTCCCGCAACTTTTAGACTGTGGCGAGCCGATTTACGCTTACCCTTCCTCTGGCTACTGGATTGACATCGGTAGCCCGGAAAAATACCTAAAGTTGCACCGAGACCTGCTCAGTGGTAGAAGCAACCAGTATACCCCCACCCCAGGTGAGGAAGCAACCGTTGGAGAGGGGAGCTTTATTCACCCTACAGCTCAAATTAGAGGGCCAGTACTGGTGGGTAATAACTGCACTATCGGAAGTAAGGCTAAACTCGTTGGACCGGTGGTTATTGGCTCCGGCGGTACCATTTCAGAAGAGGTTGTAATAGAGGACTCGCTTATCTGGCATAGAGTCTATATCGGGCCAAAGGCTAGGGTAAAAGGTTCTATTATTGCCAATAATTGCCACCTTGATGATAACTGCCGGGTTACGGATGGCTCAGTGCTGGGGGATAATGTAACCATAGCCAAAAGCTACCGGCTAAAACCGGGTAGCCAAATCTGGCCAGGGGAAAAAGCAGGCTAATTTCAAGCACTATCTAGGGCTATGGTATAATATCAAAGCGAGGTAGTATAAATCATGCTAGAGCAACTGGAGAAAGCCGAGAAGCGTTACCAGGGGCTAAACGAGGAGATAGCCAAACCTGAGACAGCCTCTGACCCCAAGAAGTTACAAATACTGGCTCAAGAGAAGGCTAGTATTGAGAACCTGGTAACCAAATACCGGGAATATAAGGCAACCGCCAAGGAACTAGAAAAAACCAAGGTGATGCTGGGCGATGGGCTTGATGAGGAAATGACCGCTATGGTGAAGCAAGAGATAGTAAGCCTGGAGTCAAAACTGGATAATCTAGTCTCTGGACTAAGAATTGCCCTGCTACCTAAAGACCCCAATGATGAAAAGGATATCATCATGGAGATTCGGGCTGGGGCTGGTGGTGACGAAGCCGGCCTTTTTGCTGCCGACCTTTTCCGTATGTATTCTCGTTATACCCAAGCCAAGAACTGGCAAATAGATATTATTGACAGCAATGAAAGCGGCATCGGTGGTTTTAAAGAAATCATCTTTGAAATTAAGGGCAAAGGTGCTTTCAGCCGACTTAAGTATGAAAAAGGGGTTCACCGTGTGCAGCGGGTACCTACCACTGAATCCTCAGGCAGAATTCATACTTCAACGGCTACGGTAGCCGTTCTCCCCGAAGCTGATGAAGTAGAAGTATCAATAAATCCCAACGACCTAAAGACCGATTTCTACCATAGCCGGGGTGCTGGCGGGCAGAATGTGAACAAAGTAGCCACTGCAGTGCGTATCACCCACTTACCTTCGGGAGTAGTAGCAACCTGCCAGGATGAACGCTCGCAGCTAAGGAATCGAATGAAAGCGATGTCAGTACTTCGGGCTCGCCTTCTGGATTTAGAACAGCACCAGCAAGCAGCGCAGATAACCAGTCAGCGTCGCTTGCAGGTAGGTAGTGGTGACCGTGCCGAGAAGATACGAACCTATAATTTCCCCCAAAACCGTGTTTCTGACCACCGCATCAATCTAAACCTCTATAACCTCTCCCGCATCATGGAAGGAGAAATCGACGAACTTATTGACGCCCTAGCCACCAGTGAGCGGTCAAGACGGTTGGAGAAACAGCTAGGTGACTTTTAAAGAAGCGCTTAGCTACGCCAGGGAAATCCTCACCACCCAGGATATTGAAGATGCACCCTTAGAGTCTGAACTTCTGCTCCGGCATGCCCTTCAAATCAGCCGGGTTGAACTATATTTAGACCCCAAACGTAAACTAACCCCGGAGCAAGAGGAAACCTTCTTAAGCCTAATTAAACGCCGCCTAAGTCTTGAGCCCACTGCCTATATAACTAATAACCGTGAATTTTATGGGCTTGATTTCTATGTTGACTCCCGCGTTCTTATCCCCCGAGCGGAAAGTGAGCTACTGGTGGACGAGGCTTTAATGCTGGCTCAAAACTATTCTTTAGCCACCATAGCCGATATTGGTACCGGCTGTGGGGCGATTGCTATAAGTTTAGCTTTAAACCTGCCCCAAGCCAAAATCTATGCTACTGATATCTCAACCCCAGCCTTAGAGGTTGCCCGGCTTAACTGCCAACGCTATGGGGTAAGCCGAAGGATAGAACTTCTTCAAGGTAACTTACTTGAGGTACTGCCTCAGCCGGTTGACCTGGTGGTAGCCAATCTTCCTTATGTGAAAAAGTCAGAGCTTCGGCAAATGAGCGATAAGAACTCAGAGCCACTGCTAGCACTGGATGGAGGCTCAGATGGGCTGGAAAAGACACGAGAGCTAGTAAGCCAGTTAAAAGATAAACTTTCACCAAAAGGCTTTCTGCTTTTGGAGACCGGGTTTAATCAGGCAAGAGCAGCAACCTCTTTCTTTAAAAGCCGCTTTCCCCAGGCCAGCATCGAAGTCATACCCGACTTTGGTGGCATTGACCGGGTGGTACGATTCAGCTTGACACCAAAGCCGGGCAAGTGATAGATTAATTAATCGGTTTTTGATCCTTTAGCTTACCTAGAGGGAGGAGTAAAGGCTATGAATATGATTGTCTGCGTCAAGCAGGTCATTGACCCTGAGGCACCACCGGCTAGTTTTAAGATTGGTCCCGATGGCAAGGTAGTGCCACCACCGGGTATACCACCTGTTATTGACCCCTACGGTGAATATGCTGTTGAGGCAGCGCTTAAAGTGAAGGATGCCCAAGGAGGTCAAATCACCACCATTAGCCTAGGCAAAGACCATGCCAGGGATGTAATTAAAAAACCACTGGCGATGGGGGCTGATGAGCTTATTTTGCTTGAGGATGAGAGTTTTGCCGAGGGTGATAGCTGGTCAACCGCCTTTGCCCTGGCGATGGCGATTGAGAAAATAGGTAACTATGACCTCATCCTTTGTGGCCGGGAAGCCTCTGACTGGAATGCCGGGCAGGTAGGCTCAGGCATCGCTGAGATACTGGGACTGCCCAGTGTAACCCTGGTTAAGAAAATAGATATCACTGACGCTAAGGCAAGGGTAGAACGAGTAACCGCTGATGGTTATGAGGTTTTAGAGGTAACCTTGCCGGCAGTACTGACGATAAGCAATGAGATTGGTGAGCCCCGCTACCCCAACATAAAGGGAATCATAGCCGCTAAAAAGAAAGAACCTGTTATCTGGAAACCGGCTGATATCGGGCTCAAGCCAGTACAAGTGGGTGCTGCCGGTCGGCATACCAAAATGCTCAAGTTCCTCCAGCCTGTTAGCGAAGGTGAATGTGAGATTGCAGAAGGAGAGAGCCCTGAAGAAACAGCGGGTAACCTGGCCCTAAAACTCAGGGAAGCCAAGATTCTGTAGCGGGCTCTTTTACCCATAATTTAGGAGGAAGGATTTAATGGCTGATTATAAAGATGTTTTGGTTTATTGTGAGAGGACAGAGGATAAGCTAGCCGCAATTGCCACCGAACTCTTGGGTTGCGGCAGGAAGTTAGCTGATGACCTAGGGCAAAAGCTATCTGCAGTGCTAGCCGGTAGCAAGGTAAGCAGTTTAGCCCAGGAGGCAATTGCCTTTGGCGCCGACATAGTATACTTGATTGATGACCCCCTCCTCAAAGACTATCAGACCGATTCTTATCTTCAGGTTATGGAAAAGCTAATCAAAGAAGTTACGCCCCAGATTCTCCTTCTGGGACAAACTAATATTGGCCGTGACCTGACGCCAAGGCTTGCCTTCAAGCTGGGGACAGCCTGTTCTATGGACTGCCTGGAACTTGAAATTGCCCCCGACTCAAAGCTCCTGTTGCAAACCAAGCCAGTCTACGGAGGCAATGCCCAGGCTATCTTTACCTGCGACTCCTACCCACAGATAGCCAGCGTCAGGATGAAGGCAATGACACCCCTTGAGCGAGATAACTCAAGGAAAGGGGAAGTGATAACTTTTGATGCTGGTCTAGACCCTCAAACAATAAGAACCAAGGTCCTGGAGAAAGTAGCTGAGGAAATAACAGGGATAAAACTGGAAGATGCTGAGGTGATAGTTGCTGGAGGTAGAGGCATCGGTAGTGCCGAGGGCTTTAAGGAGCTAGAAGAACTGGCTAAGGTACTTAAAGGAGCCACAGGTGCCAGCAGACCCCCCTGTGATAATGACTGGGTGCCATCTACCTGGCAGATAGGACTCACCGGTAAGATTGTTGCCCCGGAATTATATGTTGCAGTAGCTATCTCTGGTTCCAGCCAGCATATGAGCGGTTGTTCTGGCTCAAAGAATATTGTGGCCATAAATAAAGACCCTGATGCCAATATCTTTAAGATAGCCCGCTTCGGTGCGGTTGGGGACTGGAAAAAGCTGGTGCCCGCTTTCACCAATAAGATAAAAGAGCTTCTGGCGGAATAGGACTCTCAGTAATCGGTAGCTTTAGAAAATAGCAAGCCGAGAAGGCTTAAACCTTCTCGGCTTGCTTTTCAGCGATAATCTTTTGTGCTATGAGAGATGGCACTTCTTCGTAGTGGCTAAATTCCATCGTGTAGATAGCCCTGCCTTGGGTTATTGACTTGAGGTCGATGGCATAGCGCAAAATCTCAGCCAGTGGCACCTGTGCCTTGATAGAATTTGTTTTTCCTTCAGGGTGCATCCCCTGCACCCGGGCCCGCTTGATATTAAGGTCGCCAATAATATCACCGGTAAAATCTTCCGGAGTCCTTACCGTAAGGTTCATTATCGGCTCAAGCAGCACTGACTGCGCCTGGGCAAGCCCCTTCTTTAAAGCCTGTGCCCCGGCAATCTTGAAACATATATCCGAGGAATCAACCGGGTGGAAGCTACCGTCATAGAGTGTTACCTTTATGTCAACTGCTGGGTAACGGGCTAAAACCCCCTCCTGAGCCGCTTCCATAACCCCCTTTTCCGCGGCGGGAATATAGTTCCTCGGTATGGCACCACCAACTATTTTATTCTCAAACTTAATACCACTACCGCGAGGTAAAGACTCAAGTGCCAGGAAAACATGCCCGTATTGACCATGCCCACCGGTTTGCTTTTTGTGTTTATACTCAGCTTTAGCTGAGGTGGTAATAGTCTCCTTATATGGTACCTTAGGCATATTGAGTGCTACATTTACCCCAAATTTACGCTGCATCTTCCCCGCTGCCACCTCAAGCTGAGTGTCGCCCAGCCCCAACAGGATAGTCTCACCAGTATCGGAGTCACGGCGCACCTGGAGAGTGGGGTCTTCTTCAGTTAGTCTAGACAGGGCTACCCCCAACCTGTCCAAGTCAGCCTTGGTCTTGGGATGCACCGCCTCACTAAAAATTGGTTTGGGAAACATGATTGGGGCAAGTTTCAGTGGTTTATCCTGACTACTTAGTGTATCACCGGTACTGGTCTCACCAAGTTTTGCTACTGCCCCAATGTCCCCAGTCTTAATCTGAGCTACTGGCTCCTGATTTTTACCCCTTAAGACAAACAATTGACCAATGCGTTCCGCCACCCTCTGCGTGGCATTCCATACCTGAGAATTGCTACCAATGGCACCATTATAAACGCGGAAATAGGTAAGCTTGCCCACATATGGGTCGGCAGTGGTCTTAAAGACTAAAGAGGTTAAAGAGCCGTCCTGGCTTGGCTCAATTTTCTGTTCTTTTGAATCACTAACAATGACCACCTCTCGCTCTTTAGGTGATGGTAAATAATTATATATAGCGTCCAGTAATGATGTAATACCGATGTTTCTAGTTGCTGAACCAACCAGAATCGGCACCACCCTGCCCATAGTTATCGCCTGTCTTAAGCCAGAATTAAGCTCCTCGTAACTGAGTTCCTCACCCCCCAGGTATTTTTCAATAAGCCTGTCATCAACCTCAGCCGCCGCCTCTACCACCTTCTCCCGGAAAGAACTGACTTTGTCCTGCATTGATGAAGGCATCTCACCTTCCTTGGCTGGGGAGCCGACATAACTCTTCATTGTCAAAACATCAACAACCCCCTCAAAATTGTCCTCAGCACCTATGGGTAACTCCAGTGGTATGCATTTTGAGCCAAACCTTGCCTGCAGTTCGTTCACCGTTCGGTAGAAGTCAGCATTCTCGCGGTCCATCTTGTTAATAAAGATAAGGCGTGAAAGGTTAGCCTCTTCACTGTATGCCCATACTGATTCAGTACCGACTTCAACCCCAGAGCTGGCACAGACTACCATTACCGCCCCCTCACTAACCCGTATTGCCGCTTTGACCTCACCAACAAAATCAGAATAACCAGGGGTATCAATGAGGTTAATCTTGGTATTCTTCCACTCACAAGGGAGGAGGGACAGGTTAATACTAATCTTGCGCTTTATTTCATCCGGGTCGCAATCTGAAGTAGAAGTGCCATCGTCAACCTTACCCAAGCGGGTAATTGCCCCGGCGGCAAACAACATCGCCTCTGAGGTTGATGTCTTGCCGGCACCGGAATGAGAGAGTAAAACAACGTTGCGGATATCCTCCAAGTTATGATGCTGCATCTTATCACCTACTCTTTTCAACAATTATAATCACAGTTTGCTAAAGACGACAACTAACTTGCTAGGGCTAGCGAGGGCGTCGTCTTCTAAATAGCGATAGGAGCCACAAGAAACCGATGATACCAAAAAAGGGAAAGGGTTGCCCGGAGGAGGTGCCCCCTGTGCTGGTTACGGCAGCTGAGGGAGCCTTCGGGGGTTCTGTCGGGGCTAGCGCCTCCTCAGTTATCTCATAGGCGGCTAATTTTGCATTGATGAACTCCTTGGGTACCCAGCCCAAGGGATTATTCTTGCCCGTTGCCTCAGCCCAGACCCACCCCGACTCACCATCAAGCTCAAAGACGGCATTTGCCTTGCTATAGCCAGGTAAATGGACCAGGGCTGCGGTGTGACCCTTGCCAAGCACTATCGCCGAACGGTAGCCGGCAACTCTATACATCACCGCCAGTAGCACGGTACTATCCTCACAATCACCGTAGCTGATGCCATTATCTTGGATAGCTGTCGCCATCTCGTCAGCGTTCTGGGCAAACTCATCATATTTAAAGAGGTCTTTATCCGAGGTATATTCGACTCTATCCCGCACCAAGAGAAATATGGCTTCGGCGCGCTGTATTTCATCCGGATATTTTGCCGCCATCTCCCTACCTAAGGCATAGGCTGCATCTGCTTCTTCACCCAAGCTCTCAAAGGCAATCACCGGTCGGAAGCTTGACTTGGTCAGCTGGTAAAACCCGTCCTCTCCCGCAGCTCTGGTGCGACATATCCCCCAATCATCAAATACATCACCATTTTCCTCACTAAAACCGGAGGAAGGGCTGGCTGAGGCATAGCCAGTAGCGGCTAACCCAGCCAGCAACACCAGAAGCAAACTTGCTAAAACACTAATCCGGTACATATAAATGCCTTTAAAGTGGAGTTGTCAGGGCAGCATGAAGTATCAGACCGAGAAAAAGCAGATAGCCAAAGACATAGATCCCTACTGCTATGGGATTCTGGTTGATGCTGACAAATGGTATTTTGGGCGTTAGTTTATCCACCAGGTGGAATAGGGTGACACCAATAAGCAGACTTACCACAAAACCAATCGCCAGTAACCCCAGTAGCCTGAAATTGAAGAAGTACTCAAGAAGTGGGCCACCAAGTACAGTGGGTGAGGTAGAAACCCCATGAATGACCAGACCGACAAGAATGAAAAAACCGGCAATGAACAGCCCGGTGGCGATGGGGTTTTGCCCAATGAGCTGACGCTTATGGATACGAGGGTTTAGTGCATCAAGTACCCTGACCCCCAGCCAGGCAAGGAAAATACATATTAGCGCCAAGAATATTGTTCTTGCCACCCATAAGAGAACAATAATCCAGTAAGAGACGCCTAAACCAAGTTCTTGCATCAGAGCTCCCTCCTTATCAGCTTAAAAGTAGCGGGGTGATAAATGTTTCAATGATAGCTGCCGGCACCAGTAAAGCCAGCGCTATCAAAAGATACTTCAAATCCTGCTTTAGGGTGGGCAGTAGCAGAACCCTCTTCTCTTCACTAAATAGTGACCACACTATTATGGCACCAAAGCTAAGGGAGGCTGCCAGACCAATGATTAGTGCCGGAAGTTCAAAAATGCCATGAGGCAGTAGTCCAGCTAATAGAAAACCAAGAGATTTCTCCTCCACCACTCTAGTCGATACAAAACTTATCACCGAGCCATTAAGAACCAAAGTTAGAACGGGAACCACACAAAGCAAAGGGCTTAAAGCAAAACTTACCAGTAGTGCCAGACTATTCTTAATAATTATGACTGCGAGCATGGTCAAAGTAAATGGAGGCAGGATGCTACCAAATTCTTCTAGAGCCCCAACGGATTCTGAGAGCATATTGGCAATACCACCGGTGGGAAACAAACCAAGCATCAGCCCAATGCCAAATAGAAAAATAGCCACCAGAATCCACGTTTTATAGCTAATCAAGATAGTGTTTCACCCAAAAGGTTTTACTCTTCCTCCCAAGCCCCTTTGCCAATGAGAGGGACAAAGCGACAGCCACCTAGATTTTGCACCGTATTGCTTCTTCTTTTCTTGATAATCTTGTATAACTCCTGCAAGTAACGCGAACCTATCGGGATTACCATTCGTCCTCCAATTGCCAGTTGCGCTAGAAGGTCAGGCGGTACCTGTGGGGCACCAGCGGTAACGATAATGGCTTTATAAGGCGCCTCAGCCTTAAAACCCAGGGTTTCCTCAGCAAGATGCACCACAACATTATTATAGCCCAAACTTGAAAGCGCCTTCTTGGCTGCCTCAGCCAAAGCCGGCAGACGCTCGGTAGTAATCACCATGCTGGCTAACTCAGCCAGAATAGCTGCCTGGTAACCGCTGCCTGTCCCTACCTCCAGCACCTTTTCCTTGCCACTGAGTTCCAATGCTTCTGTCATCATGGCGATAATTAGCGGCTGTGAGATTGTTTGCTCAAAGCCAATAGGAAGCGGGCTGTCCTCATAGGCTAGATGTTGATATTGGGGTGGCACGAAACGTTCCCGCGGCACACGGGCCATCGCTGCTAACACCCGCTTATCTTTAACCTCACTGCTAATGTCCTCAACTAGCCTGGCCCGCGCCTTTGCAAAGTCCATAATACTACTTACCGTTAGCCTAAAGCTAAGATAAAAACAGGCGTAACACCACCAGGGCGAGCAGTACTATCCCGGCCAAGATACCGATTGTCCGTAGCTCGGTTACGATGTAAGGGTAACGAGTCGCCGGTGGTGGGATTGAAGGTGAAGCCACACTGGGCTGAGAAGCAGGCTCATAAGTTTGCCTAGCTTCCGCATGCTCCTTAGTAGCCACTGAGGAATTTAATCCTACCTTGTGTCGCCTAACTGAAGCCAAACGCTTCTTCCGCCGTGATTTACCGGCCACTTTTTAACCTCCCGATAAAGGTTTTCTAGTTAACCCCGCCCAGCTTACTTAAGCCCTAGGGTGTGATTTATCATAGGTGCGTCGGACATGCTCGCTGGTAAGGTGGGTGTAAACCTGGGTGGTAGAGATATTGGCATGCCCCAGCAGTTCCTGCACTGAGCGCAGGTCAGCCCCACCACTCAGCATATGGGTAGCAAAGCTGTGTCTTAAGGTGTGTGGAGTAACCTCTTTATTCAGCTCAGCTTGCTTAGCATAGCCCTTTAATATCTGCCAAAGACCTTGTCTGGTTAGCCTCTCACCGCGCAGATTAACAAACAAGGCCTTCTCATCTGGATTATGCAGCAGTTTAGGCCTTATTTCTTTGATGTATGCCTCCAAGGTCTCGGCAATCTGCTTGTAAATAGGGATAACCCGCTCCTTGTGACCCTTACCAAAGCAGCGTACGTATTCCTCTTCGGTGTCTACATCATTTAAGTCCAAAGATACTAGCTCACTGACCCTCATCCCGCTGGCATATAGAAGCTCCAGCATTGCTCTATCTCGGATTGCTTCCGGTGTTGACATCTTGGCTGGCTGTTCAAGTAGTCGGCGAACCTGACTGATTGAGATAGGTTTAGGCAGTGACCTCCCTACTTTTGGTGCGCTAACATTCTTGGTCGGCTTATCCTTTATCTTACCCTCAGCCGCCATAAAATTAAAGAAGGTCTTGATTGCCGCCACCTTTCGGGCTACAGTAGTGGCGGCATATCTCCTCTCCTTGAGATTGAGTAAGTAACTGAGCATTTCCTGCTGACCAAAACCAGTCCATGAGGCGGGAACACCCTTCCTGGCAGCTTCCTCCTCTATAAAGCCAGCCAGTTGACTGAGGTCATTACGGTAAGCAAGCCGGGTATTTTCGGAAAAGCCCTCTTCTACCTTAAGGTAATTTAAAAAGCCTTCAATATCTTCTCTCACCATATACCTCACTAAAACAAACGGTTTTGTGGTATTTCGTTATGTTATTTTAACATAAATCAAAAAAGGACACCAGCCACCGCAGTCATACGGTAATGCTAGTGCCCTCTTTCATCACTCAACCCCCTCAGTAAGTGTCAGAGTCGTATAACCTTTCAATATCACAGAGCATAAGCAGCTACAAAGAAAGCTAATCCGGCCACCACAAAGCCAATGCTCAACTGAATTGGTATCTTCCTTCCCCTATAACGTTTTGGGAGTTTCCAGATTATCAAAAGAGCTAAAACTGCCGTTATCACGCCTCCCAGAGCTCCACCAAACCCAATAAAAAAGTTTATTCCGCCAAATAAGAGAGCCCAGAGACCCCAAAAATCCCAACCAATACCAACTTTGGCACGCTTCTTCTCCACCTCGCCTTGCTCTTTCTGTTCGCTCATTTCCTACCTCTCCTTTCCCCAAGTTATGCTTCTGCTGAATCCTTAGTTCTCCACCATCACTAATCTCCCTCATCGGTCACTTTCTCAAATTAAAAAGGGCACCAGCCACCGCCATTCAACGGCCATCCCGTCGTCCTTGTTTCATCCTATCACCTACTATGGTCTGGTATCACTTCAATATACGAA